>Ga0247840_10008021_pt1 | contig 14354 bp, 17 predicted proteins | sample LaCruzMarch2015__FD_192404 | JGI IMG/M metagenome (GOLD analysis project Ga0247840, IMG submission 192404) | Freshwater microbial communities from meromictic Lake La Cruz, Castile-La Mancha, Spain - LaCruzMarch2015_17m | ecosystem: Environmental > Aquatic > Freshwater > Lake | place: Spain...
TTGCATCGTGGGGAGGTGGAGGTGGCGTTGATTCCGGTATGGGAGGTGTTGAGTGGCGAAAAGTATCGGGTGGTGGACGGGTTGGGGGTGGGGTCGAGAGGAGAGATCCGCAGTGTGGCGGTTTTTCATGAGAAGGCGTTGGCGGAGTGTCGCGGAATTGCGCTGACGCCGCACTCGATGAGTTCGGTGCAGTTGTGGAGGGTGCTGGCGAAAGGGGCGCTGGGGGTGAATTTGGAGGAGAGGTCGGATGGGGAGGCGAAGCTAAAGATTGGGGATGAGGCTTTGCGGGGTTGGAAAAAGAGTGGGGGGAGGGGTTTGACCGATTTAGGAAGTGTCTGGTGGAGTTGGACGGGGAAACCGTTTGTCTTTGGGGTGTGGGCGATGCGGCACGATTTTCAGCCCAAAGCGGGGGAGGTGGAGAAGTTTCGGGAGGGGTGTTTGGCCGGAATCCAGCAGAGAGGGGAGAAGGCGACGGACGATTTTGAAAAGGAGTATGTGACGAAGTGTATCCGGTATGAGCTGGGACCGGGGGAGAAGGAGGGAATGGCGGAGTTTGCCCAGCGGAGTGGGGTTGAGGTGAGGAAAATCGAGTATCTTTGAGGGTAGGGCGAGGAGGCAAAGGGATTGAGATTTGCCTTGGGGGGAAGCAGAGTTTGAGGGGTGAAGCTTTGTCTGGTTCTTCTTTTGGGAGTGGGTCTGGGCGTGAGTTGGGCAGGGGGGAAGTGGGGGATGGTGGACACGAACGGAACGTGGAGGTTGCCGGAAAAGTATGAGGAGGTGGGGGAGTTTCGCGGGGATTTAAAGAGGTCCTTTACCCTGCCGGAGTTTTTGCCAGGGGTGAAAGGGGCGAAAGTGCGGAAGTGGTTGAAAGCGGAGGGAGATGAGGTGAAGGGGGGGCAGGCGTTGGCGGAGGTGGAGTTAACCGAGCCGGCGCTTCCGGTGGAGTCTCCCATCTCGGGAATGTTGGTTAAGATCGGGGTGCCAGCGGGTGGGGCGGCGATTCCGGGGTCGGCCCTGGGCTCGGTACGAAATTTGGGGCATGTGGGCATGTTTGAAAAAAAGCAGTTTGATGTGCTTTGTCCCGGGTACGGGCCGAATCCGGGGTCGGCCACGATGGTGCGGTGGCTGAAGTTGGAGGGAGATGCGGTGTTGAAGGGGGAGAAAATTGCGGAGGTGCGGCCGAAGGAGGCGATGGCGATGTTGCAGGCGCCGGGTTCGGGGACTTTGGTCAAGATCGAGGTGAAGGATGGGGAGGAGGCGAAGGTGGGTCAGGCGGTGGCGAAGATGGGGATCGGGCGGGTGCCGGTGAAGTTGGGTGGGGAGTGGTTTTACGCGGATGAGAGGGGGACGAGAGTGACGCAGGATCGGTATCTGGAGGTGGGATCGATGCTGGGGGGAATGGCCCCGGTACGATTTGGGGAGAAGTGGGGTTTTGTGGATGGGGAGGGTCGATTGATTCCAAAGGCGACGGATGGAAAGAAGGGGAAGGGGTTTTCCCTGGGACTGGTGGAGAAGGCGGAGTTTGATCTGGCCCGGAAGGTTCGGGGCGGATTGGCCGCAGTGCGGGTGATGGATCGATGGGGCTATGTGGCGTATCAGGATGGGGGAATTCGCACGGCGATCTCGCCCCGGTTTTTGCAGGCGCGAGATTTTTCGGAGGGGTTAGCGGCGGTGGAGGAGAGTGAGGATGCTCCTTTGGCGGAGGAGGGGGACGTGGACAAGGAGGTGGCGGAGGAGGAGGTGAAGAAACCCGCCGGGCCGGCGGCGTGGGGGTATATTTTGCCGAGCGGAAAGTTGTGGGGGAGATTGGATTTTGCCGAGGCGGGAGATTTTTTGGATGGGCGCGCGGCGGTGCGGGCGTTGGGGGAAGGGATGCCGTGGGTTTTGATCGACAGCAAAATCAAAGCGCGGACGACGAAGAATTATGGGGGATTGATTTTATTGGGAGAAAAACGAGTGGCCTGGAGAGAGAGTGGGGGTTGGGGTTTGATGGATTTGCAGGAGCGGGTGATCGAGATCAAGCCTGGGATCAAAAATCAGGCGGGGGAGGGGGTGGGTCAGGACGTGTTGGAAGCGGTGGGGCCGTTTGGGGATGATCGGGCGCCGGCGAAGGAGCCGGGGGGCAAGTGGGGGTATTTGGATCCGGAGGGCAAGTGGGCCATCCCGGCCAAGTTTGAGCGGGCGCTGGTTTTTCACGGGGGGTTGGCCGCGGCGAAGGAGCCGGGAGGCAAGTGGGGGTATTTGAAGCCGGATGGGAGTTGGGGATTAGCGCCCAAGTACACCAAGGCGCGTGCTTTTACGGACGGATTGGCGGCGGTGTCGGAGCAGGGGGAGGTGGAGCTGGGTCCGGAGGGAGTCACGGGCGGAGTTTGGGAGTAGGATCTAAAAATGGAGTATCAAGATTATTACGGGGTGTTGGGGGTGAGTAAGACGGCGACGGCGGAGGAGATACGTTCGGCTTTTCGAAAAAAGGCGCGGGAGTTTCATCCGGATGTGGCGAAGGACAAGGTGAAGGGGGCGGAGAAGTTTAAGGAGGTGAACGAGGCGTACGAGGTGTTGAGCGATCCGGCGAAGCGGGCGAAGTACGATCAGATGGGCCGGGAGGTGCCGGGGGGCGGATATGGCTGGGCGGGTGGTGCGCCGAGGGGAGAGGCGGGGCCTGGGATGGAGGAGGTGCACTTTGGCGGGACAGGGTTTAGCGATTTTTTTGAAAGCATGTTTGGCGGGATGGGTGGGGTGGAGGGGATGCGTGGGGCGGGAGGGAGGCGAATGGCGCGGAGGGGGTCGGATGTGGAGGGGGACTTAATGGTGACTTTGGAGGAGGCGATGCAGGGTTCGGCCAGGGAGGTGACGTTGCAAAGGGGCGGGGGAAAGGTGGAGACGTATCGGGTGAAGGTGCCGGCGGGGGTGCGGGAGGGGCAGAGGATTCGGTTGGCGGGGAGGGGCGAGGCGGGCGCGAGCGGGGGGGAATCGGGGGATCTGTATTTGCGGGTGCGACTGGCGCGGCATCCGGATTTGCGGGTGGAGGGGGCGGATTTGGTGACGGATGTGGAGATGGCTCCGTGGGAGATGGTGTTGGGGGGGAGTGTGCCGGTGCGGACTTTGGCGGGAGTGGTGATGTTGAAAGTGCCGGCGGGGGCGGGGGCGGGCCAGAAACTGAGATTGCGGGGGCAGGGGTTACCGCGAGAGGATGGGGGGCGTGGGGATCTGTATGCCATTTTGCAGGTGGGGGTGCCGTCGGAGGTGGGGCTGGAGGAGCGGAAATTGTGGGAAGAGTTGGCGCGGAGAAGCTCTTGGACGCCGAAGGGGAGGGAGTAGGAAATGAAGGGGAAGCGATTTCAGTTAGCCCGAGAAATTCGGGAGGACGTGGAGAGAAGATTGGCTTTGGCCGAGTTGGCTCGGCTGGCGGAGACGACGGAGGAGTTGGTGCGAGAGTATTGTGCGATGGGACTGTTGGGAGAAGAGGGGCGGGAGATGGGGACGGGGTCGAGTTTTGGGGAGGGGAGCTTATTTTTGGTCAGGCGGATTGAGCAGTTGCGGATTGAGTATGGGGTTTCGCCGGCGGGGGCGGGCTTGGTTTTGGATTTGGCGGCACGGGTGGAGGAGCTGGAAAATGAGATTCGAAGCTTGCGGGAGGCGTTGGGGCGGTGAGCGGGGAGCGAAAGCCGGTGGTGGGGTTGCGAGGACCACGGGAGGAGGTGGCGGGGTTGGTCTATTTCGGGCGGATGGTGGACAAGGTGAGGCTGGAGCGGGCGGGAAAGTTACCCGAGGAGTACCGAGCGAATTTAGGTCAGGCCTTTGATCGGGCGTGCTGTGAATTTTTGGGAGTGGATTATGAAAAATTACGAGGGCGAGTGGGGGAGGGCGGAACGGATGAGGAGATTCTGCACTGGTGTGAGGGGGAGGGGCGAAGGAGGGATGCGGGGGAGCGGAAAATTTGGAGCGAGTATCTGTCGAAAAGGGGTTGGAGGGACGAGATGGCGGATCGGCTGATTTTTCGCAAGAAAGAGGCGGGGTGGGAGGGGAGAGGGGAGATTCAGACATTTTTTGACTATATCGATGCGGATGAGGGTAGGTCTTGGTAAGGGATCGGATTGCCAAGTGGAGGCGGGGGAGACATTGTCAATTTATGTACAAAACTATGGTCACGCTGCTGATTCTGTCCGGGATGTGCTTGGGTTCGGTCTATGCCGGCAGCACGTTGGGGGAGTCGATTGATAAGACGGTGGATATTTTGGAGCAGTATGGGAAAGCGCAGGGTGACTCGATTCCGCGCAATGTGTTTCATGAGTGCAAGGGATTAGTGATTTTGACGGTGTACAAGGCGGCGTTTCTGATTGGGGCGGAGGGGGGCGAGGGCTTGGTGGTGATGCGGAGGGGGAAGAAGTGGTCGCCTCCTTCGGGGATTTCGGCGGCGGGGGCGGGGGTGGGATTTCAGGCGGGGGGCACGGTGCAGGATTATGTGCTTTTGCTGAATACGGAGGAGGCGGTGAAGCAGTTTATGCAGAAGGGAAATTATACGAGCAGTGCGGCGGTGGAGGGTACGGCGGGGCCCGTGGGGCGGGAGTTATCGGCGGGGGTGGCGACGGTGAATGCGCCGGTTTATACCTACAGTTTTAGCAAGGGCTTGTTTGGTGGGGTTTCATTGTCGGGCCTGGGGTTTGCCTCGGCGGACGACACGAATGAAAATTTTTATGGGGAGCGACTGAATCCCCGCGAGATTTTGGATGGCAAGGTGAAGAAAACTCCCGAAGCGGTGCAGAAATTATGGAAAGCGTTAGAGGAGTTGGACCAGAAGCCGGCCATCAAAGGAAAGACACCTTCGCCGGAGAACAAGAAGAAGAGCACGAGCTAGATTTATGGCCGATCCGGTAAAACCCAATTTGCCACCGATTGTGGGGGAGGCCTCTGCCACCCAGACGGTGGCCACGGGAGCGGCCAAAGCGGCGGCGGGCGGTGTGGCTAAGGTGGCGGCGTGGCACACGGTCTCGTTAGCGACGGCGGCGGCGCTGGGGTTGGGGGGTGGGGGTTACTACCTCCATCGGGATACCAAGGCGCGAACCCAGCTGACCGAGATGGAGCAGCAGGCGGGGGCTTTGGAGGATCGAGCGAAGAAGGCGGATCTGGCGAAAGAGGCTTTGCAGGCTCAGTTGGATCAAGCGAAAGAGGAGATGCGCAAGCCCTCGATGGAGTTGGAGAAGGCGAAATCGGACCTCGCGCGGCTGAAGGATATTTCGGAGGCGGAGCGCAAAGTTTTGGAGAAAAAGCTGGCCGATCAGCAAATGTCTTTGGAGAAGCTGAAGGCGACGACGGTGCCGACGGAGCAGGAGCAGAAGTTGGAGGATGAGTTAAAAAGAAAGCTCGCGGATCAGGATGTGGTCATTTCGAGGTTGAAAGATCAGCTGAAGGTGACGGTGGCGAGTGAGATTTTATTTCCGAGTGGTTCGGCGGAGCTGGCGCCGGCGGGGGCGGATGTTTTGCGGAAAGTGGCGGCGGCGGCGAATCAATCCCAAGACGAGGTGCGGGTGGAAGGGCATACGGACAGCGACCCGATTGCGCCCGTTTTGGCCCAGTATTATCCGACAAACTGGGAGCTTTCGACCGCGCGAGCGGCGGTAGCGGTTCGAACCTTACAAGCGACCGGGATGGTACCGGCGGAGAGGTTGGCGGCGGTGGGGTATGGGGATAGTCATCCGGTGGCGCCGAACGATACGGCGGAGGGCAAGGCCAAGAATCGCCGGGTAGAAATTATTTTTAAACCGATTCCGAAGCCTTAGGGGAGTGCGGGGACTGGGCCGGGGGCGGGATCGGAGGCCTCGGCCGATTCGACGGTGAGAGGGCCATCGTACCAGGTGACACTGATGACCTCTTTGTCGGCGCGGTGGGGTCCATGGACGGTATTTTTCGGGGCATAGAGAAAGGAGCCGGGGCCGTACTCGACATTTGCTTCGATCCACTTTCCTTTGAGGATGACGACCGACTCAGCGGCTTGGGGGTGGCGATGGGCGGGGATGGTGGTGCCTGGGGCGAATTTGCGCAGGAGAAAGCGGGCGCCATTGGCTGAGTCTTGGGAGAGGTGGGCAAATTCAACCCCGGGATAGGGGCCGGGTTCCCACATGGTGGTGTTGGGGAGGCGAATGGTTGGAAACATACCGTGACTATGTCGGAAAGGTTTCGCTCTGACAATGGTGCGGGATGGTTTAGGATGATGGGATGAGCAGAAGTAGCGAACAAGAGTTGGATTACGGGCCGCTCTTTCGGTTGGCGGGCGAGATGGGTCGCGAGGCGGACTTGAGTGGGTTACTGGTGATGATTTTAGAGAAAAGCAGGCCTTGGATCCAAGCGGAGGCGTGTTCGATCTTTTTGGCGGATGAGAATACGGGGGAGTTGGTCATTCACTCTGCCCATGGGGACAGCGCACCGCAGTTGGGGACGTTGCGGGTGCCCCAGGGGGAGGGAATTGTGGGATCGGCGATGAAGGAGAGGAAAGTCGTGCGGGTGGATGATGTGAGCCAAGATGCGCGTTTCTATGCCAAGGCGGATGAGAAGACGGGATGGAAGACGAAGGCTTTGCTGGCGGCGCCTCTTTTGGACGGAGGGGAGTGTGTGGGGGTGATCGAGTTTTTGAATCCGATTGGGCGGGCGGCCTTTAGTGGGCGGGACGAGACGATGGTGGAGTATTTTGCGGGTCTGGTGGCGGCGGCGCTGGTCCGGATTCGCGCCCATGAGGCGGCCTTGGAGAGGGCGGCGGTGCAGAGAGATTTAGATTTGGCGAGGGAGTTGCAAGGGGGCCTGTTGCCGAAGGTTTTTCCAACTCGGCGGGAGGCGCCGGGGATCGAGCTGTTTGCCCGCTTGGAGCCGGCGAAGGAGGTGAGTGGGGATCTGTACGACTTTTTCCCGATCGAAGCGGGGAAGATGTGTTTCGTGGTGGGGGATGTGTCGGGCAAAGGAATTGCGGCGGGGATTTTTATGGCGGTGACGAGAACCTTGATTCGGGCGATCGCGATTCCCGGAAGGGGTCCGGTGGAGATTATGGATCGGGTGAACGCACAGTTGGCCAAAGAGAATCCGGCGAGTTTGTTTGTCACGATGATTTTGGGAATCGTGGATACGGAGACGGGTCGGATGGTCTATGGGCAAGGGGGGCACAACCCACCCATTCGGGTGACGGGAAAAGGGAAGGGGGTGTATGAGCCGCCGGGGGGAATGCCGCTGGGGGTTTTTGAGGAGGCGAAATTCGGGCAGCGAGAGTTGGAGTTGGCGCCAGGGGAGTCGCTCTTGGTCTATACGGATGGGGTGACGGAGGCGATGAATGAGGCGAAGGATTTATTTGGAGAGGATCGTTTGGAGCAGGCGGTGACGGGGGTGGCGGGATTCTCGGCGGAAAAGATAGCGGAGCGAGTGCTGGAAAAGGTGGAGGGGTTTGTCATGGAGGCGGAGAGGTCGGACGATATTACTTTGTTGGTGATTCAACGGCGCGGGTAATTGAACTCTGATTTGAAGCGAGAGGTTTGGGCGGAGATGCGGTCACTGGGGGATCGTTTGCAGGGGGTACTGCGAGAGGAGGAGAGACATCCGCGAGGGCGGAATCCGTATGCGCACGTGGCGGGATGTGTGAAGGAGAGGTTTGGGTGCAGTTATGGGGAGTTGCCGGATGAGAGGGTGGGTGAGTTGCGACTTTATCTGCAGGAGTTGGAGAGGGAGGAGGGAGGGCGAGGCGCGGTGCCAGGTGTAGGGCCAGGTGTGGTGCCAGGTGCGGGGGCTAGCCCCAAAGATGGGGAGCGAGGGAGAGAAAGTTAATCGATGAGGTGGGCTTGGCGGAGGGGTTCGAGATCAGGATCTTGGTGGGCGAGTTTTTCGAGATCGTGATCGAGCTCGATGGCGCGACGAACGTAGGTTTGTGCGGTGGTGAGATCCCCCCGTTGGGCAGCGTAACAACCGAGGTTGAATTGGATGAGGGGGTCTTTGGGGTGGAGGCTGGCGGCATCGGTGAGGATTTTCGAGGCGGTCTCGAGGGAGTCGCTCCTACGTTTGGCGAAAGCCCAAGCGATGAACCAGCGGGATTCGTCGGGGTGGTTGGTGGCGAGGCGAGCGGCCAGGCCGGCGGCATCCTGCCAGCGGCCGGCTCTTTCGAGGAGGCGAAGCTTAAATTCTTGGACACCATCATCCAGCGTCATTTGAGGGGAGAGATGGTCGAGTTCGGCGAGGGCATCGGCATACATACCTAAGTTGGCGTAACCGACGGCGGACTCAGCACTTTGGAAATCTTCCCGAAGTTTTGGCAGGATGCTCACGTTGCAACATATCATAGGAAGCGTAAAAATGGTAGGGGCTGGGCGAAATATTATAAAATACTCATGACCAATGACTTAAAAATGAGATGGAGAGCTTTCGAGGGACTTTTGGTCGATCCATCCGACGAGGATGGCGTGGGGCAGAGTGAGAACGGCGAGGAGAATTAGGTAGGGGCCGACCCAATTTTCGCCTTGGGGGAAGGAGGAGGTGAGGAAGGGGGGGATCCAGCGGAGAAAGGCTAAGCTGGCTAGGGTGAGGGGGATGGAGAGGAGAAGAAGTTGGAGGACGGAGCGGGTCCAGCGGGGGATTGGGTCGATGGGAGCGAGTCGATCGCGTAGGGCGCTGAGGCGGAGAAGGTGTCGCCAGGCATGAAAAGCGACAAAGTAGGTGCCGACGGAGAGAAGAGGTGGGGTGAGATAGAAAAGGAGAAGGAGCAGGGAGGTTTCGATTGTTTGGTGGATCGAGGGTCGGGAGAGAAGGTTGAGCGCGGCGGCGAGAAGAAGAGCGGGGACGAAAGGGAACGAGGCGGGTGGGGCACCGGCGGCGGGAGCTAAGAGGAGAATGACCGACCAGGTATCGGCCAAGTGGAAGGCAAAGGGGGCGAGCATGACGAGAGAGCCGCGCCCGATGGCAAAAAGAAGCCAGGATCGATTGGGGGAGGTTTCGACCGAGGCATCGGCCGTGCCCCAGTGCCAGGCGGTGAGACCGAGAAAAAAAATGGTGGAAGGCAGTGGGTAGGAGCGCCAGAGGAGCAGGTAGGCGGCGGAAAGAGAGAGGTAGAGGATAAAAAAAATGAAAAGGAAAGGGAGTCGGGATGGGCGATGAAGGACCCACCCTGGAATCCAAGGGTCACAGGCACCGTGCGGAACGCCTAAGAGAAGGGCAGAGGATAGAAAAAACCAGGGGGCGAAGGAGGAGGCGGGCTGAGGAAACAGGAGGGAGAGCAGGGTGATGAGGGATGCGATGAGCCAGGGGCCGGTTTGCTTGAGGAGAACGGGCATAGGAGAGAGTAGGGGGAGAACGGCATGGGATAGGATGAAAAAAAATGGGGGATCCCCTGACGGAGATCCCCCAACTTAACGCAGGAGAAAATCCTGCGCCGAAGATTTTTGTCGGATTATTTCCCGCGTTTGGCGAGATTCCAGACGACCAAACCGAAGCCGATCTTATTGATGGCGTCGCCGATGTTATAGACGACGTTCATATTGGCGGCCAATTCGGTGGAGTTGCTGAGCACGTTGCCCGGCAAGGTCATATACCCGATCGGGTAGATGGCCCATCCGATGAGGACAAAGCCGCGCAGGAGATTGAACGCAACGCGGACATTGGCATCGCTGCTGCCGTCGGCCAGCTGTTTGGCTTCGCCGAAGAAGATTTCATAGACGATTCCAGCCCAACCGATGGTGGAGATAACACCCCAGCCGAAGTTTTCGAAGCCACGGATGGGTTGCCCCATTTTGGCGGAAACTTCACCGATGTAACCGGCGACGAGCATCAGCACCGAGTAGCCGATGAGGCGCCAGAGCATATTCACGCTGGCACCCGCCGTTTTGAGGAGGAGGTAGAACTCCACGCACATGAGAGGCACGGTGAGGAGCCAATCGATGTAGCGGAATTCGGTGGGCGAGGCGGCACCGGCGTTATTACCGGTGAAGGTCGCTGTCCAATACTCTCTCATATACATGTAGTGGGCGGCCGCGATCGTGGTGATCAGAGCACTGATCAACAGCGAGGTCTTCCATTTATCCGAGACGGTCTGCCGCTCGAAGTAAAAGAAGACCGAGGCGGCAAACATTGCCATGGTCCCGATAAAGAAGGTGAACCCGACAAGGTCACCCGATTTCATTGCTGCAGCTGCTAGCATAGTGTGTTTCTCCTTCTGCCCCTATTGGGGCGTTTGCTTGAATGGAGATACTTGGAGAGAGAGCGATTGCGGGCAAGTGAAAAGCTGACAAAGGGAAGAGTAAGTTGTGAGAAGTAATTACTTATTCTTAAGTAAAATCATCTCCTTTTTTTGGCCTTTTGCCACTCTCGCTCCAACTCAGCGGGCTTGAGTTGGGTCGTTTTTTTTCCCTTTTTGGCCAGATGAGACTCGATCGAGCGGACTCGGCGGGCGAAGCGGCGGGCGGAGTCACGGCAAGCGGTCTCCGCATCCACCCCGCGGTGGCGAGCCAGGTTGACCAGCGTGAAAAGGAGGTCCCCCAGCTCGCGGGCAAAGGCAGCGCCTCGGCCTTTCGTTTGGCAAACCTCTTTTATCTCCTCCCGGATCTTGGCGGGGATGCCTTTCTCTGGATTGGGCCAATCGAAACCGACTCGGGCAGCCCGTTTTTGCAGATTCTGGGCCAGAAGAAGAGAAGGAAGATGAAGGGGGATCCCGTCTAAAGAGCTTTGGCGGGAAGGTTTTTCTGCCTCTTTGAGTTGATGCCAGCGCTGAAGGACCTGTTGGGTGGTAACGAGCCGCTCTTGGCCAAAAACGTGGGGATGGCGGCTGATCAGTTTTTCGGCCAATCGCTTGGCGACCAGGCGAAAATCGAACGCCCGGCGCTCCTTGGCCAGCTGGGCATGGAAAATAAGGTGAAGAAGGACGTCCCCAAGTTCCTCTTGCAGGGCGTGATCGTCCTTCTGCTCGATGGCCTCCAGTAGCTCGTAGACCTCCTCCAGCATCATGGGTCGGAGAGTTTGGTGGGTCTGTTTCCGGTCCCAGGGGCAACCTTGGGGGCTGCGCAGGCGAGCCATGATCTGAAGCAGGGCACGAATTTCTTTCATCGTATGGAGATAAGGAAAAATAGGGCATTCGTCGAGTCGGAGCGTGACTCGAGACGAAAATTGAGTAGCCTCTTTGTTCCTTGAGTAAGTTTATCTCCCCATGGGCCTCTTGGCCCAATTTGATTGAGCAGCACCGCAAGGTGACTCCGGAGGCGTTTGGCCCCGAGGGCAATCTTTTCAACTTAATTGCCGGCAAGTGGCAGCAGCCGGGGCACGGAAAGCTCTTCCTTTCTCCGGTGGATGCCACCCCTCTGGGCCGGTATCCGATGATTCGGTTGGAGGCGGCGCGGGCGGCGGTGGTGGCGGCGGAAGCGGAGTTTCACGCTTGGTCGAAGACCGACTTAGACGAACGCAAACGTAAAGTGACCGAGACGCTGGAGGATCTGGAGAAACACGCCGATTTGTTGGCCAAGACTTTGGTTTGGGAGATCGGCAAACCTTACGCGCAGTCCAAGGTGAGCGTGGAACGTTGTATTTCAGGAGTTCGCTGGTACGTCGGTCAGGTTGAAAAAATGATGGAGGGAAGAAAGCCGCTGGGGCTGATCTCGAACATCGCCTCGTGGAACTATCCCCTGTCCGTTCTGATTCATGCGGTGCTGGTGCAGTGTTTGGCGGGCAACTCGGTCATTGCGAAAACCCCGACGGATGGGGGGATTCACGCGGTGACCTTGGCGATGGCTCTGGCCCGGAGACGGGGATTGCCGGTGAGCTTAGTCAGCGGTTCGGGGGGGGAGTTGAGTGAGGCCTTGGTGCGAAATGAGGCGATTTCCTGTTTGGCGTTCGTCGGCGGGAAAAACAACGGGCGGGAGATCGCGGCGGCGTTTTATGATCGATCGAAGCGCTACATGCTCGAGATGGACGGAGTGAACTGTTACGGGGTGTGGGAGTATTCGGATTGGAAAAGTTTGGCAACGCAGATCAAGAAGGGGTTTGAGTTTGGCAAGCAGAGATGCACGGCCTATCCGCGCTATGTGGTGCAGCGGTCCATGTTCCCGAAGTTTTTGGAAATGTACCTGGCGGTCGTGCAAGGGTTGAAGTGCGGTCACCCTCTGCTGGTGGACAAGGCGGAGGATCCGTTGCCCGCGCTGGATTACGGGCCGCTGATCAACAGTAAGAAGGTGGAGGAGCTACGGGTGCAGGTGACCGAGGCGGTGGCGGGGGGCGCGGTGGCGCTGTTTGAGGGGAAGTTGGATGAGGGGTTGTTTCAGCCTGCCCAAGATATCTCGGCTTACTTGGCGCCAGTGGCTTTGTTGAGCCTGCCCCGAAACTGCAAGCTGTACCACGGGGAACCGTTTGGGCCGGTGGATTCGGTGACGGTGGTGGATAGTGTGGATCAGCTGGTGGCGGAGATGAATGTTTCGAATGGAAATCTCGTTTCGAGTCTAGCGACGGACGATGCCCATTTGGCCAAGCAGGTGGCGATGGATCTGCGCTGCTTTAAATTTGGGCACAATAAGGTGAGGTCGCGTGGGGATAATGAGGAGAGTTTTGGGGGATTTGGGCAGTCGTGGAAGGGATGTTTTGTCGGAGGAAAGTATTTGGTGGAAGCGGTCACGCAGGGACCGGCGGGCGAACGTTTACGCGGGAATTTCCCCGACTCGATTTATCTGCCTGAAGAACGCTAGACCGCGCCTTAGCTTAGTTTTGCCGGCACCTTGCGCTGGATCAGCCAAACCGAAAGGCTGACTAAAACAATAATCACACCGCTGACGAGGAGCTCGGTCATGGACTGAGTGAATTTGACGGGGTCGAGCGAGTGACCTTCCGTCTCTTGGACGGAGAGACCCGCGCCGATGGTCAGGATTCGGCGGGTGACGCTGATGCCCGCGATGACCAAGAAAGGAATCAGATCCGCGATGCTGACATCATGCGCGGGGGAGACAAGGAGGCGGGTGACGGTGCGAAGAATTTCCATGACAATCAGGATGAGGAGAACCTCATTGATGACCGCGATGAGGCTGGAGAAGAAGGGCTGATGCAGAAGCATGGCATTCAGGATGTAGTGAACGAGGTAGATGCCGATGGATCCAGCCACGACCAGAAGAAGAACCGCCACGTAGCCGTAAGTGATAATCTCGCCTTTGGCGATCAGACGGAAAAGAGTGGAGCCAAGGCGGGAGGGGTCGGGTTTCAGCACGCCCCCCAATGTGACGAAGAAATTGGGGAAAGCAAGTGAGTTGGCGAGGGATGAAATCGGGGTAGGGTCAGGGAATGGCTCGGGTCACCCTTTTTTATGATGCGGACTGCGGTTTTTGCCAGAGCAGTGTGGAGTGGATGTTGCGGCAAGCTCGGCCGGGGACCTTTGATCCGGTGGCCTATCAGGATGACGAGGGGATGAGACAATTTCCGATGGTGGATCGAACTTTAGCGGATAAGGGGATTCAAGCTTTGGGAGAGGATGGTCAGATGCGATCGAAGGCGCGGGCTTCCGGTTACTGCCTGACCTTGATGCCTCGTTGGGCGTGGGCTGGTCATTTTATTCTCTTTCCGCTGATTTTGCCTTTTGCCTCGATCGGCTACGCGATCGTGGCGGCAAATCGGCAGAGAATTTCTCGTTGGATGGGGAGGACGTCTTGTCGGATTCCGCCTCGGGCTTAAAGGCGCACAAGGGCGGTTGGGCCGTTCTGCAAAGGGAGATTTTGCAGTGCCGGCGGTGTCCGAGGTTGGTCAGGTGGAGGGAGAAGGTAGCGAAGGAAAAGAAAGCCGCCTACGCCGAAGAAACCTATTGGGGAAAACCGGTTTTGGGGTGGGGGGATTCGCAGGCTAAGATCGTGGTGGTGGGGTTAGCGCCGGGGGCACATGGGGCGAATCGCACGGGGAGAATGTTTACCGGGGATGAATCGGGCCGGTGGCTATATCGGGCTTTGTGGCGGGCGGGGTGGGCGAGTCAGGCGGAGAGCGTCAGTCGAAAGGATGGGTTGGAGCTGAGCGATGTCTGGATCACCGCGCCAGTAAAGTGTGCCCCTCCGACGAATCGTCCCACCGTGAAAGAGAGAGATGCGTGCGGCGGATTTTTTGATCGGGAGTTAGGGTTGTTGCCAAGGGCTAGGGTGTATCTGGCCTTGGGGGGATTTGGATTTGCGGCGGTCTCCCGATATTTTGCTTTGCGGCCCAAGCCGAAATTTGGCCACGGGGTCGAGGTTCAGCTTTCCGAAGGTCGGTGGCTGGTGGGATCGTACCATGTGAGTCAGCAAAACACGTTTACGGGTAGGCTGACGGAGGCCATGTTGGATGAGGTCATGAGAAAGGTGGGGGTGCGGGCTGGCTTGTCACCACGCAGGCGATAAACTATG
>Ga0247840_10008023_pt1 | contig 14351 bp, 12 predicted proteins | sample LaCruzMarch2015__FD_192404 | JGI IMG/M metagenome (GOLD analysis project Ga0247840, IMG submission 192404) | Freshwater microbial communities from meromictic Lake La Cruz, Castile-La Mancha, Spain - LaCruzMarch2015_17m | ecosystem: Environmental > Aquatic > Freshwater > Lake | place: Spain...
CCTTGCTCAAGGAGTCTACCATAGCAGTGTCTTTGCTGGCAGAGTGATATAGAAATGCGCCGCCGAACAGCACACGCCATATACCGTAGATCTGTGGGCTATGTGGATCGCCTTCTTGGTCTGAACGCTGATGATGTTTGCGATGTATGGCCACCCATTGACGAGTAACCATGCCTGTGGTCAGCCATAGCCAGGCCCGCATAACGTGATTGACCGCAGGGTGAAATTGCACAGCTCGATGTGTTTGTCCGCGATGTAGATAAAGTGTTACACAGGCTATGGTAATTTGTACCATCACCAATGTATAGATTATTATGTTCATCTTTTACTTATGTTTTTTAAAATAATAATCTCCATCCGGTCCATTGGTGCTAAACATACCCATGTTCTGGAATCCTAGATTCTGCATGTATTCTATCACAGTGTCCTGCAGTGGAGCTCCTTTGTTATATTCTACACTTTGTAATTCCAGTATCACATGATCACACTGTAACAGTGTATCTCGAGCTCCCTTTAGCACATCTAGTTCGGCACCTTGTACGTCCATTTTAATCAAATCAGGCATGGGTAATTTTTTTAGATTAACCACGGCATCCAAGGTCACCGTGGTGTACGATTTTCGGTGACTGTCATTGAAATACTCATGCGCTTGGGCATTGACTTCTATGTTTTCACGGTAATAACTGTTGCCGCCAGGATGGTAGGTGTTCTGATAAAAATCTACGGTTTTACCAGTGACATCGCTGAGCACACCAATGTGATATTGTAAGTTCTGTTCTTGATAAAGAAATTCACATTCTGGCATGGCTTCAAATACCACAAACTCTGATGCAGGCCAGATGCGTTTGGCTTCATTGGTCCAATGCAAAACACAGGCTCCTATGTCATAGATCACCCTAGGTATGATCCCCAATTTTGCTATGTAGTCCACATGCTGTTGTGGTATTAACCTCTGACTGCCTAATTCTCGCAACCGTTGAGAAAAATCTGATAGATCAACGGTTGGTGCTACTTCGGGATGAATGACAAATTCTGTAGATCCTATGTGTTTGCAAAGGATCGTTGCATCTGCAAAAATCTTAAATCCGTGATTCCTAGCCTTGGTGCAGAAGTCTATGTCTTCACTGACAGTGTTGTTGTGATTCAATGCAGAATGATATTGAAACTGAGGATATCCTATACTTTTCAGTACCTGAGACTTGACCAACACACAACCAAACCCACAACCTGCTATTTCTAATAACCGTTGATTCTGTAGTTTCCAGTAAGGCATGTGGCTGACACCGCCCCTGTCTGTGTGTTCGTAGATTTCTATTATCTGCTGCTGTTTGCGTTGTCTATACACTGCAGAAACTATGTCAACATCGTGCGCCAGTAATTTACTTAATGTGTCTGTGGCGAATACCATATCGGAATCCACAGCCCATAGATAATCATAGCCATTCACGGCCCAATCTGCTATGAGATTGCGCACCTGATCTACATTATATCCATAAAAGTATTGAAATGTGGTCTGGTATCCCTCGGGTATGATCTGATCGTAGATGCTCTTGAAGGTCTCCGCTTCTATGTTGCGAGCTGTGGGAATTGCTATGAGTATCTTTTTTTTTATCATTGTGGATTTACCTATTATCTGTCTTGCTGTGGCATTTTGTTCAACAGCATTGACCTTGTAGTCGTTTAATGGATTTACATCATTGTAATTGTACACCACATCTTGCACACACAGAACCTTTTGCGGATCAGCCTGCTCGATCAACGCATAGAATACAGCACCATCGCCTCCAGCTTTGTACCATTCATGATTCTCGTTTTGAAATACGCTGTCATCACAGCCGTTGATAAGGTATTTCTTGAATGTTCTAAGATGTGTGTAAGGCAGTATCCAATTGAAATGATGTTGCCTGTAGCTGCGATCTTGTCGTACCTGCAAGGGATATGGTTGGCTGATTAATGGTATTTTATCAGCCATGCTCCAACAACTACCGTAGGTAAATTCTGCACTGTTTCTGTAAATGCTGTTGAAATAGGCCAACACTGTGTTGTCATTGATCAGGCTGTCATCACCGTCTAAGATCATAACGATGCTGTGATCATCAAACGTTCTAAACATATCCACTTGATTTTTTACAGCCCCTTGGTTGGCTGTGTTCTGTATTAGGGTGAATTTGGATCTTAGAGTTTCGGGCAGTGCTGCTAGCTCGGTGTTGATGATCTCTACGGTGTCGTCTGTGCTGGCATCATCAATCAACCAATGGTGATAATTGTCATAGTCTTGACTGGCCACACTTTTTACACAGTCGACAATGTAGTCTGCACAGTTATAGAAAGTTGAAACTATATTGATAGTAGATTCTTGATTGACTCGGTGATTTTCTAATTCCACGAGATTGTGATATCTTCTACGCCATATTTTGTGTATGCGATGATTGATCTCAGTGACTATGCGATATTGATCTAGTGCCAGATAGCGGCCACAGGTTCGATAAAAGTGCTGTTTCCATTGCAGAGCCACAGAATCCCAACCGGCCACTGTTTTGACTATGTTGCAGTAGTACTGTTTCTGTTGATGCAGATATCTATTGTTAAAAGCACTTAGTGTGAGATCAACGAATTTATTCACCTGATCTTGAGTGTTGATATCAGGGAACAGCACATTGGGCTCTATGGCATAATCCATGAGGTAGCAGGCACCTTCTAGAGCAATTTCTTCCAGTGCGCCAAATCTACAGGTTATTACAGGGGTGTTATAGCACAGACTTTCTAGAGTACTGATACCAAATGTTTCTGGAAAAGCTGCAGGATATATCATGAAATTGGCCTTGGCTAACCTATCTGCTATTTCACTCTGAGGTATCACCCCAGTGAATTCTATATCCAACTGCTGATTCACCGGATCGTTGGCCATTCTACGCCAATCTTGTTCTTGTTGATCTGGCTGACCATTCACGGTAAATCTGTAATAACCGCCTATGACCGTGAGTTTGGCCTGAGGAATCTGCTGTTTGATCCTGGGCCAAATCTGTTGCACCAAGGGTATCATGCCTTTGGTCACTGATGCATTATAAACAAATCGATTGGGGTCTTTGCTAGCAATATCCACTTCGGCATGATAGAGTCTCACACCATTGCGGGTTATAAACATCTTGCGTTTCAAAACTTCAAAATTACGTCTGCGACCGTGATGACAGTTGGTGACATAGGTCAAGTGCCAGTCGCTGAGTGTGAATATGTCTGTGATATGATCAGTGACAGCCAGCTCTTCTATGAGATTATCACCTAGACAAAAGGTGTCGTGCATCCAAAGCACACGCTGCGTGGCTTTGCTGAGTATCCTCGCATAGAGGTTCATACTGGCAAATGGCTGTGCTCTGGTATCACCAACTTTGTTGAATTGATCGCCCTCTAGAAAAGGTATAATGGTTCTGCTGCTGATCACGATATCAAAATCATGATCATCTGCGAGATCACTCAGAGGACGATAGGTCACTGAGTCATAGACTCCCGGTTGAGCATGATCTAGATCACAGTTGTTGAACACAGTGACTTGGAAATTCAATCGGGATAATTCCAATGATATCAGCGTCACAGCACTTTCCGAACCACCTAGACCTTGTTTGAACACAGTGGTTCCATCATATGGTATGCCTATGATGTCTATAATTGCAATTTTCATGCACTTACTTAACTGAGTTAGTAGTTTTTTAGATGAAAACTGAGTTTAAATATACCAAGTCTGTGTGGCTGATGCGCTGACTTTGACATCTTCACCTGAGCTGTAGGCAAATGTAGGCGCAGCAACGAATCCGGCTATAGAAGTGTCTGACTTTATCACATGTAATTTTGCATTTAAATCACTAACAGAGCTGACTTTGGCTTCCAAGGCCTCGGAGTGTATGTCAGTGATTTCAGTGTCTATATGCACTATGTTAGTAACAGTTGTGCTAAATTGCACAGGATTTACCCGTGATCCAATATCTACCAATGAACTGACTCTGGCTTCCAGGGCCTCAGAGTGGATGTCAGTGATTTCAGTGTCTATGTAATCCAAACTCACTACCGAAGGTTTGTATCCTTGAAAAACGGCAGGACTTCCAGTTCTGATTTGATTGGTAATTGATCCGCCGGCTATTGCTGTTACCATAGTGGCCGAATTCAATATGGGTTCTGAGGGGTTGGTTGTTACTGTAAATGAGGCCGTACCACTCTGAGAGGTTGGATTTTCATTAATGACATTAATGTCTGGAATAAATCCATCAATTCTAACATTGCCGTTTCGATTTAATGTAAATTTATTTGGTGAGTTGTCAATAAATCTATTTGATTGACAAGTTAATAAACTTGTATTTGCTATTGCTGTTAGTGGTGATGTTGGAGGGGTAAAGGCTGAGGCGTAAACTATACTATTTACAACTCTAAAATTGCTAATATAACCAAAGGGTGAATATGTCGATTCGCCGATAGATAAATCTACTGTACTAGAATATGTAGGTGTTGTAGAACTAATAGACGCCTGCCCGTTTACATATACTTTAGTAGTTGTTCCATCCCAAGTTACTGCAAAATGATTCCAAGTATTTAATGTCCAACCAATTGATCCTGTCAGGCCACTGGAACCAGACCAATAAAAAGTTAAAGTTGTATTATTTTGATAAAGTCTACCTGCCGTAGCGTATCCTGTACCGCTAGAGTAAACTGCTCTAAAAGATGCCGCCGATGAAGTTGGATAGTACCAACCTTCTATAGTAAAACTGCCAGAACTTCTTACTACTGCACCAGATCCTACCGCAGTTATAAAATCAGTAGTACCATCAAAGTATGCACTACCACCATTAACGCTAGGATTATAACTTGTTGCAGATTGTAAAAATGGATTGAAGGCTTGAACTGATACATCACCTGCTTTAGTTAATGTAAAACTATTTGGTGAGTTATCAATTAATCTATTACTCTGACAAGTTAGTAAACTTGTATTTGCTATTGCTGTTAGTGGTGCAGTTGGGGGAGTAAAGGCTGAGGTATATACTGCAGTTCCTTTGACTATACGTAAATTAGAGATATAACCGGTATAGAAGGTTGAAGGTGTGCCTCCAAATCTAAACGTTCCGATATTTAAGTAACCCAAAGAATAGTTAGTTGTGTCGGCTGAACCGTAAGTATTTGCTAAGGATCCATTGATGTACATCTTATCATTACCTGAACTACTACCACTTCTAACTATTGCTACATGGTTCCAAGTGTTATATGTAATTGATGCCGAACATAACAAGTTTGAAGTGTCTGTACCACCATAAAAATAAATTGTACCAGCCTCATGATATATTTTAATACCACCAGGATTATTGCCGAGACTGGTTGATATTCTAGTATCCAATATAACAGCAACCGTTCCATTTGATGCATTCATCCAAAATTCAATCGTAAAATCACCAGAACCCATTGCTAATGCTGTGTTATTAGTAGTATTTGCTAAATAATCCCCAGTACCATCAAAGTAATTACTCCGGTTATAACCGTAAGGATTGAAAGTACCTTGTGTTGCATTACCGTTTCTTTGTATATTAAAGTTATTGGTGCTACTATCTATGAATACACTGTTGTTAGCCCCATTAGTCGATGCAGCACCTTCACCGTTCAATAATAAAGTATCATATGATGAGTATGGGTCCGGCGCTATAATAGATATTGAAAATGTTCTAGTATTAGATAGATTTGCAGTATCAGTTGCAACTATAGCAAATGAATATGTATTAGCAGTGGAAACGGATCCAGATAACAAACCGTTTGCTGCAAGTGTAAGATTTGCAGGTAGAGAAGATCCTACTGCAACAGAATATATTATACTGGATAGGTCTGTTGCAACAAGAGTATTTAAATAATTCTCGTTTACAGGTGCTGATCCTAGATCAGCAGCAGTTGTCCAAGCAGGTTCGACATTTCGTGTAATTGGTAATGTAAAACTTCTTGATGTATCTTGATTCTCTGCGTCTTTAGCATTTACTGTAAAGTTATAATTGGTTGTGGTGTTTGCCGCAACCGTTCCCGCAATCAATCCGTTTGCATATAGTGATAATGAAGAAGGCAGAGTGTTTGCTGCAGCCAAAGTATATACTGTTGCAGAAGGTGCACTTAATTGTATAGATATTGGCACCAACGCTTCACTTGATGTTAATGTACTGCCCGTGCTCCAAGCAGGGAAAGCCGAATAAGTAAGCCCGTTAACAAGTAATGCTAAAGATCCATCCGGATTAATTACGTATACAGATTTACTTGCGCCTTCTGTAGAAGCAGGAATCTCTGCTCGTATTTGCGTATTAGATACCCAGGTAATAGTTGTTGCAGGTGTTTGATCTATTAGAACTTGAGCGGCGCTGTTAAAACTTTGACCATTAATAATAATGTAACCTCCTCCCACATTAGCAGCAGTATCGTCAAGTGCGTTGTATTGACTGTCTGCTATCTGCACATTACTAATGCGAGGACCAGATATTGCTGCCAGAGTTTCTGGAGTTAAATTATCTAATGTTAGTTTTGTTGTCATTTTTATACGTAAGTTATACTTGTTACCGCAGATGCGCCAGTTGGGTTGGTCACAAATAATAAATTAATACCTACATTTGATGATGGCATAGATGCTCTAATTTCCGTAGAGTCAACACGTGTGACAGTTGTTGCTGTTTTTAAAGCGCCTCGTCTTACTGAGACTTGACACCCTATTTGAAAATTTGTTCCTAATATCTTTAAATATCCACCAGTAACATTGGATAGTGAACCGCCAGATGAAACATAACTAGAATCTGTTACTATTACGTTGGCGATTGTTGGACCGTCTAAAATTTGGCCCTGTGTTAATGCTATAAGCCTACTATCAAAATTTGCTAAAGTTACTTTGGTTGTCATTTGGTAATACTATTTTGTTCTTTTATTTATTAGTATTGCAATTTTACAATTCTGCAGACATTGGGAACACCTCAGCAATCACCTTAGCGCATGCTTTGGCAACTTCAATGTGTTCTTTTTGTGTGCCATTTTCCGAACGAAGTTGAATATAGTGAATCCAGCTACGTAAAGTTCCTGCCATATAGAGTTTAGAAACTGTTAAACCTTCAGGTAAAACTGCTCTGGCTTGTTCTTTTGCAATGCCCATATCAGTTGCTTGTTTATAAACTTCTCTTGTCAGTTTAATAATTTCTCGTTGTTGTTCTTCCCACCAACGATTTAATTCTCTATGATCTAAATTATTTAGTACATCTAATTCAATGGAATTTTGTCTGTTTTTAGTATCCTGCAATCTCGCTTCACGAGTAACAAAATCTAAATCTTGTGTAGGATCGGCATAACGCTGACTAAACTCTTGAAATGAGAACGACCGATGGCGAAGCATTTGTCTAGCAATGTCACGTGTTGTTTCAATCTCAAGTGTTAATGATACCATCTCCAAAGGAGACCAATGCTTATTGGCAATCAGATATTTAATTAATTTTTCTGAGGTACCTTTATTGTTTTGATTAGATGGATTAGAAACTCGAGCACAAAATGCTACAAGTTCCGTCATATTTTCTGCAAAGTATTGTGCAGGTTGTGAATATGAAATAATTTCTACTTTCATATTAATCCCAAAGATTTTGATAATATCTACCAAACAGTCTAAAACCGTTTTGTATTCTTGCTTCGACTACCTTCATACCTTCATAATCACATTTATATGTGTTATTAGGGCCGTCTTTCATTTGATAGTATTTGTGTTCGCCCTTAGGCACTTCATTGCCGTCTTTATCAACGGGAACCCATATCATGTCATGGACACCGCTACGGAATTCTTCTTCCCAGCTGTCATCGACTTTACATTGAAATGCAAAAATCATTTCATCTAGAACATATTCCCAGCGCTTGAAATGGTTGCCATCGGTGTCCCACTCGTTTTCTTTCGGCGGCGCAGATGTTGATTTTAGTTCTTCTGGTACATCTTCATCGTCCACAAATCCCGCACCATGTTGTGTTTCTTTCAGTTGCTTTAACATAGGAAGGATAATAGGACTCAAGGTATGATCCATACTCCAAGTATCCCAGTAGTCAATTTTAACATAGTCAATTTTTGGATGTACACGATCCAATACCCATTGTATGCCTCGACTAATTGGGACTAGATAATCACTCCATCTTTCACACCACTCTGGACGCTCTACAAATTCTGTAGTTGCTTCTTCCAATGTAGGAATACCTTTTTTGCGACTACATTTAGACCAATCGGTCCAAAAGAAAATGTAATCAAAAATGGTATAAGGAGAGATCCAATGATCTCGATATTTTCCAATATATACTTTCATCAGTATTCTGCCCAGTATTCTGCCTTCTCGCCTTCTTTAGTAAAGAATGTATTCACTTTATGTTCATCGCTCCATGATTTTGCGTAATCATTTTCTTCGTCGCATAATTCTAATGCATCTTCTTCGGAGATAACTCGGTGACTAACAATAGTCTCGCCTAGATGTTTTTGACTAAATTCTTTTGCCTCATTCATTGTTACTGTATCAAGAGCCCATTCTGCCTTACCTTTTGGTACTTGAACCATATAACGCTCACGGAATGTACTGATACATTCAACCAATACCCATTCTTTTTCCTGTGCCATTTCTTTTTTCCTCAACAACCAAGAACCATCTTTTTGGTCAATCCATTCTAAAGTATCACCAATATGCCAACCCGTGTCCGCCCAGATTTCATCGTCAAGGGGAAGAATTAAATCCCCTGTTTCTGGATCTGTAATTAATGTAACAACTTTTTTCATCTTAACACCTCTTCCATTCCGTAAATTTCATTTTTGCTTCTAACCCTGAGAATACATTCTTTGCTACAATTTTCTTAGCGTCAATGCCATTCTCAACCATTTCATTTATGTCCTTTTCTTCGATAGTCTGAGGCCATATAACCACATTATAATGTCTATCTATGATCTTGTCAAGCACTCGGACAACATCCTTATTTCTCGGCTGGTTATCAATAATCATAACCAATTTATCTTTTGGCAAATCTAATGTTTCCATTTTTCCGAAAGATGTTCCACCCACCGCAATTGCATTTGGTAAAAACAAACTATCCAAAGGACCCTCAGTTACATAGATTGTTTTATCTTTATCAATTTCATTCATACCAAAAATTAAAGGATCTTCTTCTTTAATTTTAATTACCAAATATCTAAGTGACTCGCCTCTCAATCCTCTACAAGTAACACCCGACAACTGACCAATTGTATTATAGAATGGTATAACCAATCTTGGTTCTTCCGTTGTTATTTTGTCTTTGTATTTATCGGATAGTTGAACAATATTCTTGATGTTATCAATAAAATATAATCGTTTGAACTTATCTCTCGGAATCTTTCTTTTTAAACAGAATTTAACCACTTCGTGATCTTCGGGTAATGTATCAACTCTATCTAGTAATTTGTCTAAAAGAGTTTCCTCTTTCTTTTCAAATACTGGTTCTACCATTTTAAATTTATCTTCAATCTTTTGATGAGGTTTATTAAATGGCAAACCCTCATTGTATCTTTCCATTACATATTGATTATACTGATAACCATCCAACTGCTTTAAGAATGAACCAAAGTGCATAGACACACTACAGTTGTGACACTTATAAAATAAATCATTTTTTTGGGGATAAAAGAATCCTCGTGCTTTGTTCTTTTTGGTTTGTGAGTCTCCACAGATGATACAACGACAATTATATAACCTTTCACTCTTTTGTTTGAAAAGAGGAAGCCGACTGCTTATGAGTTTTAAGTATTTAAGATCAGTAAATAATGACAAAAGAAGACTCCTTACGAGCCTCAATTATAATATAATTTGACTAAGGAGTCAAGTGTTTAGAACAACTTTTCCAATTTGATGTGAGCCAGAACATAACCCGCAGAAATGGCACCACCCATTACCATCCAACGCCATTTTTCGATTGAAGCCATTTTATCTGCAATCGCTTTATGCTGTTCTGTACTAGATTTGGTTTGCTCATCTAGTTTTTCCATAACCTTGTCGTGTTTGGTTTCAATATTATCTATCATATCATCACGCATTTCGCTTATGCGATGATGCAGTGTTGAGTAGTTAGAATCAATTTTACCTTCAAGCTTTTCCACAGTTCGGTTAATTCCCTTAACCTCTGTTTCTAATACTGTTATTCGTTGTAATTCTTCTTGATCAGACATTCGGTTTTCCTTTTGTAAACATTGCATTTGATGCAGTCCATTTCTTTTGTGCTTTTTTACTTACCGGAGGATTATTATCTAAACCTGCAACACCTGCTGTTGCTACAGCATTATTTGCTGGGGCTACCGCACCTGCTCCCATTTCTTCGGTGAATTGCTTGAAGGTGAAAATCTTTTGTTTATCTAATGCCTCATTCACAATCTTGAGCTCCTCTGTCAAATCCAAATTAATTCTTTTAAGGAATTTTTCTTCAAGATTCATTGACTCTTTGCCATTTGCTAAATCTTCACGAACTAACGAATATGCTGCGGCAAGAGAAAGTAATCTTTTATTCTCAATAGGTAATTTTTCTATAATACGCTTTAATCTAAATACTAATCTGTGTAATAGAGTATATGCATCTCTAAGTTCTACAGTATTTAGATCGCGCATCTTTTTCAACTCTTTACCCTTTGCGTCTATAATTCCAAGACGAAATGCCTCAGTCTTATCGAAAGGAGTAACAAGCATATGTAATATTCTATATGCTATAATTGAGTCTACAAATTTTCCCATTTTAAATTTTCTTTAGGTTTTCTAAAATTGTTTCATCTATAGGTATATCGTTATCAAGTATTTCTATACCTTTTGACACAATAACTTTCATTGGCATATAATTTAAAAATACTAGGAAAGTTTTTATCTGAGGCCAAAACTTTTCTTCTAATTTAAAAAACAACATTTTTGTTGTTGCTTCAATTCCAAATAAATTTCCAAGTACAATTATATGATTAAGAATTAATCTTTCCTTTAATTCTTTTCCCACATTATGTTTTCTCAATAATCTCTTAATATATTTAAACCTCTTGAGATCATTTAAAAATTCATCCATGCCATTACAAGACGGATTATCGTAATTTTTTACTGCGAACATAGTAAAATTATCTTCAGTCAATTCAAAATTCATATTTTATCTTAAGGTTAATGCCCCATTTGTTATTGTTATTCCACCACTCATATTACCATCTGACAAATTTGCAAAAGGATTATATAAAAACTTATTAGAACTTCCTTGCAAAGATCTCAAATTTGTGTAGTCACTCGTTAGGCCTGTAGTATATATAACACCTGAACCTGCTGTTGTATTGGCAATCCATTTTTTCATTTGGTCTGGCTTTATGCCGGGATTAAGTTGAAGATATAAAGCGCCAACACCGCATACTTGAGGTGCTGCCATAGATGTTCCGCTTAATACAACTTGTTTAAAGCCTGCATCATTTCCATATGCGGCAGAGCTGAATGCATTTGTATTACTTGTTGCACTCAATACATTTGAGCCTGGCGCAAATATATCAACACCTGGACCAGTTTCACTAAATACAGATTTCCATTCCAATGACGATGAATATGTATTTGTGTCAGATGATCCAACCTTTATTGCTTGATCATCCAAAGGACTAGATCCTTGATGATAATTATAATCTGCGCCACCCGTTGTTAAGTAATTACTATAATCAAGTCCGCCTGGAACATCTACCTTATGATAATTATTACCCGCAGAAATAATGACATGTATTCCTTCGTCTATCATTTCTTGCACGTCTACATCTACTTGACCTTGTCTAAAATTTGCAATAAAATTTGCACCGTTCATCAAAGGAACAATACCGTAGTTAGTCCATCTATAGCTAGAGTCACCTGTTGTACTAGCATCACTATATGTGTTACCTCTGTATGTAACAGATGAAACTGTAGAATATGTTAAACTATATCCCCAACTCATATTAACTATTGTTGGTCGTTTAAATCCTGTTGCAGGATCAATTGGTTTATTTCTATGCCACAACTTTATTACGTCAAAGCAATCGCTAACAGATATGCCCGTACCAGAATCTCCTGCACCTTCAAGTCCATTTACTTTGAGAGAATAAATTCTAGCATTCTTTGCCCAGCCAAAAGTTCTACCTGCGGCAATTGCGGAAACATGAGTTCCATGTCCTTCATAATCTCTGTAATGATTTGCACTTTGAGTACCATCTAATCCGCTAGCAGTATACCAATTTATCTGTTGTACTCTCGTATTGCCCGCATTATCTAAAAACTCCGGGTGATATACTTCAATACCACTATCTTGTATTACAACATCGACGCCTGTTCCATCTAATGTGTAATCATAATTTCCTGTTGCAGTTAATCCAGAGCCATAATTATTAATTACGTTACTTGATCTAAACAATCCCCAGTTACTTCTTGTTCCTGTTGATACTGCGCTTTTACTAAAATCGCCTCTTTGGTAACCTTTAAATCCCATCACAACATCGTCTCTTTGAGATAATGGAATTTCTACAGAATATACTCTTGAATCGTTTTGTAGTGCAGATGCTTCTTCGTCTGTAAGCGAGTAATGACAGCTACGCAAGCTACCATCTCTATTATTAATAATTTCTATTTTTCTGTCAGGTATGAATTCTAAATTGATTGTTTCCGATTCCATCTCTTTCCAAAATGTATCGTAATCAATCCCTTTATTTAAACTGACAACATATTCTTTAAGCATTTGCCACACCTGTTGACGGGAATTGTCTTAATTGCCCTGGATATACTATTCTAACAGCGCCATCGCCACCTGGGGAAGCAGATCTATTATCTCCACCCACACCACCACCGCCTCCTTGTCCTACCGACATTGAGAAATAATCATTTGAACCATCGCCGCCATTTGTTGCTGGAGAAGTAGAAGTACCGCCGGCTCCGCCCGCGCCAGTTGTTCCTTTACCTTGAACACCAACACCGCCACCATTAGCACCAACACCTATTCTATTAGAATCGCTTGCATATCCTGCACCGCCGCCACCACCACCACCACTGTTTGTTGCTGCAGCATCACCGTTAAAACTTGCCGCGGATGCTGGACTGCCTGTAGCACGTCTACCTTTGCCACCAAAACCACCTACACCGGAATAACCTGCTGCACCACCACCGCCCGGTGGTCTAAATCCGACAGTTGTTGTATCTATTGTTCCACCATAACCACCTGCAGCACCGCCATCATATACACCTGAAATTTCTCCACCTGTTGCATTTGTGGAACCAATTACAACTTGTGCAGTTCCTTGTGTACCTTTAGAGCCACCGCCAGCAATACAGGAAAAGGCACTTGAGGCGCCTCCATTTGTAGAATCTTGTGTTGTTGTTCTGTTGATTGTTATTTGACCAGCGCCACCGGCACCTACGACTATTGTATAGGTTACTCCTTCGGTAACAGCAATATTATTTCTATATGCCAAGGCTCCGCCGCCTCCACCACCGCCAACACCTATTAAATCCGATCCTGCGTCTCCACCACCACCACCGCCTACGCAAATAACCGAAACGGCAGTAACCCCTGCAGGACAAACCCAATCATATGTTCCTGGTGTTGTATATTCATCTTGACCATATACATAAAAAGATTTGCCATAAAAATCATATAATGAAATTGTACTTGCATTGGCAGTTAACGAAGCAAGATGTCTTGCTTCTTTATCATTTAGAGCAATAGTTGCTTCTGCTAATTTGTTTATTTCTAGATTGATAGAAGAGCCTGCGCTACTTCCACCCATACTCATCTCGCCATCTGCATTTAAGGCCATCATTCGCCCCTTATAATTGCATCAACTTTATCTTCTAATTGTTTGATTGCTTCAACTAATACAGGAATAATCTTTTCATATCTAATTGTTAGATATTTTTCATCTATAGGGGCAGGTGCTGTTACTTCTGGTAATACACTATGAGTATCCTGTGCAGATAAACCAATTTCTCTTACCTTTTTATAGCCAAGAGACTGTGCAAGGTCGTTTGCCTCATAATAGAAGCCTGTCAATTGTCTGATAATACCTAATGCATCTTTTATTTCACCAACTCGTGTTTTTAGTCTATCATCCGAGTAATATGCAGTAATATTATTTGTTGCACGAATTTCTCCAGCATTTGTAGATGCCGCGGTACCTACACCCAATGAATTAACTTGCCCATTCGATGCTGTAGTAAATCCTCCAGGCGTTCCTGTAGCGCCAGTTAATCCTGTTGCCCCTGCAGGACCTTCTATACCAGTAGCACCTGTTGCACCAATACCCGTAGCACCAGTTGTACCAATAGGACCTGTAGGACCCTCTATACCTG
>Ga0247840_10008025_pt1 | contig 14349 bp, 9 predicted proteins | sample LaCruzMarch2015__FD_192404 | JGI IMG/M metagenome (GOLD analysis project Ga0247840, IMG submission 192404) | Freshwater microbial communities from meromictic Lake La Cruz, Castile-La Mancha, Spain - LaCruzMarch2015_17m | ecosystem: Environmental > Aquatic > Freshwater > Lake | place: Spain...
AAAAAAAAGAAGGAAAAAAAAAAGAAAGAAATTGAAAAGGAAAATGAAAAGAAGGAAAACGAAAAGAAGGAAAAGAAAATGAAAGAAATTGAAAAGGAAAACGAAAAGAAGGAAAATGAAAAGAAGGAAAACGAAAAGAAGGAAAAGAAAATGAAAGAAATTGAAAAGGAAAATGAGGATGAAGACGATGATTTATCATTTGAAAAGTGTAAGAAAAATTTATTTATTAAGTCAAAAATAAATGAAGATAGCGAAATAATTTGCGAGATGTCTAAAGAAAAATTAGAGAAATTTTTAGGTAAAAACATTAAACTATCAGGAGGAGAATACTTAGAAACAGGATTTCCTGTATCAATTAATGCATTCCCAAGAGGTTTAAATATTTTTTATGAAGATGGTGAAGATATGAATAGTCTTAAGAAAGAACAAACAAAAATATTAAAACTTAGATTTAACAAATATCACAGTATTATTCATGATTATCTTTCAGAATTAATATAAATTGTATATAATAAATGAGTGCTTACGTTCCTTTTAATAATACTAATTATACTAAAATATTTAGCATTAAATCTGTAGATACGAGAGAGATAGTAGAATTATATAAAAGAAATAGTCATTATGTATTATATAGATATAATGAGAATAATATTACTAGTAAATGTGTAAATAAATTTACAGAAGTAATACAAATAGAAATAATAGATGAAATAACAAAAGTATCATTATATCTTACAACATGTTATAATAATACATCAACAACCCATAGATTTGTAGCATGTTGCGGAAATAGACTATATGTAAATAATGTAGAGAGTGAAATTTACAGACATTTATTTTAAATAAATAAATGAAAAAAAAAAATAAACAAAAATAAACAATATAAAAATGAACACTACAATTAAATATATTATTTCTTTAGAAGGGAATATAGGTGCAGGAAAATCTACTCTTATGAGTTTATTAGAAGAAAAATTAAAAGATAGAGTTGAATTTATATATGAACCAGTAGATGAATGGATAGAAATTAAAGATAAAAATAATAATAATTTGTTAGATACATTTTATAAAGATAAAAATAGATGGTCTTATACATTTCAAAGTGTTGCATATATAACTAGAATGAATAAAATAATGGAAAAGATGTGTAATAGTAATAAAGAGATAATCATAATGGATAGGTCATTAGAAGGAGATTATAATACATTTACAAAAATGTTAAGAGAAGAAGATAGTATAAATGAGATAGAATGGCAATGTTATATGAAATGGTACAAATTTTTTAGTACATATATAGGTAAAAATATTAAACATAAATACATATATTTAAGATGTGATCCATCAGTTGCGATTTCAAGAATATCTAAAAGAAACAGAGAAGAAGAAAAAAATATAAGTATAGACTATATAAATAAATTACATGAATGTCACGAAAGTTGGATGAAAGAAGAAGAGTATGTATATAATTTTAATGTAAATAAAGATTTTGTTTTTAATGAGAATAAGAAAACCAAAATATTAAATTGGATTTTAAACTGTAATTAATAAAATAATAAAATAATAAAATAATAAATAATAAACTTTTAATATAATTTAAATAATTTTAAATTATATTAAGCTTTAAATAAAATGCAGGTTTCAACAATGGAGAATGAAAGAACTATAGAATTAAAAATGGTAAATCAGAGTGAAAGGAAGAGAGAAATTATTGAAATATTTTTTACATTTATGTTGTATTTAATTATAATGTATCCTGAATTGGAAAGTATAGAAATACATGATAAAATATTTTATAACGAGAATGAATATACGAAAGAAGAAATGATAGAAATATTAAATACTGTAATTGACGAGTATAGTAATAATTTGGAGGGAGAAATAACAGAATTATATAAGAAATCTATTAAGAATATTGTATTATATTGGAAAAAGAGCGTTCCTGAAAACTATGAAGCAATAAAAGATATAAATAAATTTAAAGAGTATTTTACCCAAGTGATATCAGATATAGTACTAAATAATGAAGATAAAATTAATAGCATTTATAATTATATAAAGAGAGAAGAGAGAGAAAATATAGATAATAGAGTATTAAATAAACTTGAAATAAAAATAAATGAAATAGAAAATGTGGTAAATGAGAAAGAGGAAGAAAAATCAGCGGAGGAAGAAGTGATAGAAAAAGAAGAAAGAGAACAAATATTATATAAAAAGATTGAATTTTTTAAATATTATTTAAACCAAGAGAATATGACAAATGAAGATATAAAAATAGAATTAAAAAAAAGAGGGTTTAAAATAGAGGATTGGAAAAAATTTCTAGAATTTCCTGATAAAAAAGTGATAGAAACCATTGTTAATAAATATGAGAATAGTAATAATAAATTATCATTAGAAGGGTTATTTGATATTATAATATCAAAAGAGAATAAAAGATTAAAAGAGTTTAATTTTATGAGAGAAAAATCTGTAAATAGTTTAATAAATATAAGTAAAGCATTAGATATACTAAATGAAATAAAAAATAATGATATAAGTAATATTGATTTTTTTAACGATGAAATAAAAAGTACATTATTATTAGATAAAGAAAATGTAAATGAATTATATAACATTATAAGAGAAATGTATATCAAAAAATTTTCACAGTTTAAACTATTCAAAATATTTGATACAAATAAATATAGGAAAGAATTAGAAGAGATTAATAAAAAATTATCATCAACATTTATGAATAAAGAGAATAATAAAAAAGGAAAAGAGAATAAAACAAGTATATGGGAACTGATTGAGAAGTATAATAAAATAAAAGAAAATATGATAGATACAAAATCTAAATTTAAATTATTTGATTTATTTAAATCAGAACTAAGTTCAGAGCAGCAAAAATTATATAACGAAGTACAATACTTATTGAAAGCATATATGTATAAATTTTTAAATAAAAGAAAAGAACTTTTAAAAATAAAAGATAAACTTCCAATTGAATTTTTTAATATGCTTAATACTGAGCCTTTGTATAAAGTGAAAGAATATATATATTCTATAACGAATAAAAAGACAATAAATCTTAAGAACCCTTTTTTACCAGATTTAAAAAGGAGAAAAATGAGATATATAAATCCAAAAATAAATGAAATTTATTTAAAAAATATAGATGAATGTATCTTAGTTCACAAACTGAAACCCTGGCTCACAAATATTAACCGAATGAATTCTATCTATTTTATTTCTCATCCTGAAGGGATTTCAAAAGAGAAAATTCCTGAAATTGACCGAGTATTTTACGGAAATACTCTACAAGATAATATGTATGTTCCTACAAAGAGATTTTGGGAACTTCACTGTATTGAGAATCATAATAAATCATGTAATTATGAAAACATGGTTCTTACTTTTACATCAACAAACAAAAAATTTATTCATGGTACTTTTAACACTAAAACTAAAGAAAAATATATATTTACAGATAAAGATTACAAAAAAGAATGTGAATGGATGAATACTCAGAAAGATTCAGTATTATTGCAATTATATTTGAAATCTGATATTCAAGACAAACACCGTTCATATGTGAGAGACATTTTAAGCACTTATAATATTTTATTTTTAGAAGAAAAAATATATGAAAAAAATAAAAATAAAAAATTAGGAGATTATTTATTAGATGTTTCTAAAATTATTATATTATATAGAAAAGATAATCCTATTTATGTTATTGCGGAAGAAACTAGAAGAATGATAAATGAAGGATTCTATGAAGATGTAATGATGTTTATTCCCCTATTTTATGTATTAGAAAACGAAGACAAAAATTATATGATTAATTTTTATAATGTAAATTCAAGTAATATTGCGGAAGAAATTGCAGTTAAATTATATAATAAAAATAATTTCAAACAGTTATACATAAAACCAAAATCAGTTTCTGAATTTGGAAAACATTTACAAATTATTAATTCCGATAAGGTACCTTTATATAAAAATAAATTGAATGATATGTGTAATAACTCTCAAGATAATTTTTATATTTTAGAAAATGGTCAAATGAAGTGTATAAATTATACAAATTATAAGAATTTTAATATTGAAGCAGTTAATAAATATTTTTTCAAAAAATACAAAAACTTGACTGATATTATATATAGTAATATATATGAACTAGTAAAAGATAATAAAGAATCTTATAAAGAAGAATTTGAAACAATAGGAGAGATTGAAGAAGTAGAAACACAAATTGAGAAGGTAGAAACACAATTAAATATGAAATTAACAAAAGAAGAAAAACAAAACATTTTTATGAATTTAAATTTGATGTTCAAAGAAAATATTGAAAATATAAATAAAGATATTATTAGATTGATTAATTTAGATATAGAACAATACAAAATCAATTATGAAATTGATTTAGAGAATAGATTAGGAGAAAATTTAAATTCTTGTTATGGTATTGAAGACCAAGAAAAATATAATTCTTATATCAAGAAAAAGAATGAAGTTAATAAAATTATTACATCTAGACTTGTTATTTTTGAAGACATTATTAAATATATTAATAAAAAATACCCTTCAACTAAAAATTATATTATGTTATATACTATAGTTCAATTTATATCTGAATATTTAGAAAATTATAAACCAGTTTGTGAGATGTCTTTTGAATGTTATATATGTAAAAAAAATAATATTTCTTATAAGACTGTCTTACTTTCTGATAAAGATTTTGTAACTGCTTATATTTGTTCTGATACTTGTTTTGATAAGTTAAAAGATACAGAAAAATCAAAGAAAAATCTTACAAATACACTAATTAAAAATCTCATGGAAAAACTTACAATTCCTTATTTTAATATTAAAATATATTCAGAGAATTTATTTGGAAAAACAACATTTTCAGAAGAACAGTTAATTGATTATTTAAGATATTATAAACTTATTATGCCTTCTCAAAATGAAGAAACTGAATATGCTTTGAACAATTTATGTGATATGTTTAAAATTAATTTTATTAAAAAACAAAATTACTATTATTTCGTTATGAAATTTCAAGAACTAATGTTTAACAACAACTTTTGGACTATCTATGAATCTCTTATTCAACATCCTCCTGAAAATCTTTTGAATATGGAACATATTAATAATGTATTTATTGGAAGAGTATTATCTATTAGTTTATCTCTTAATATTAATAATGATATTATTAAAACCGCAAATGCTCTTATTAAAAATAAGAACTATACGAATGAACAATTGATTGATTTTATTATTACATCTCCTTATTGGAAACCTCCTATTTATGACAATAAAGTATTAACATCAATTTTTATTCTATACTTTATTAATAATATTAACATCCCTTATTATTCTCATTTACTTTGGTCTAGACTTTTTACTAATGAAAAACTTAATTATTCTATTAATAAATTTTCAAAATTTGAAAAACCAAAATTTGATATCCCTTTAATAAAATTACCTAGTATAAATACTAGAACCATTAATCCTCTTGATAATAAAAATATACAAGCATTTGAAACTATTAAGTCTAATCTTTACATTGTTAATGACTGTATTATTATTGGAAAAGATATCACAGAATTTATCACTAATTTTTCTAATGATTTATATAATAAAATGTTAGATTCTTATAAAAATGGAAGTACATTTATGATTAATAAAGATATTTTATATGATTTCTATTCTATGTCAGTTGAAAAATTAGGTTGCGAAATTAATAAAAAAGTACTTAAACGTGAAAATAAAAATTTATCTTTATTATCTAATATTACTAAATATTTCAAAGCAATTATTAATAACCAAGATTTACCTTCTATTAAATTACCTAATAATTTTGATGAATTGAAAGCAAGGAAAATGAGTAATATGTTTAATAATGACATTGATATTATTATGAAAGAAGTTAAAATTATGTTTCGTTTAGAACAAAGTAATTATATAACTAATTTTGAGATTTTCTACTCTAAATTATGGGATATTTTGAAGTTTCATTTATATGTTTCCAATAAAAATATGATTGATAATATTGAAAACGAAGAATATAGAAGCATTATTACAGGAATGATTGATCAATCTAATAAAAATAATGACGGAGGATTATTTTCCGATGAAGATGAGGAAAAAGTAATTGAATATGATGTAGAAAATGTTCAAAAAGTAATTGAATATGATGTAGAAAATGTTCAAAAAGTTTTCAACAAATTTATTCAAACTTTTGAATCAATAGGCGTTAGATTTGTTAATATTTTTAGTAAGTATAGTAAAGACGGAAACAATCTTCAAATAAATGAAGTTTTCTACGAAGAACCAAAAAATGAAGAACCAAAATTAGTTCAAGGCAATGATGATAATGGGAATGATGATGGAGATGAAAATGATGGTAATAATGATGGAAATGATGAAGATGTATATGTAGATGAAGATGCTTTCACTAAATTTCTTTTAGATAAATTAGAAGACGAAATTGTATAATTTTTTCAATATTATTTCATCGCTTTTTATTTTGTTTTATAAATTAATTAAATGTATATAGATTGTCTGTTCGGATAAAATTATTAAATAATATTTAATAATTTATATTATAAAATGGATATAGATTGTGATGGTAAAATATGCAGCTCGGATAAAATTTTAAATAAAAATACTTGTCGTTGTGTTTTAAAAAATGGGAAAATAGGGAAAGAACTATTAAAACAATCACCTAAACAATCTACTAAAAGACAATCTCCTAAACAATCTACTAAACAATCTCCAAAAAGACAATCACCTAAAAGACAATCACCTAAACAATCTACTATAGATTGTGGTGGTAAAATATGCAGTTCGGATAAAATTTTAAATAAAAATACTTGTCGTTGTGTTTTAAAAAATGGGAAAATAGGGAAAGAACTATTAAGACAATCACCTAAAAGACAATCACCTAAAAGACAATCACCTAAAAGACAATCACCTAAAAGACAATCTCCTAAAAGACAATCTCCTAAAAGACAATCTCCTAGACAATCACCTAAAAGACAATCACCTAAAAGACAATCACCTAAAAAACAAGATGAAAAATGTATTATAGATTTAATACATACAGATTATGATGAAATTATAAATTGTGTGGAAGAAAAAACACTTACTGGCATTGATTCTTCCTCTTCTTCGCCTACAGATATGTATATAATATCTTTTAAAAAAAGAACTTATTATAATAAAATTCCAATATCAAAAGGATTTCATAAGGTGTTTATATCAAATATAAAATCTTATTATACTTATGCTTTAAATTATGAATTTAAAATTTATAATATAATACAAAAACTTATTGTTCAAAAAGTATGCGGTCATTTTCCTTTATTATTAGGGAATAAAGAAGATATTCCATATGACAAATTAAGAGAATACCTTATTAGAAATTCAAATATAAATAAAGATAAAATAAAGAATAATTTTAAGAAAAATACTTTAAATATGATAGGAGCAAATTTACGTGATAATATGTCTAAGAGAAAATCTATTACAAATACTATAGATATAAAATTATCTGCTTCAGAAAAACAGATAGAAAAAGATCCCGAAACACTTGAGATTGAAAAATATAAATTCAATATAATTTTAACTGAATTTATGAATATAAAAAATAAAGGTTTTTCAAATATATCTGAAGGGGATTATATTAGTATTTATAATGATAAATATAATAAAGAACAGACTTTTATATTGTTATTTCAACTGTTATGTGCATGTTATTCAATGTATATAAATAATATATCACATAATGATATGCATAGCGGAAATATATTAATAAAAAAAATACCAAAAACTAATATATATTACAAAATAAAAAATAATGTATATAGAATAACGACAGAATATTTTATTATTTTAATAGATTATGACCGTGCATATTCTTCTAAATTAGGAAAAAATAAAATATTAGAAGAATTTAAATATATAAATCAGTACAATGAAATAATAGAACAAAAAGATATTTTATGGGCTTTAAGTCAATGTTTTAATTATTTTGATAGAAATACAATATTAGATTTATTAAATATTATATGTAAAAAGAATGTTAAAGCAACTTATAAATATGCAACAAAAAATTATAAAAATATTTATAATATAATAAAAGAGAAAGATGATTCTAATTTCTCTTTTTGGTTAAATATAATTGAACAGAGAAAATATCTTGATTATTTTAATAATTATCATATTGGATATATTAAACCAAAAGTTTTTTCTGATACTCTTAACGATTTAGAAACTGTAATTCATAATTTCTACAATTTATTATCAAATATAAACAAATATGAAAAATTTGAAAAAGAAATACATTATGATATTTACAAAATATAAACACATTTGAAAATATGTTGTTTTGTGTTAATTCCTTTACACAAAAATTATTTGATTTTATTAATAAGAATCAGCAAAAAATTTTCTTAATAAAAAATATATAAGTGAAAACACTAAAGCATGTAAAAATATAGATTGTATAGTAGTTTCTCTGCTCATAAAAAATCCTTTTTCTGTTGGAGGAAGAGTTATAATAAAACCGGGAGACAGTAATATAAATAAAAGAACTGGAACTATAATATTCGTAAATTCTTTTTTATTTATCATTTTTATTATAACAATATAATAAAAAATTTTTAAATATTTGTACTTTTAAATATTTCTTTCGCATTACTAGTTTCAAAACCTTCTCTTTTATTTTTTCTTTGCACGAATTCTACAAAAGTATAAGGAACTAGATTAATTTCATTATTAGAGAATCTATATAATATTTTATCACATATAGTACTTGCCTGTAATAAATTACCATCTTTACTTACATTTATAGGATTTTCTTCGTTATTGAGTTTTATAGTTCTATCCTCTTTAATTATTTTAACAAAATCGTATATATCATTAACTTCTATAGCAATATGATTGATATCATTTTTATGTAATAATGTCCATGCAATATAATCATTATTTTTTTTTACTTCAAGATAGTCGCTATAATTTTTAATAATAAAATTATTGTTTAATGTTCCATTATATTGACTTACAAAAACTCTAAATTCATTATCATATCTTGAATTCATCCATGTAGCTTTAACATTCATATCAGGAAAATAGTATTTATCATTTTTTAAATGAAACGAATTTGATTTATAAAAATCAATTATAGGTTCATAGTTAAAACTTCTATGTGCAATATGATCTATCTTTATATCTTTATTGAAAAATTTGTGTTTTATATATCTAAATGTAGGTGTAAATTTTGTATATTTTTCAAACATAAAAGACAAATTATTCATTTCTAATTTATATTAATTCTTTATATTTATTTAATGCATTAATAATTTCACTGCATAATTTGTCTTTATTTTTTTTTGTAAAATTAATATTCAGTTTATATTTTTTATTTAGTTCTTTCAATTTTTGAATTGTAAAATCTTTTTTATTTTTTATACAAGAATCAATATCTTTTATATATGTTAAAATTTTTTTTATTTCATCTTTCTCATCATCTTTCTCTTCTTCTTTTTCATCTTCTTTTTCATCTTCTTTCTCTTCTTCTTTCTCTTCTTTCTTATCTTCTTTCTCTTCTTTCTTATCTTCTTTCTTATATTTCTTATCTTCTTTCTTATATTTCTTATCTTCTTTCTTATATTTTTCAATTTCTGATTTATACTTTTCAATTTCTGATTTATATTTTTCTTCTAAAGAATCTATACAATCAAGTTGAAAATAATTTTTAAGAGTATTAAAATTATTGTCTAATATATTTCCTTTACTAAACATTAAAGGATTGCATACATATATATGTGTATTTAAAGAATTCTGGTCTTCTTTACTTAACCTTTCTTTGTTAAAATCTTTGAATTCTAAAAATAATTTTTCTAAAATAAAATCTATACTGTTATAATTATCTTCTGATAATTGTGCTTTAGTAATGTAAGTTTCTATCCAATAATTTATGTCTCCAGATTCATTTTTGGTATTAAATAATTTTTTCAATTCATTAACATGATAATTTTTAGAAATAATACTTAATAACTTCTTTTTATTTATATCATTCGTTACATGATATAGGTGCATAAATATTTTAAAAATATCTTTAAATAAAAATAAATTATTATATATTAGATGATTTTTGTAATCTGAAAGATAAATATTTTCATATTTTTTAGATTCATTATAACTCTCACAATATGCTCTGTCAAAATCGTATATTATTATTTTATAATCAATTAATATTTTATATACTTTATCATTGATATGATATTCATTTATATGAGGTTTTACTTTTTTTATTAAAATATTACCAAAGTGCATATCATTATGATTAATACCTGTCAAAAATAAAGCATAACAAGCAGAAACTAATTGAAAACAAAAATAATAGAGATAATTATCAGATTTATTAGTTAAAATTACAAATTTCTTTAATGCGATTCCTTTATACAGAGGCATTTCAATAAATTGTTTAAAATTAAAAATATTAATTAAATCTATTCCTTCTGTCATAATGAACCCATATTTAACATTTTCTATAATATTATACATTTTAGTATATAAATCTGTGGGGGAATATTTGTTATCTTTAATTATAAAATAATTAACATCCTTTATAATTTTTCTATCTATATTTTCTGTTAAAGAATCTCTTAAAAGACTATGAGACATAGAGATGAAATTGTTTGTAAAATTAAATTTAATAATGTCATTTCTATTTAATTTAATAGAAGTATCAATATCAACTTTATCCAATATATATTTTTTCATATTATTATAATTAACATCTAATTTTCCTCCTATAACTTTAACAAAATGAGGATTCACATTTCTATCAAGTAAATTTTTAATTTTATTTAAGTAAACATAATATTCATAAAATAGAATATCAATTTTTTTTTTATGATCAGATATATCAATTTTATTATTGTTAGACATTTCTATATTATATCTACTTATTAATTCATCATAATTAGAAATAAATATTTTTTGAAATCCTTTAGTGATGTTTTCCCCTTCATAATTTGTATTTATTTTAAAATCAAATAATAATAAATCTGAAGGGGATGCTGAATCTGATTTTTGTCCTTTTAAATTATTTGCACAAGAAACAATTCCGTTAATATCTGTAATATTAGCAACATTTAAATTTTCACAATTAGAATAAAAATTAGAAGAAGTTGTTGTTCCCATTTTTTAATAAAAATATTAAAAAATATTAAAAATAAAAAAATATGAGATTATAAATTATATTTATTTTGTAATTTTTTTATAGCACTTTCTTTTGCTTTTGCTTCTACTTCAATACTTATATTAGTATCATAATTATATGGAACTTTTAATAAATATTCAGGTATATTTTCAATATAATCTGAATGTGCACCTACTCTTTTACCTTGAGCTTGTTCGCTTATATGAAAAAGAGGAGTTTTTTTATCCCATGATTCTATAATTTCATCCATTAAGTCTTCAACAGATTCTGCTTTTTCATTCAAATGAAGTTTATTATAACAGTCATAATGATGAGTATCAAATATCATAGGAATATTTGTTTCTTGGGCAATATGTATACAATCTCTTGCGTTATAACATTTTTCACAATTTTCAATTGCTAATCTTTTTTTTACATTATTAGGTAAATCGTCAAACTGTTCTATCCATCTTCTAATTGTATTTTCTTTGTCTCCGTACATTCCTCCTCCATGAACACAAATAATACCGTTATCATCTATATTCATTATATCTAATATGTCGGCATGCATTTTTAAATCTTTAATTGTTTGGTCAAATACATCTCTATTTTTTGCTCCAATTTGATTATATTGACCTGGATGCATAGTAATACGATGATTTTTATTTTTACAAAATTCTCCTACTTTTTGTAATTCATTTTTAGCAAAATCTAAAGTGTAACTTTCAGTTTCTTTATCTGTAAAATGAGGAAATATTTCACTACTTATTCTAAGATGATTAATATTATTATTACAATTCCATTCTACAAGTTTATAAATATCTTTGATATTTTTAATAGAATATTCTTGAGCTTTATCAACTGTAAAGTTTTTTCTTATCATAGTTCTACTACAAAATATTCCATCTTTTCTTAATGTATTGTTTATACAACATAATCCTAATGAAATTTTATGTTTATCGGTCATTTCTAAGATATTATAAATCATATTTAAGTAAATTTATCATTTATTTTAATGATTTATATTTTAAATTAATACTATTAATATTTAAAATGAATAATAAAATTACATATTATGAAAATGGTTCAAAATACAGTGAATATTTTCATTTAGATTTAGAAAAATCTTGTAAAATTACATATTATGAAAATGGTTATTATAAGAAAAAAACGTATTTTTTAAATGAAATGTGTCATAATTCAAATGGTCCTGCTATTGTTAAATTTTATCCAAATAAAAATATTAAAACTGAGATTTATTTACTTGACGGTTTTATACAAAGAGAAAATAATAAACCATCTTTTATAAGCTATTATCCTAATGGACAGATTAAATATAAAAAATGGTACGAATTTATGAATAATATATCTGTATTAAATAATCATAAACCGGCTGTTATTAAATATTATGAAAATGGAAATATAAAATATGAAAAATACTACAATAATGGTATTTTACAAAGAGAAAATAAACCGGCTGTTATTAAATATTATGAAAATGGAAATGTACAATATAAAAAATATATAATGTAAATTATATATTTAGATAGGAGTGAAATATTCTTGAATAATATAACAACTAAATTTCTGATTGAATATATGTGTATGGTCCGTCCCCTTTAATATTAACTTCATTTTTATAAGGTTCTATATTTATATCAAATCTTTTACCAAAAACTAACCAATTAATTTCTATTTTATTATAATTATTATTAATTGAATATCTATTAATTGAAAATTCGTTATTTATTAATTTAGAAACTTTAAAAATATTAAATTCATTTTCATTCTTATTTTCATTAAATATTTCATTAACATAAATAGTAAAATTTTTTGCTATATATGATACATAATTTGGAATTATAATTTTTATTTTCTTTTCTCCTTCTTTAAATATACCTTCACCTCTATAATATACACCTGCTTCTGGACCTTCTAGACATGAATGTACTAAATATTTATTTTCATGTATAGGATGGTCTATTACAAATGTTTTTGCCCAATAGCTTACTTCTCTTGTTGTTGTATTATATCCTATTATATTTGCCTGTGTCACATTTCTCATTGGTGCTATATAACATGCGTTTGCTGTAGCCCCATTTAATATTGTCCCTAATGCATTTATTACTATCGAATTTGCTGGTTGATTTGTTTGTCCTGACTGTCCCCCTATTGCTATTGAATTTGAACCTTGATTCTCAAATCCTGCAGCAAATCCTATTGCTATAGCTCTTGTTCCTTGAGTAAATTGTCCTGCTTGATTCCCTATTGCTATTGCCCTTATTTTCTGGGAATTAGAACCTGCACCTTCTCCTATGCCTATACAATTAATACCTTGAGTAATTGCACCAGCATTAGTTCCTATTGCTATCGCACTAGTCCCTTGAAATGTTCTTCCTGCTAAATAACCTAATGCTATCGTTCTTAATCCTTGATTTGTTTGACCTGATGCATAACCTAATGCGATTGATTCACTTTGCTGTGAAATCTCTCCGCATGAAAGTCCTATAGCAATAGAATTACTCCCTTGAGTTGTAGAACCTGCATTTAATCCTATTGCAATTCCATATATTCCTTGATTGTTTGAACCTGCACTCTCTCCAATTGAAATACAATTATTTTGTTGTCCTAATACTCCTGAGTTAGTTCCTATTGCTATTCCATTTATTCCTTGAGTTGTAGAACCTGCATTTGCTCCTATTGAGATTGAATTTGTTCCTTGATTAAATTTTCCAGAATTTAATCCTAATGCAATAGATTGCGCATTTTGATTATTTTCTCCAGCAGAATTTCCTATAGAAATAGAGTTATCAATTTGTGAAAATTTACCAGAATTTGCCCCTATAGCGATTGAGTTACATCCTTGTCCTAATATAGCAGAATTTGAACCTATAGCTATTGCTCCTGATTGTTGTCCAGTATTACCTGCATATTTACCTAATGTAATATTTGTTGAACCGATGTTCCAATCAAGTGAATTGTTCCAGTATAAATATTCTCCCCAGTTAGAACCTGTAGTAGAGAATGAAGTACCTTGAAAACCTTGATTTCCTTGCAATCCTTGATTTCCTTGAATACCTACTGTTTTACCTATAATTTTCGCATTTGTTATTATAGAAGGAATAGCAGGAATATCTCCTATAGCAGGT
>Ga0247840_10008030_pt1 | contig 14342 bp, 15 predicted proteins | sample LaCruzMarch2015__FD_192404 | JGI IMG/M metagenome (GOLD analysis project Ga0247840, IMG submission 192404) | Freshwater microbial communities from meromictic Lake La Cruz, Castile-La Mancha, Spain - LaCruzMarch2015_17m | ecosystem: Environmental > Aquatic > Freshwater > Lake | place: Spain...
AATTGCAACACCTTGAAGCATTGCATGATCTGGTACATAACCATCTACTTCTCTAATTCTATATCCAAATAATCTAGGTTTTTGATCTATTAATTTTTTTGCTAATCCAAATCGTTGATGTCCATCAACGACTGCTAATCTACCATCTTTAAATTCATAAACTAAAATAGTGCTTGCGCTTGGCTGATCCCATTTTGTAACATCCATAAGTCTTTCAGATATTCCAAATTCATTAGTTTCTGATTTATATTGAAAAGTCTTTGCATCAGTAGTTAATTTATTAACATCAAACTCTTCTACTGCAGCACCTTTAAGAATATCTTCAAATTTTAATTTTTGTGGTAGTTCGTCAGGTATTGTAATTGGTTCATCATTTAATAATTTTAAAGTTGCTTCTGCAGCTCTTTCATTATGAATATCTCTTGATCTAACATTATCCACCATTGGATTTTGTTTATCTTCAAAAATTCTATTTTCTATAAATTCAGCAGCAGCATCAGTTTCTTTAGTTTTAAATTGATCTGGAAAGTTTTCTTTATAAATTTTTAAAGTTTGATCATCAGTTAAATTTTCAATATTGTTTTGGATTTTTCCAATCATTTGGATTTGTTGTTCAGGAGTGGCTTTTGAAAATAATTTAGATATTCCATAAATACCTGTGTTTAATGCACCTCCAATACCTGCAGCAAAAACTGTAGAATAAGCAACTTGTTTAGCTCCCTCTTCAAAACCAGCTCCTGTAAATCCTAATTTTTCTCTGTAAGGTTGAACATTTAATTGTCTTGATGTTTCAGATGCTGCTCCTAAAACTCCTTCATAGTATGCTGTTTTTAAAAATGTTGTTAATGCTGTTCTTCCAAAACCATAAGCTAAACCAAATGGTAATGTTAATGCTACACTAGGTTCTTTTAAATAACCAATAGCAGTTCCTGTAAAATTACCAACTTTACCTGAAAAATTTGTATTTTCAAAAAGTTCATTTGCGTATGCCTCAGAGTCTTTTGCATCAACACTTATTTTTTTTAAAATAGCATCAAAATTATTTAATGATTTAGTTTCTAATTCTAATTTTAAATTTTGGTTTTTATCCTGTGCTTCTTTTAATGTTGTTAAAGCTCTGTTAAGTTTTTCATGTCTAGTTTCATAATTTTCCATTCCAAATTCTGTTTTATAAAAATCTTGATCTTGCATTGGATTGTCAAACTGAACATTATTTTTAATCATAATGTCAGTAATTTCACTCCAAACTTCATCAAGATTTCTAATTTCAGAAACTTCAGAATTAGCTTTTTCAAAAGCTCTTAATCCTGCTTTTGTATTGTCTAAAAAAGAATCTAATGTAAAATATTTTTCTCTTCCCTTAGCTCTAGCTTCAACACCACCTAATTGTTCTTGTTCAGGAGGAGCTTCTTTTTTTTCGTAAAAATGTTCTTTAGGTTCTAGTAAGGTATTTGTAGATTTTTCTTCTTCAAAAAAGAATGACATTATTTATTTACTGTTCCTAGATCTCCTTTAATCTTATTAAGATCTACGATAAAGTAACCGCCATTTTTATTTAATAAATATTCAGGTTGTACATTTGAACCAAAAGGTTTTGATAAAGATATTTTATATCTTCCTGGACCCACTGTTACAAAATAAGGATCACCAAAAAACTTTTCAGAGAATATTTTAATTTCTTTTCCATTCTTATCTAATGGTAATGTTTCAACTATATTACCTTGAGGATCTTTATATGAACCAGATTTTTTTAAAATGTTTTCGTTTTTTTCTAAATAATCAATAATATTATTAAAATTTCCATTTTTTACATAAGCAGGAATAATAACATCTAAACCATTATATTTGTCAAATCCGCCAAATTGTTTTCCATTAGATTTTAATGAACCAACAGCATCATTTAATGCCTCTGTATATCTTGATGAACTAAATGATTTAGTTTCTTCATTAACATCAAAGGTTCTTTTTATATAAATATTATCTGCTGTTTCAATTACTCTATTATAAGTTTCAGCAGGTACTCCTGTAAATGCTTTTTTATAACCTGAAAGAATAGAAGATTTATCTTTGTCTCTAAAATTTTCTATTTTAATATTTTTATTTTTACTTAATAAATAACCATCAATAGCATCTGCAGCTCCTTTAGTTGGAACTCCACCATTAAACATTGTAATACCACCAACATGCGCAAATAATGCATTCTCTTTAGAGATCTCTGCAAAAGCATTTGGTGCATCAGCTCCAAAACCATTTGAAATATTTGAAGCTAAATTTAATAACATTTTACTATCTGTAGATTTATCAACGATTGCTTTTAATTGTTTAGATTCTGCATCAGTAAAAAATCTTGCAGGTAAGTTATAATATTTACCAGCAGCTGTAGCTGAATTTTTTCTTGCTGCTAAACTTTCTGTAAATATTTTTTTATTTTCTTCAGATGGGTTAAGCATTACATCATTAAAATTAATATTGTTTAAAGTAACAATATTTCTTTCAGATGCTGTTCTTAATAAATCTTTTTCTAAATCTGTTTGTAAGTCTGCTTTAAATTTTTTAACTATTTCATATTTTTTTAATTCAGAAATAGGTACATCTTTGTTTTCAGTTTTTGCAGTAGTAATCATTGTTTCCATTTTACTAATCTCTGCATCCATTTCAGAAAGTGATTTACTTCTAATGTTTAAAATAATATCTCTTTTTTGAATTAGAGCATCAATCTTTCTTGCATTCTCAAAATTCTCAACTGCTAAAGATCTTTCTTTTGCAGCATTAAGAGAATTAATTCCTGGATCATTGCCTTTATCAATTTGAGCTTCATAATCTTTTAAATTATTTCCTGATGTTTCATCTATTTTAAGAGCTGATAGTTTTGCATGAGATCTTAACTTTTCAATTTTTTCTATAGGCAAAGTAGAGTCTCTAATAACATCATTGATCTTCATAGGATCACGATCAAGAGTTCTTAATCCTTTATAATAATCTACATCTTCTCTAACTTTGTTTTTTTCTTCTGCTGCTTTTTTTCCATATACTTTATTATAAACATCAGAATTTAATATAGTGTCTAATTCATTAGTTGAATTTTGTATTTCAAGATCAGTCTTTCCATAAACAATAGATTTTTTTAAACGATCAGTATTTGCCTCAACTGCTAATCTATTTCTTTCTAATAAATTATTAGTTGCTGCATTTCTAATAAGAATAGAATCTTCAACAGATTGTTTTTGTAAAAATGTACCTAATGCTCTTTTAGTAAAAAAATTTTTTGTATCTTTAGTATGATAATCTTGAATAGTTTTAAATTGTTCTTTATAATATCTATCCGCTTCATCAGGATCTTCCATCTTAGATGCATCATCTTTAACCTTAGACAATCCTGGAACATTTTCATCACCATTATATATCTTTTCTTTTTTTTCCAAAACTTCTGTTTGAGCTTTTACTTTTTCTTTTTCAATAACAAAATCTGTTACAGCTCCAGTAAATCCTGCTGATGCGGCGCCAAGAGCTGAGGCAGTTTCCATACTAACACGCATGCCAGGAGTTGTGGGAACAGCGCCTATTTCTTCTGTGGGTCTAATCTGAGACTGATAAATTTTTATTGCCATTTTTAATTAACCTGTTTTTGTTGCTTTTTCATAATTTCCTAATAAAGACTGACCAGCTTTAAAATAACTAACAGTTTGCGCAACTTGTCCACGATATCTTTCAACTCTTGCTTCAGCTCTTTTCATAACAGCTTGATTTTCTAATTGTTCTTTTTTAACAAGAGCATTATATTCAAGCATATCTCTATCTCTTTCAAAATTTAAAGCATTATCCATTAATACTCTATAACCTGTGCCTTCTTCTGTAACTCCTCTTACTGCATAACCAGTTCTAATGTCTCCTGTTGATTTTGTTTCTAATGCATAAATTTGTGGTAAATCAAATTTCTCGTAAACTTTATATCCTTGTTGCGCTTGTTGTTCTAAAACAACAGCATCTCTTTCCATTAAAGCTGCATTAGCTTTAGCTATTTTATTTTGGGAACTTCCAGTTACTAGATCACCTACCCATGACATATCAATAAATCTTTGCGAACCTTATGTAATCAGCACCATCTGGTCCATAATGTTTCATTAAACCCTCTGATTTTAAACCTAACCATTCGGCAAATTTTATCCCTAAAACAAAATCTGCTTTTACAGCGGTTTGTAATCTTTTCACTTTATAAGTTTTTGTTAAAATATCTAGCTTTTTTTTAACGTGTCTAGCAATAGATATAGGATTTTTCCATACATCATTAGTTGCTAAGACCCATCCTTCGGCAACATTATCCCATAATATGCCAATGCCGCCTGATACCACAATCTTTCCATCTTTGATAGCAGTAAATGACATTCCTGGTATTTCTAAAAATAACGCATATTTTTTAAATTGAGGAGCAATCTGAATTGCAGGATCATTCATTGGATTACTAATAATGTGGTGAGCATGTTCCTTCTTAAAAGGAATAATATTAATATTATCCATCATTAGTAATTAATCTTGGGTATAATGATAACAATGTCATAGGTAGAGCTTGATCCTGTACTACAAATAAATATCCATCAGTTTCAAAGTTACCTCTAAATTCAATTTTCTTATCTCCGGTAAATAAAGGAACAGCAACATCCATAGGTGCAGCAGAAGATCTAAATGGTATCTCTTCTAAGTTATTTAGATCTGGACCCACTTTAGCTCCAACTGTTTCATAAAATCTTAATGTAACATCAAATATTCTTTTAGTTTTTCCTTGTGAAGTTCCATCTTGTGATCCAACATCTAATCTCATTGTTTGTAATGTTGATGTGTATGCTAATCCTACTTTTGCTGCGGTTGTAGTTCTGTCTAATGTTATAGATCCTGATGAAACTGTTTTATCAGGATGTGTTGCACCATTAGCAATAACTCTAACACTTTGTGCTTCAAGATGATCTAAACCTGTAAGTGTAGATGTAGCAGATCCTGAATAAGCTAAAGCGCTATCTACAAATTGAAATTGTGTAAGTGAACTATCAAATTGAAATGGTGTAAAATATTCTACATAACGTCTTGTTGTTCCATTAATTGTTCTTTTAACAATAACCCATAATTGATCTTCATCAATTCTGTTATAAGAATTTCCAGAAATAGAAATAACACTTTCAACTATACCATGAGTTGTAGCTCCAAAAGATCCACCTAATTTATGTTGATGCCAAGCAACAACTTGTTCTGATCTTTGATATGTTAATCCAACTAATATTCCATCTCCACGAATACCCCAAATAATACTATGTGGTTCTTGTTGGTATGTTAATTCATCTAGTCCAGATAAAGTAACGTCTTCAGCTAATATAGTCATATCCGGAGCGACATAACCATCTGTGTCAAAATTGTAAGCTAATTCTCTTAATTTTCTTTTAGCACGTTGAACAAATAAAGTTGCGTTACCAACTGATAGTGCATCTATATTGGATGCTCCATAATTAGATTGTTTTTTAATATTAATATTTGTAGGCGATACTGCAGTTCCAGTAGAATCTGAATTTAATGTAAATTCACCACCTGAAGTTAATATAATTAATGTTCTTGTTGCTTTTAAAGATTGTATGACGTTTACTTGATTTGATGCGATTGTATAAATCATTGCATCATCTGAGGCAACAGTTCCACCTCTATTCTCATCCATGTTTTCATAATCTCCTGATCTTGAAAAGAATAATGTTTGAGGTTGATTAGTTGTTCCTGCAAATACTAATCGTTGTTCATAAAAGGTTACGCAAGAAGGATAGCCAGTCGTGTCTGAAAAAGCTCCTAATGCCCAGTCAGTAGATGAGGATGAAGAACCTGTATCTTTTATAATAGTCCAAGTAACAGCAGTAGAACTTGTAAATGCAGTAATTTCTCCATAGCCAGTTCTAAAAGAAACTAATCTTCCAACATCTGTTGAAGCAAAAGTTGCAGCAGATGCTGTTAAATCTCTAGCAGTTCCTACAGTATGTGCTGATGAGGAAAAAGTTACTGCTGTAATATTATCATCTAAGTATGGACCATTTGTAAAATCTACTTCTGTAATAGTCCAAGAGGTATGTCCAGTTCTTGATAACTTTTTAACTGAATAATCAGGATGACATAAGTACATAACATCTGCTGATTGAGCATATTTAATATTAAATAAATCTGCAGTTAAATAAGTTGTTGTTAAAGTATAAACTCTATTTGCAATACCACCAGATGTGTATGCAGTATAAGATGTAGTATTTACGTTATTACCATCTATATCTTGTAACTGAAATGTATTAGCTGCAACACTTGCTACTTTAAATCTTTTACCATTGACTTGTGTCATTCCAACAACACCAGTAATAACAACTGTATCACCATTAGAGTAACCATGAGCTGTTGAAGTAACAACACCTGGATTTGCTTGAGTGATACCTGTTATTGTTTTATTAGATTCTAATACAGCTCCATTGTCTTTGTAAAAACGAATGTAGTTATTTCCAAATTCTAAAGCATAAGATTGTTCAGTTGAAAATTCAAAAGGTATTAATCTTGTTTTTGCAGATGATGTTTTAACTTCTGCTACAAATGTTGTTCCTGGTCTTCTTGTTACTGAACCATGAGGTTGAACTATAAAATTTTCTAAAGTTTTGCAGCCACTAAAATATTTTTGGAAGTCTGTTCTTCCTTCCATACGATCAGATAACTGACCCCCAGTAAAGTTAGTAAGAGCTGTTGATACTCTTGCCATAATTAAAACCTACTGTTGATAAATTCGTCTGATAATATTACATCAACTTGACCCATATTAGGATCTGTGTTTTGACCCTCTGTAGCATCAACGTGTTTAGCTTCTGCAAGTTTTTCTTGATAAATCTCTTTCATTGTTGTTACTAATGTAGCATTAGCAGTAACAGCAAAAGCAATATCTGCAGCCAAAGCAGCAGAAATAGTTTCAGCAAGTAATGTATCGTATTCATTTGGATCGGTAACTAATTTTATATATTGAAGTTTTATAGGTGTTACATTTGCCATTATTTTTCTACCTTCAATTTTATAATCATAATCATAATCAGATATTGTAATAACTCTTAAACAGTCTGAAGGAAGTGTAAATTGATTAGCCCAGCCCCAAGCAGGAGTTGCAGTATCTGCAGCAAGTTCTTGTCTTGCTATTAAACAATTCCATGTATGAGATCTAAATACAGCATTACGAATGCTTTCATATCTTGCATTACATAATCTTGCATTTTTACTATCTTCTGTAAGCGAAAGAATTGTTGAAGCACCAAGCTGGTTTAATGCGTTATTACAAATTTCTACTACTGAAGCCATACTAATCTTTCTTTATAATATATTTGCGTCTTAATTGTCTAGGTTTAACTTTGGCAAATATCTCTGCTTCTGTTAATTCCAGATCTTTATCAAAACCATGATGTGCAGTTGATGTATGTTTAAATCTATCAACTAGAACATAACGATAGATATAATCTTTATTCTGTAAATGTAAAATGGTTTTTATTTCGTTGACTTTTTTCATGAAAGAATAGTGGGGATTTTACTCCCCACTATTAATTGGTTATTAACTATTTCTAGTTAACTGTGTATTCAATAATGAAACTTAGATCACCAGCAGTATCACCAGCCGCAGGAAAACTAATTCCTACGAAGTAAACAGCTCCTGGATCAGCAGAAAGTCCAGCATCTTGCCAAACTTTTTGTCCAGTTTTATTATGATCTCTTGCTTCAAATGCAACTTCAGTTCCTGGAGCGGCAACTGGCGCTCTCAAAGCTGTAATTGCAGAAGCGTAAGCGTCAGCATCTACCACAGCTAAAGCTGTAGTATATAATCCAACATCAGCAGTAATAGTAGAACCTGAATCTAAATCATCATTAGTTAATTTGATTGAGGAAATACTAGCATTGCTAGGTATTGGAGCTAACATAACTGTGTCATTAGCACTTAAATCACCAGCAGCTAAAGCTATTGATCCTTGAGCAATCCTTTTCACACCATGTAATTGGTTTGCAGGATTTAACACTTGAGGAACAGCAACAAAGTTAGCTACTAGATCTGTATTTACGTTTGCCATATTTTTATTCTCCTATTGTTAGATTATTCGTCGCAAGCTATTTCTACAACTTTTTCTTCTTCCATTCTAGTTGCGCCAATGCTCATGCAGTAATAAACTTGAGTGCTGTAAGATTTATCAGCTCTCTCATCTATTCTTGCCATAACATCTTTACCGATAGCTAATTTAATAGCGTCAGCTGTAAAGGCATAACATAGTCTGTCGTCAGTGTTAGTTGCATCAAATGGTAATCTATTGCTAACAATAAATTTAAAACCTAAGAAAGAGTCTATTTGACCCTGAGCTAGAGCTTTAACTGTATTGAAATCACTAGATGTAACTTGAGTTGTTCCTAACAAATTAGCAATTTGTCTTGGACCACATACAAAGAATCTTTGTATAGATGGATCAACATCTGCTAAGTCTAGGATTTTTTTAGCATCCACGAGTTTAGTAATGCTCAAACCACCAGCCGTATCATTACCTTGTGATGCACTGTAAGGTTTTTGTCCAGAAGGAAGTGATACAGAAGTACCTCCAGTTTCGCCAGTAAAACTAGCTCCACCTAAAGCACTAATAATAACATCATCCATCGCTCTTCCCATAGCAGCAGCCGCAGCTTTTGCATAAGCAGAAGTTGGATCAATTAGCATTCTAACTTTGTCTTGGTTGTCTATTAGATCAGCCCACTCATAGTCTGCAAGACTTACTCGTCTACGACTGTGAGGAGTTTCTATTTGGGGTGTATCAGCGTGTCTAGAAGTTCTTAATTGAGCAGTAGTTTTTCCTACTTGATCAAAGAAAGCATTCTTCCCAACAATCGTTTCAACATCCGCAGCACTTCTCAACAATGAACCCATTTGCTGAGATAACATTTGTACGTTTGAACTGTACTGCTGTACAAAAGCAGTTGTTATTTGATTTGACATATTGTCATCTCCATTGGTTAAGTTTAATTAAAATAAACGAATGGATTTTCCACAACGTGGATCTATTCTAGAATTTTACATCTTCGTAGATGTTTGTCTTTTCCAAATGCCAATAGGGTCTAAAAGATTATCCTAATGATTTGCTCTATACATCAGTTAATTGCTGACGTAAAGCAAAAACTTCTTGTACAGCTTTATCGTGATTTGGATGTGATTTATTCCAATATGCAGATCCTGGCGCTTGTAATTTAGCTATTTCATTCTCTATTTCATTTGGAGTTAAATAGTTTGGACCAGCTTGTCCCACAAAACTATCTTCACCTACCATATCAGCTAATTGAGCAAATGCTTTAACAACTTGAGGATGATCACCTAATTTAGTGCCATTTTCTAAGTTCATATTTAAAACATCTTCACCAACATATTGTCTAGCAAGTTGAGATGCTTTAGTTATTTTTTGTTCAAAAGCTCTGCCATATTCTTTACGAAGTATTTGCTCACTTTCAACACGTGCTGTTTCAGCAGCTGCATCTAAACTTTGTAAGTTTTCTTGCATAATGTCATTATAAAATTTAACAACACCTTCTGCTTGTTGTGGTAATAAACCAAGTTTATGAGCTTGTTGTGAAAAAGTTTTTAGCGCATTTTCATCAATGGTTGTATCTTCGCCAATATTATATTTATATTCTTCGGCTGATTTGGGTCTGCCTAGTTTATCAAAAACTACATTCCAATCTTCCTCAGTTGCATGTTTATTAGGTAGTGGTATTTTTTCTACACCAACTAATTTTTGCGCATGAATATAACTTTTAGCTAAACTATTAATATCTTTAATAGGTGCTAAAGATTTATCTGCTCTGATATCTTCTGCTAAACTAGCTCTCCAATCTGCAGCAGCTTGTTCAACTACACTTGTAACATTATTATTTACTGGAGAAGTCGCTGGACTTCCAGATGGTTGAACTGCTTGTTCCACCACTCCCTGTTGATCACTCATTATTTCCTCCATTTTTTTTGTTGATCATTGATTTAATAAATAGATAGACAGATCTTTGTCCCTCTAAATATGCGCTCTCATAACTATCTCCTTTAACAAAAGTAGTTACGTTAGCATTACATCTTCGCTTTAGATCATCAAGAACTTTTTCTCCATTCTCAGATCCAAAACAAATCTTATAATCTGTTACTAAATTTTTTATATCTTTATTCACTTATCGCTTTTAATGCAGGAGCTGCTTTACCGGCTGCCGCAGCAGTTTGTAATTCTTGTTGCATCTGCATTTGTTGTTGTTGCATTTGTTCTCTTTGCAAGCGAATTTGTTGTACTTCGTTATCTGATTTCATAACTTTAGCAGGTATTCCTAAAATATCCTGTATATATTTTACTAAACCATTTACGTCTATGTGATCAAACACAGGAGCTATATTTTGTAAAGAACCAAATATTTCAACACCTCGCATGATTGAGGATAACTCTGAAGTCTTCTGAGCTTTAGCTAATGGTGATACGTATTCTATTTCAATATCTTGATTTCCTAAAAACTCAGGTGGTTGTGGAAATTTTTTATTTCTTAATAGAATATTAAAAGCTCTTGTAATTAATGGTTGTAATAATTCAGATTGTAGTCTGCCAAGCACAGGACCCAATAATCTCATTTTTTCTTCTGTTCTTTGCAATACTTCTGTTGCAGTCATTTGTGGACCAGAAGATGTCATAAGTTGATCAACGAAAAAATTTTCTCTAATTGCTTTACGTCTTTGCTCTTCCATATTTAAACCTAATGGATTATTAGCTCCAATATTCATTGGTTCAATTTTATCTCTAGTTCCAGCTCTGTAATAATTTAATCCTCCAGGTATGGTTCTTATTGGTAAAAGAAAACCATCATCAGGTACAAGCAGCGGAGGATCTATTTGTTTTTGTGCAGCTCTAATCGTAGTTTTAGACATTGTATTTAACATCTTAACATCTGCTAAAGCATTCATCGCAGGTGATCTTCCATAAATTTCATTAGATGCTTTTAAATATCTAGGTACAACATAAGGGAACTCTTCATAACCACCTTCTTTTAAAATAGCTCCACTATCTGGATCTACGTAAACTGAATAATAAGGTTTACCTTTATTTCCTTTTGCAATTTTAAATTCATCATTTGGCATTACTAAATGTAATATTGGAACTTCTTCGTATGGATATGATTTTGCTTTATCTTTTAAATTTTTAGGTACATTTTGTTCTCCAAATTTTAATAATACTGTTCTGGCTGGTAGATAAAATTTTCTAAGCAAACTATCTACCATGCCTCTTTCATCTTCGGTGATAAAAATTTCTGCAATATAAATAGTTCTAAATCTTAAATCATCATTAATATCTTCTTCAATCAACATTGCTGCTGTACCAAAAGAAATTAAATCGTGATATAACTCAAAAATTTCTTGTTGAAAATTTGATGATGAAAAAACTTTATACATAACATCTGTACAAGATTCTAACCATTCTTTTGCTTCATCATCTCTATCAAGATCTGTATTACGATATCTTAAATAAAAAAATGGTGATGCAATATTAGTTAGCATTCCATGTAATGATGCTGACAATAATTCTAAAGAATGAATAGCAGTGCCATCAAAAATTAATTCGTGTCTTTTGTCTCCCTTAGATCTTTTTTTTGTAATGTCTGCTTTTCTTGGCATCATGTAATCTGCAACTTCTTGCCAATGCTCTTCCCAAGTTTGACGTTGAGTATTCAAACTTTGGTATCTATCCAATACCAATTTTGCTTTTGGATTCATTGCCATATTATGCGCCTAATAAAGTTTTAGTTGAAAGAGTAGTCTGATCGCTTACACCAGATGGAGATGTAAGTATAGTCATAGATCTACCTCTTCTTTTTGCTTTAAGTAATCTTGATGTTTCTCCTTGCTCAACTTCTGCCTGAGTAGGTGATGATAAAGGTTGTGGTTTCGGAGCTTCAACTTGTGGTGCAGGTGTAGCAGGTTTAGATCCTCCTCCAAAAAGTGGTGCTATTATTTTTACTGGATTTGATCCTCCCATATTAACTTCCTAATAATGTTTTTTTAGATACTGATGCTTCGTCAGTAACTCCAGAAGATGAACTAAGTACAGTTGATGATCTTCCTTTTCTTTTTACTCTTAACAATCTTTTTGTTTCGCTTGCTTCTTTTTCTTCCGCTTGTTTTGTTTCTTCTTGTTTTGGTTCTTCTTTTTTAACTTCTTTTATTATACCTTGATCTTTTGCCATTCCTATCCAATTTGCTTTAGTAAATGCTCCTTTAGCTCCACCCATATTATTCTCCTAGCAAAGTTTTCTTCTGTAAAGTTTCTTCTTCTGTTAATCCTTCTGGACCAGTTAAGATTGTAGACGATCTACCTTTACGTTTACGTTTAATTTCAGCTTGTTCAGCAGCAACTTTTGCTTTTCTTTCTTCATCATCATAAGCAGGTGGCGGCGCTGGTGGTGGCGGAGGTGGCGGCGGCGCCGGAGCTTTAGGCATTAAAAATCCCATTATTATTCTCCTAAAAATTTTGTTAAGTTTTGTAACATGTTAAACCCATATTATATTATTTACTGTTCGTAAATACCTTATTTAGAAAAGATCTTATACTCAGAGTCGGTAGCTCTAGGCATAGATGTATTCTTAGTTAGTACATCATTCACTGATAATGCTAAATATCTAAAAGCATCGGCTGCATGCGAAGACCAGGCATGTACAGGTTTACTATGAAATATCTTCATCTTTTCATTATATTTCCTATGATAGTGTCTTAATGCATCAACTAAATGTTTACAATTATCCATGTCAATCCAGCATCTAGGTAAGATCATTTTAGCGGAATGGATCCCATCTTCTAGCGGAAGTTTCGGCAAAATTTTAAAATTAATACCTAACTGATAAGCAACATCTCTTCTAGTCTTGCCAGTGGAAAATTCAGTAACTTCTATGTCATGAGGTGCAAAGTGTGTTTTATAATAGTAATCTTTCTTGCTAACGATCTCACAATAATGCGGTAAACCTTCTTTGTTGTTTTCGTAATAATCTATTATATGAATTGCAGCGCCAACTTGTTGGTAAAATATTATTGCAGTAGAGTCTCCAATACCAATGTCCCATGCTGTGTTTACTGGGAACGCAGGGTTATAAGGAACTCTAGTTAATTGTTTTTTATCTTCTAAATCTTTTACAATAGATCCAAAAATAGATCCGGATATATTTGCTATCCAGGAGCATTCAAATTCTTGTTGATATTTTTCTTCACCCATCTGCTCTCTTGCAGCTTTTAATTCTTCTTGATCAACTATATTAGTTTTAGATGCAGGAGCTGTGTAAGCAAACCAATCATCATGGGTTAATGCATACTGATATAATTCATAAAACTGATTTGACATTCCGGCAGGGGTTCCAATAAATACACACCATCCTTTTCTATCGGATAAGCAGGGTCTAAGAACTTCATTCCAAAGTGTAGGATCTATTTGCGCCATCTCATCGCAACAAGCTCCATCTAAAAATATACCCCTAATGCTATCAGGTGTTTCAGAAGATAGCAGGGTTATTCTAGAACCATTGGGTAGATCACAACGTAATTCTGTTTCGTGAAATCTAACTCCAGGTATTACTCCTGCATATTGTTTTAAATAATCCCAAGCAATGTTTTTCGCCTGGCGGTAGGTTGGAGCGATATAGGCATATCTAGGATTCTTTTTTGTGTTTAGCATTGCCTCAATAAGTAGGTGATTAATTAACATTACTGATTTGCCAAATCTTCTATGACAAGCAAGAACAGAAAATCTATACTGCCTTAGCTTTTCATGCAGCTCTTCTTGATGGGGTCTAGGATCGTAAGGTATATCAACTATCATTAGTGTATCTTCGGCATGTCAGAAATATCATCTATTTTATGATAATCAATTCCAATCTTTTTTAATATCTTTGCTGCAAATTTATCCATGTGTTCGCTATCTTCAAAACCATTAAAGTGTATCACTAAAGAACCAGTGTCTTCATTTACAAATAATAATGCTGTAACTAATGCGTCATCTTCTTTAGACATGGTGAGTGTGTGGCTGTGTGTGTGAAATTCCCAATATAGATATAAATAATTTTGGCGCCAGTCGGCTTGGGTATACCCCCCAAAATGTTCTTGGTTTGTTCGCCAAAATCCTAATAAAACAACCTACAGTATATTTCCGATAATTAAACGTTATCGGAAATGAACTCCATAACGCGCGCGCAAGACTGTGTGCCAACGTATGCATTAACCAACTATTCAACATCTTTAGCATCAATATCTATTGTTTTCTTTACCTGT
>Ga0247840_10008031_pt1 | contig 14341 bp, 13 predicted proteins | sample LaCruzMarch2015__FD_192404 | JGI IMG/M metagenome (GOLD analysis project Ga0247840, IMG submission 192404) | Freshwater microbial communities from meromictic Lake La Cruz, Castile-La Mancha, Spain - LaCruzMarch2015_17m | ecosystem: Environmental > Aquatic > Freshwater > Lake | place: Spain...
CCAAGAGACGAATGGCGAGCGGATGCAATCCCAGTTCTGGTTCATCGATGACGATCAGGCTCGGCATGGCCCATTTCGGCTGATTGAGCAAGGTCGCCAGGCCAATGAAGCGCAAGGTGCCGTCCGACAGCGAATCGGCATCGAAGTAGGCATCCGATTGGTGCTGCTTCCATTCCAATCGAATCGTCTTCTCATTGAGTCGTTGGGGCTCCAGGACAAAATCCTCAAAATAGGGGGCGTTAAGCCGTACCATCGCCACGATACGACGATACTCCGGAGGGTGCACTTTCCTTAGCCAGTAGAGATAGGCGGCAAGATTTGAAGCATCCCCACGCAGATAACGATTGTCATCGACGGGACAGGCGGACTTGACGGCGGCAGTCGCCGAGGTGTCGTGCAGGTGGTACCGTCGCCAGCCCTGAATGTACGACCGCACCGACGGGAACTCACTGCGTTGTGCATCGGCCTCTTCTTCCGTCAGTTCGCCGGTGGCCACCACATCCGCGAGATGACGCTCCTCATCCTCCTTGATCTGCCGTTCCAGTGCATCAAGGTCAGTTCCGCCTTCTGACCATTCCAGTGCCGATCCACTGATCGCCAGGCGTTCACTGGCGACATCGAGACTGTTTCCAGTAACCGGGATCAAGGTTTGTTCGTAAGAGAACTCAGCCGCTTCGCATGAAAAGAAACAAGCCTTGGTCGTTTTACTGCCATGAAACAGGATGCGACCAGCACCGCCCATGCGCTTGACAAGGATATCCCGTTCACCGAGTGCTGATGCCTGAAAAAAAGTAACAGCATCGATAAGATTGGACTTGCCGGACCCATTGGCACCGATCAGTACATTCAGCGGCTCCAATTCGATCGTTTGCCGCTCGATCGATTTGAAACCATGCACCGTGAGTTTCTTCAGCATTGTGCCGACCTCAGGTAATGCGCAGGTGGAACAGCTCGGCGGGTTTGGCGCCCTCGCACAGCAGGACCTCTTGCGGATAATAGCCCGCCTCGCCCCCCAGGACGCGGCCGAAGTCCAGCGTTTCTTGGCCATACAGGGCGGCGCAGCGCCGGGTTTTCGCCTCGATGGCCGGATTAACCTTCATCCGCCTCTGGCTGGACGGCAGCCAAACCAGGAAGGCCGCGTGCAGTCCTTTGCGCAGCAACGCGATATCGAGATCGCTGTCCGGGCGGGCGTCCCACCGCGCCCGGCTGCCGAACAGCCCCGCATGGCGGAAGGGGCAAAAACTCGCCACCGTCTCGAGGAAACGTCTTGCCGCATGGCTTGTTAGCGAGTCAGGGTCATCTGGTCGGCCATCGATCATCAAGCATTCGGTCAAGTCGATCATCAATAGTCCTCGCTCGCGAAGAGAGTGCCCGGTCGGGGCTTGACGGCCTGGGGCATCGCCCAGGCTTTATAGATCGCGACGGCGCGAGTCGCGGTCAACCGCACTGCCTAGAGGCCGCGGTCGGAATGATGACCAAGGCCAGGTAGTTCGTAAGTCGGGTTAGCGAAGCGTAGCCCGACGATTCGCGTGCCTGCTGCCGGGTTACGGCGCGCTTGACCTCGCCGTTTATAGCAAGGCTCCGTGCACGCGCCTAAGCCGACCTACGCGCTTCAAGGAATATTCTCGGACAGCGGAAGCGATTCCTGCATCGGGGCTAAGCCCGTAAGCCCCAACTCGCGACAAAGCGCATTCCATTTTCCTTTCGGAACAAGCACGCGCATCCTAGGCAAGCGCAAATCGACCTTGCTAACCTTCTTGCGGTGTCGCTTTCCGCAAGTGCAAATCCAATGCGGCTTGCCCCCGTGCTCTCCAAGTTCGAGCTCATAACCGCAACTCAGTGCTATCTTGCCGTCTTTCACAGGGGGGGCGTCCAAGCTTCGCGTGTAGCATCCTTTCTGCCCGCAGCGCCAATATGGCTTCGGCGTCGAGAACTTATTGCCGCCGTTACTGGCTTCGGCAATCAGCATTTCCGTCCCGCAAATTGGACAGAGATAAGGGTCGGGCCGATAAGGCTCCAACACCTTATCCAAATGATATATTTCGGAGATTTCAGTTGTGAGTTTCTTGCTCTCCCGCCGAAAACCCGACAACTCTCTATGAGAGTCGGCAGCATCAAGCGCCCCGCGGCAACCGCACCAAACGATATCGTCGTCGACGATGACCATCTTTTCCTGCATCTGACTCTTATGGACAACGCGAACGCCGAATCTTGCCAGCATAGTCTCCGCCTTTGCAGCCGCCATTTGCTTCCCAGTCGGGTACTCCGCGACGGGAGAAGAAATGACCGAGACAACCAAGCGGTCGCTCGCTTCTCTCAGGTCCTTCTCCATCCGCTCGATAACGTTCGGCGCAAGCGTCGGAGAATAGATGACAACCCGGGCATGCGCTTGGGCTATGTCGGTCCGCAACAACAGATCAGCTTGTTCCGTAAAGACGCAGTCCGATTCGCTAAATAAATCCAGTGCTTGGTGGAGTGCCGGCAACGCATGAGCCAGATGCGGCGCATGCCGCTCTGTAAGAAAAGGCAACAGGTCTTTCGCTACAAATGCGTTGCCTCCTTTCTTACGCAGCCAGTCGAAGTTTCCCACAACGACAAGCCGCCTTCTCGCCCGTGTCATCGCGACATTGAGTAGCCGGCGCATTTCTTTATCCGCCGCGGGAGTCGTGATATTGGTGCGCCAGTGTGGGTTATCTACTACCAGATCGAGAATGACCACATCCGCTTCACTACCCTGAAAGCTGTGCACAGTGCTCGATACGGCATCGTCTTCTAATCCGTAGTCGCGAAGCAAGAGCTGAAGCAGTCTCGCGTGAGGCCGATAGGGGCTGATCGCTAAAATACGCGGCTGTCCATCGCGCACTTTCGGGCGACCTATTCTCAACATCTGGCGGACCGCCTGTGCCACGAGAAAAGCCGATAGCGGGTTACATCGGCTCTTGTCACGGGCCGTATTCCATCCGCCGAATTGCGACGTATCGAGCAATAGAACCGGATTCTTCCAAGTCGCATCCGGGCTGAGCCATTCGCGCAGATCGCGATCGGCTTTGACTTCTGTTACCGTAGAGCCGTCACTCAGACAGTCGCGATAAACAAGCGCGTTCACGATGGCACTAATCTCGGGGTGCATGCGATGTTGCTCGCGGAGCCCGACGAAATAACGGGGCATCTTCTTCTTCGGGTCACGATCCCACGCTCCACTAATTCCGCTGACCTCGAACAAGTCTCTTCCGAGCCACTTTTTCGCCAAGGCTTCTGTGGACAGCACAATGGGCGGAAGTTGCAGAAAATCCCCAATCATCACAACCGCTCGCTCCGCCAGGGTCGCCGCAACCCAAACCGCTGGGATTGGGGCCATCGATACCTCGTCGACTAGCACCGTATCGAACGAGCGCGATTGAATGTCGTTGCGCAAGTAAGTCCGCGTAAGCGTTGTCGCCAGAATGCGGGCATTCTCGATCAGGTCGGCAGCGATCCGCTTAAGGCGCTCGTCGATATCTTTGATTTCTTCCTGTAGACGTTGTGCTTCGGCGGCCAACTGGTTAACGTCGATGCGAATCTGCTCAAGGCTGGTGTGAGCGATTTTCACCTTTCCCTGCGCTTCCGCCGCCTTAAGCCTGTCAAGCAACTCGGGAATGGTCCCGGACATCGGCTCGGCAATATCCCATTGTGCAAGCACGCCCAACAACTCGCGCAGATCCTTCTGCAGAGGCAAGGCCGCATCCCGTCGCTTCGCGGCGGCATTGGTTACCATCCGCTCAAGAGCGGCTTTGTCGCTGCGATAAGCATCAGTTCGGCGCGCACCTTCCTGGGGCGTCATCCCATGCTTACGGACGAACGCATCGGTTTCGGCTTCTGCTTGAGCGACAGCTCCTTCTGCTATTGTCGTCCGCTTGATAGCGTCGTTGCATGCAGCCGTCGCTTCGCCGATTCGTGTTTTACAGGTCGCTACCACCTGCTCCTGTTTGGTGGGATCCGGCACTGACAAGTGCGGGGCGAGTTTGCGTTCGATTTCCCGCGCTTCAACCTCGAAGCGCCGATAGTCAGCAGCGCGGAGCTCGTGTTCGGTAAGCTCTTCACCGGCTGCATTGGCGAGCAAATGAAGCCGCTCGACTTCGGCGGCTTGATCCTCGGGCTTCGGGAGCTTGAGCCACAGGCGTTTAATGGCCCCCATCTTTCTGACGCGAGTTAGTAGTTCGTCGGCTCGCAGGAGTTCACCGTCTATACCGGCGATGCGTTGAGCGGTGTCTGCGCAACGCTTTTCCGCGGTTTGGGCCATTCCTTGCAGAACCTCGGGCGCTGGCAGTTTCCTCGCACGTTCCCGTAACGGCTCCAAGGAGCGCCTGAGATCCAACCGACCCGTCGCCTCGTTCAATTGCTTTTCGGCAACCAGCTTTTCGTTGCAATACCGGTCGCGAGCGCCGCAAGCCGCGTTTAACGACCGGCGAAGGTCGCTTAAGGCGCGCTCCGGGACCAGAAGCCTAGCGGCTTCGGCTGCTAACTGCCGCATCTGCGGCTCTTGGGCGACAAGCACAGACAGTCGAGCGGATACGGTTCGTTCTTCCTCTTCAAGCTCCGCGACGTGCTTGGCCTTGTCCTCAAGCGCGGCAATATCGTCGGGTGCATCGAACAACCATTCCGCAATCTCCAACAAACGCTGCATCTCGCCCGATTCTTTCTTCGTTGCGTCGAGTTCTCGTTGCGCTTCGTCGCGCCTCTCCTTCAGACGTCTCTCGCGCTTCTCCACAGTGCTGCGCATGATGATCTTGGTGTCACTCGTGCGCTCGAAATCGCGAAGCTCCGGTTTCACGGGATCGCCGACACGCACGATGTCGCCCTCCTCGAATCGCCATTTGAGAGCTTCGGCAATCTTCAGCACCGCGCCATCGACCGCGGTGTTGGTGTGGGAGGCGATCAAGAGGGTCTTACCGAGGTGAAACAGTTGCGCACCAATCTCGCCGATGGTGTAGGTCTTGCCCGTTCCAGGCGGACCCCATACGAATGTGGCATCGCGGCCGAGAGCGCTCGCGACCGCTTGCTTTTGCTCCTTGTTGAGCAGCGAGTTGAAGGGCGTAAACGTAGCGAGTTTTCCGGACGAAGGGCGTTTGCCCAACACCCGGTCCGCCGCTGAGTGACCCTCTTGCGCCTTCTCTTCGATGCGAGCGATCAGCCGCTTCAAGAGCATGGTCAGATCGGTTTGCAGTTTTGCACTCGGGACGGCGCGGCCGATATGCGTGGCAACCGCGAGCGTCACCTTGAGTTCGGCGATCTCAACCAATCTCACGTCGATGGGATTGCCTGGGCGGTCCGGCAGGATGAGCTGACCCTCGGTATCCGGGGGCACTCCGACGCGCGCGAGCGTGTCGAAGGTGTAATGGAAAGCACCGCCGACCGGCGCGACGAGCTTGCCGTCGGTCAGGGCAACGGCTGTAGCCGAGAGATTTGCCTGTGCGGCAGTGATCTCCTGCTCAAGCGCCGTCGTAAACTCGTCGAGCGGCGCGCGGAGGGGCTGCCGGTCGGAGGCGGTTTGTTCCATGTCATGCGGTCCGGTAATCGCGCAGTGCAGGGCTAGTACAGTACGCCGACGTGTCCATGTCTATTCCTGGCAACGGCGGATGCCGCCGACACACAACACGCCGTAAACATAGAGCAGACCCCGTCCGACCTGTCGGCACAGCACGTCGAACAGGTCGCGATCAGTGAACCAGGCGACCACGTCAGGAAACCGGCACGGAGGTCGCGCGCCGCATCCACCTTAGGGCCGCGCGATGTCGCCCAAATTTGGAATGGCTGATCGCCGGTCCGGCGAAGCGCTTAGCGGTCGCTAATGGCTATAATGCGAGTTAAAGAAACATTGCGCAAACTTTTGGGTCAGCCAAGGTCCGACGCGCACGTCCTCGTCAATGTCCTTCAAGGGCCGGTCGGCGCAACCCAGGCCTGCTGGATACGTCGTATTGCACCGGCGAGGCCGCCGTCCTGGCCGGCAAGATCGTCCGACTATCGAATGGGGCCACCGTGGACCAACCAGAGTACCGATTCAAGATCGACGCCTACACGCCGGAGACCTTTCCGATGGCGCGTCTGGCTGCCTACATGGGGGACCTCGCCGTCTTGCTGGGCGAGCAGGAGCACGTTCACTTCGTCCGCCTGGAGCCCGGCAGCACCGTGCTGGTTCAGCGGATCGACCGGGAGTCGGCCCCCAGGGTCCGCGACCGCATCCGCGCCCTCAGGCCCAGCCAAGATCAGGGTGCAGACGACGCACTGCGCGCCTTCAAGGCGATCAATCGCCGCCTGGCGGAGGACAACGCGACCGGTCAGCTTTGCGGGGACGACGGCGCGCAGATCATTCGGTTCCCCGGCCGCGAGCAGCCCCAGCCCCTGACCTTCGGTGCCTTTCGTCAACCCGGTAACCTCGACGGTGTTCTGATCAGGCTCGGCGGTACGGGTGAGACCGTCCCCGTCCACCTGGAAGACGCGTGCGCCATCCATCATTGCTCCGCCACTCGCGAAATCGCCCGCCGGCTGGCGCCCCACCTCTATGAAGCGCCGCTGCGGGTGCATGGGACCGGGCGTTGGGAGCGCGACGCGGAAGGGGCATGGCAGCTCAAGCGGTTTGACATCGCCGACTTTGAGACCCTTGACGATAGCCCGCTCGGCGTTGTCCTCGACCGACTGCGGCGGGTGCCGGGGAGCGATTGGCGAGCGGTCGACGATCCTTACGCCGAGTTGCACCGGCTTCGCCACGGGCCGGGCGAGGTTCACTGATGGTGGTACTGGACGCCACCACGCTGTTTTATCTGCTGGACCCAGATGCCAAGGCGCCGACTGATCCCCAAACCGGGCTGCCGGTATCCCACGTCAGGGAGCGGGTCAAATACCTCGTCAGCATGCTGGAAAAGAACCGGGACAAGGTCGTAATCCCCACGCCGGCCTTGAGCGAGTTGCTGGTCCGCGCGGGCACGGCAGGACCGGGGTATCTGGACATCTTGAACAAGAGCGCGGTTTTCAGGATTGCGGATTTCGATCAGCGCGCCGCGGTCGGGCCGCCGCCGCCATCCGCGAGGCCATCGACGCTGGGGGACAAGCGCAGCGGCTCCCCGAGTCCGTGGGCCAAGATCAAGTTTGACCGCCAGATCGTCGCCATCGCCAAGGTGGCGGGTGCGTCGACCATCTATTCCGACGACGACGACATTGCCCGTCTCTCAAGGAGCGCGGGGATTAGGGTCGTCCGCATCCAAGACCTGCCGCTATCGCCGGAAAGCTCGCAATTGGCGCTGTTCCTCGACGCGGCCGAAGGCACGGCCAACCCCGAGGACTGATCCGGTTCACTGCTGTTGATTTCGTAGGACTTCAAATCCGGTTGGGGCCGTCAGGCGGTCCTGCGTGAGTTCGACTCCCACGCCCGTCCCCCAATGACTTACGATTGAACTCGTTCAAGAGAAACTGACCCTTGGCCGTCAGTTGGTGATTGGTCCCAAGAGAAATCCCGGCCGGTCTCCTTGGAACGCAAGCTAGCGACCTCCTCATCGGTCAGCGGCTCGCACTCGTACTCCTGCAAGCGCTTGCGCCATCCCGCAAGAAAGTCGAGATACCCGGTCGGCTTGGGCCGTGCGTTGGTAAGGCGATTGAACTCCTGCTCGGACAGGATCACCGCCACCCGCTTGCCGCGACGGGTGATATGCACGGGTTCTCCGGCATCGGCCCGCTGCACCAGGCTTGGCAGCCGCGCCTTCGCGTTGACAATCGATGTATCGGACAATTGATGTGCTGAAAATTCACCCGGGCGTCGAAGCCCTAAACCCTAAAGTCGATCTCGGCTTGACATGCATGTCGCAGCTTACGGGGCGTCAGTCCTCAGCGTAAGTAAACGCCTGCGACGCATCTTCCATCTTCTTTAGCAATGCGCGTAGCGAAGTATCATTCTTGAGTCGCTTCACGAAGGTAGTGACGAGATCAGCACCCCGCAAATGTAAAGCGGCAATTGCCGCTTCCTTTACCACCGCCGCTGCATTGGAGTCAAATAATTGACATTCAGATATGGATGCCATTGTGCTCTTGACACCGTCCTGATCTCCTGATAGCAAGGCAAGCAGATGACGCTGCAGTTGCTGTCTTTCTTGATCAATCAAGCGCGTTGGCTTCAGTAATGCCTCGCAAGTTTCTTGGATACTATCAAGATCTGGCGCTTTCAGGTTCTTCTTGATTAAAGACCCGGCATGATTAAGAATTGCCGAACGAAAAACAGTATCCTTACGAAGCTCGTCGGCGAGCGACTCAATCTCGGGCAACGGAATATTGCCACCGACCAGATCTACAACTCGCGAAACGACCGCATCGAGAAGCGCGTCCGTGCTGGATAGATGAACCTTGATGGCATCTGCCAACCGTTCTGTTACGATCACTCGCAGTATATCCTCGGCACTCCTCAATACCAAAGCCAGGGGCTCTGGCTGCGCGTGCTCACGCACATGCACAAGGAAATCTTGTGCCGTAATTTCCATAGTTTCAACGCCAGCAGCTTTCGCTGCTTCAACCCACGCTGACGGCACCCACATCTCGTCACTTGCAACCCTGGCCAGATAGTCTCGGGCAAGTTTCGCTGACGCCTCTTTATTATTTTGCTGGTCCTCCCAGTCAGGCGTAGCAATGCGGGAGTACAGGTTGCCCGAAAGCCAGCCGAGTTTGTTGGAATATTCCGTTCGTAACCGACCGCACCGTGCGCGAAGCAGCAATTCGTAGTGCTCGCGCTTGAGTGCAATGCTTATTCGCAGCATGATTACCGACGGCGTTGCAACGCCTGCATCGGCATCTGGATGAAGATAGAATAGCCCTCTGGCTTGATCGTTCTGATTCAGGATCTTCTGAAGACTTTGCTGCGCGGAGTACCGGCTTTCCTTTTTAAATACTAACGGCACGCCGACACCGCAACGCTCTTCGAGCATTCGCGGAAGCAGGGGCTCTAGCTCTCGAATCACAGCGAGTTGAATATGCTCGGCTTTACATCGTCCGCTGCGCCGAACCAAGTCACAGGTCTGCGTAAGAATCGCAAACAACAGATACCGTTCGTCGCAAAAAAAATTATGAACTTGCGAGAGCACAGAAAGCAACTCGTCAGTACGGCGGAGCAGATCGCCTTGACGTAAATGATCGCTAGGTTCAAAAGAGTCGTAAGTCCAGTGTGATGGCATTCCGAGCCCTCAGATCAAGAGGAAGTCTTACCTGACGAACGGGGTTGATCGCGAGGCGCATACTTTAGAGTAATAACTCCCTCAGTGGCGGTCGTCACCACCGTGCGAGCACTTGGCATGGCGAATGTTGTATTGACGGATCGCACAGCGCCAACGACCTTCGCTTTCATGTAAGGCGGAGGTGGAAACAGTTGCTCAGTAGCAGTTTCAGGTTTTCTTGCCATGAACTTAAGCCTCCGGTTGGAGTTGAATGCATTGGTAAAGAATGAGGGTCACTTGCTCTTCAATGTCTTGGACGTTGGCGCTCAGCCAGTCAATTTGCTGCTTACTATCTGAAGAGCGAAGCTCGAAATTGAGTAAAATTTCAAATGGCTCTCCATACTCTTCACTGATCGCGACAGTAATTCTCCCTCCCCGCCAATCAAGAGTTCGTGCAATAGATCGTCCGCTAATAACAAAATCACTCTCTGATAGGAGATTATCGAACCCAGTTTTTTTAGTAACGTCTTGAAGTGCCTCAGTTTCCAAGGGCGCTGACCACTTAACATTTATGCCAACAGCAGAAAGAGGGGTTTCTGGCAAGCTCCGCAAAGCATGCACACCAATTTCCATTGCTCTAGCCAAACTTGAATACGTAAATTCTTCTGGCTGAATTATCAGGCGATCATTGCGCGCCACGACAACTAATTTATCATACCTGACCTGAGGTGTTGCGATCATGTCGAGTGGTATCAAAACCTCGACGGGGATATCCTTTTCCAGGCAGAATAATCGGCGAGCGATACCAGCGGGCGTCAAAATCGCCTTATTCCAACGGCCGACAATGACCACGCTCCAATCTTTTGCAGTAACAGCCATATCGGTCGCCTTCACGGGTTGGTTGCCATAAAAGATTCAGACTGTAGCCGCTGTGCTTAGTTGAGCTACCTCAATAGGAATAGGCACAACGTACAATTCCAGCCCCTTCAAATTCGGAGTTTATACTGGACCAAGCCACGACAGCCCGATCATCCAGGCCGTGTAGGCCACCGCGCTGCATGGCGATCTTGATCTTAGCCGCGATGACGGCGACGGACAAGGCTATCTGCGAAAGCGTGTGGCTTTGCGGCAGACTCGAACACGTCACGGTTAGAGCCGAGTGTCCGCTAAGAGCGACACAAAGTCGATTTACGTCGGGTGATGACTGTCCCACACGACCAGATTGTTGCTCTTCGGTTTAGCTACGAGCGCAAAATGTAGCCGCCTCCGGTGCAAAGTACGGAATAGTAAAGCAATTTCAACGCTATAAAATTAATGTAAATAGGGACGTACCACGGTAGCGAAAAAATAGTGCGGTGACTCTGGTGCGAAAAAAGCCCACGCTGTGTGCCGCCGTCGTCGGGCGAGAGTTGCGGGGGCGCCGGGGTGTCGCGGGCGGTTTCGTTGGCCTCGCGGTAGTCCTCGTAGTAGGCGCGGGCGCTGTCGGCTTCCGCTGCGGCCTCCTGCTCGACCGCGGCCTGGCGGCGGAGCTTGTCCGCACGGAGTGCCAGGTAGCGGGTGATCAGGTCCCCGATCTCGTGGCTGGTGCAGGGAAAAGGCATGATTCGGCCGCTCGATCGTTGATCCGGTCGCCGAGGACCGCGAGACGCACCCGCAGGCCCCGCCCGGCCTGTCGGCACAGTACGTCGAACAGGTCGCGATCGGTGAACCAGGCGACCGCGACGACGATTTTCTGCGTCGCCGCGGTCAACCGTCGGGCGATCTCTTGGGGGATGTTCTCGAAATGGGCGGTCGTTTCCATGAGCTGTCCGTTGACTGCCTGACGCGTGCAGAGGTAAGCCCACACGGGGGCTTGGGATGATTGTTGCCTGGCCGCGCCGATGGGGCATCCTACCGAACCCTAAGGGCCAAGCCAACTGTCAGGTACGGGTATTAGTCCAGGCCGGACCGGCCCGAAGATGCAGCCCGGATACGCAGACAGCACAACTTCGCGATCAGCGACATAGGGCTAGCAAACGCAAAAAACTCAAGGCCAAGCTGAGGTATACTATAACGATTGCCAGGCGACTCCGCCGTAAGATTAAAGTGTCTCCTCAAGTGGAGGCAGCAAAGTCATCCGGGGCAGCGTCCGAAGGACGCAGAGTGAAACCGGCCCCTAGTGGCCAACCGACCCTATGCCTTAGACGTTAGGTCCTCCTGTTTACAGTCACACGTCCCCCGTCTCGTCTATCGGCGTGAGTGGTGACGAATGTGCCGTGGACCGTGTCATCGACGCCAATGCGGCCCAAGCTTTGGCATACTTTGATCAATTGAACAAGGTGCATCATGACGGCCACCAATGAAGCTATGCGCCATCTTTACAAGAAGATCAAAACGGTTGGCTATCCGCAGCGCTACGTCAATACCCTGCTGCCCGAATGGTGGGATGACGCGATAGCAGAAACCCCCAGTGGCCTACAGCAGGCCAGCCTGATACTCGGGCGCTTGTTCAGTGTCCAGCCGGAAACGCTATGGACGAAAGACGCTATTCCGGAGTTGGTCGTGCCCGATGGCTGTAAGTTCAAACAACGCGTTGATACAAAGACGCATGAGTTAGATGTTGCCTGTGCTTTGGCCCGATCCGCTGCTCGCTTGGTGTTGAGTGCATTCAAGCCGGAGCTTAAGCCGGGATTTTGTCCTGACGCGGGAGAGTTGCGGCAGTCTCTGTTATCTTCTGGTAGTCCATGGGTCGATTTCCAAAACCTCCTGAATTACTGCCTGGAATCGGGGATACCCGTGATCTTCCTGAAGCATCTTCCGAATAAAACCAAGAAAATGGCAGGGGTTTCATTCACATACGATGGACGTCCGGTTATTGTATTAACGCAAGTCAAGCCTCATGGTTACCTGCTTTTCGATCTGGCGCACGAGTTGGGTCATATCACACTCGGGCACACCAAGAATGGCGTCTGGGTTGTTGATGAGAAAATTGATTCTGATTCGGACGACGAAGAAGAGAGGGACGCCAACCGCTTTGCTCTGGAGTTGTTGACCGGAATCCCCGACTGCAAGATTGTTCCCGTCGGGCGGCAATTGTACCAGCAGCAACTCGTTAATGCTGCAATGCGTCTTGGGGAAGCAAAGAAAATTGATCCGTTGCATATTGTGCTGAATTACGGACACACCTCTCAGCAATGGGCTGTAGCCTCTCAAGCGGTCAAAACGATTGCCAATAATGAGCCGGCCGACCAGCACCTATTGGTCCGATCGCTGTTGGCCGCCCTGGATTTGGAAGCCATGTCTGAGGACGATCTGGGGGTCCTTAAGCGCCTGATGGGAGAGGATGGGGCTTGATCCTTCTTGCGGATAACGACATCATACTTAAGCTGGCCCAGTGTGACCTGGTGGGTGGCTTTTCAGAGCTATTGGGCGAACCTGCCGGTCAAGTTTACATAACCCCGACGGCCAGGTATCAACTACTGCCAAAAAAGATGGCTAAGGCGATAGATAAATGCGGCGATGAAGCAACGGTAAGGCGAGTCCGCGAAGTGATATTTGGCGAACCAGTTGGGGCCGTCAGACGGTCCTGAGTGGATGCGACTCACACGCCCTTCCGCCATCACCCTAAGATCCCGACCCCCATGAGCACGCCCCCCACCGACCCCATCCGTCTCACCCAACTGTCCCACGGGGGCGGCTGCGGCTGCAAGATCGCGCCCAAGGTCTTGCAGGAGGCCCTGGCCGGGCTGTCGATGGGCTTCCCCCACCCCGATCTCCTGGTCGGCAACGCCACGGCGGACGATGCCGCGGTGTTTCGGCTCCGCGACGATCTGGCCTTGGTGGCGACCACGGATTTCTTCATGCCTATCGTGGACGATGCCTACGACTTCGGCCGCATCGCCGCCGCCAACGCCATTTCCGATATCTATGCCATGGGGGCGACACCGGTGCTGGCGCTGGCCATCGTCGGGATGCCGATCAACACCCTGCCGATGGCCGAAGTGCGGCGGATCATGGCCGGGGGCGCGGCGATCTGTCATGAGGCCGGTATCCCCCTGGCCGGCGGCCACTCCATCGACGCGCCCGAGCCCATCTATGGCCTGGCGGTCATGGGGACCATCCATCCGGATCGGATCAAGCGCAACGCCGACGCCCGCCCCGGCGATGTGCTGATCCTGGGCAAACCGCTGGGGATCGGCATCCTGAGCGCCGCACTGAAAAAAGGCTTGCTGGATGAGGCCGGCTACCAGGCCCTGCTGGACACCACCACCCGACTCAACCGACCCGGCATCGCCTTTGCCGAATGGCCCGGCGTCCATGCGCTGACCGACGTGACCGGCTTCGGCCTGCTCGGGCACCTGCTCGAGGTCTGCCGGGCCTCGGGGGTTGGCGCCCGCGTCGAGGTCGCCGCCGTGCCGGTGCTCCCCGCCGCCCTAGACCTGGCGCGCGCCGGGCATGGTCCCGGCGCCATTGAGCGGAACTGGGCGAGCTATGGAGCTGAGGTGGTCATGGACCCGGCCCTGCCCGTCTGGGTCCAACGCCTGCTTTGCGACGCCCAGACCAGCGGCGGCCTGCTGGTGGCCTGCGCGCCGGACACGGCCGAAGCGGTGTTGGAGCGCTTCCGTGCAGACGGATTCGCGCAAGCAGCGGTGATCGGCGAGTTGTTCACGGGACCGGCCGCGGTGTCTTGTCGTTAGGGACGCGGCAGCCGCTGGCCAATCGGCCCACTTTCGATCTCTGTCGGTCATCGCTTCGGGCGCCCCGCGATCCGGAGTAGGGGCGGGTTTGGAACCCGCCCCTAGCAGCCTGTCGGACTTTAGGCGATTTCCGAATAAGACGCTATCAAGAAGCAAGCACCTCCGTAGGAGCCCGCTTGCGGGCGACGTGACCTGCCGGAATCGCGTCATTGTGCCCCCACCCGTCGCCCGCAAGCGGGCTCCTACGGGTTGGATTTTTCGCCGAAATTACCTTAAGGTGCAACTGCTCTTTCTAGGATAACAGCCATCAGGAGACGTCCAATTCCGTCGTCCGCAGATGTCGGCTTCCATGCCATAACTCCACCACGGACAGCAAACGCTCGCGGGCGAAGGGCTTGGTGATGAAATCGTCCATGCCCGCCGCGCGGCAGCGGTCTTCTTCTTCCTTGAGCGCGTGGGCCGTCATGGCGATGATCGGCAACGCCTGCACCGACCCGG
>Ga0247840_10008033_pt1 | contig 14341 bp, 14 predicted proteins | sample LaCruzMarch2015__FD_192404 | JGI IMG/M metagenome (GOLD analysis project Ga0247840, IMG submission 192404) | Freshwater microbial communities from meromictic Lake La Cruz, Castile-La Mancha, Spain - LaCruzMarch2015_17m | ecosystem: Environmental > Aquatic > Freshwater > Lake | place: Spain...
CTTAAATAGCTTTTCGCTACTAAATTTATACAAATAAAAAGAGCTAATCATCTTATTTTGATTGATTAGCTCTTCTTCTGTTATAAAATTCCACTGCCCATGATTTTTTTACCATTTTGGCCTCCTTATAAATTTTAGTTATTTAGATTTTTTTGAAATTCTTGCTTTTTGTTCTTCTACAAATGTCCATGCGATACCCATCGTAACCCTCCTATTAATTGTATTTGCTTTTCAACTCTTATAGTATACCACTAGAAAACACAATATGCAACTTAAATGTATTTAACTGCACAGCATCACGACACCTTGATTTCATTTATATCAGTTCATTAAGTTAATTAAAGGGAGCAGCTCTCGCCACTCCCTTTATTCTCACAATGATTTTAATTTTTTAGGCTTTATGACCTGATAAATGGCTATAAACGTTAAAATTATTCCAACAATCTGGACTACATTTAACGTTCTATGAAAAAAAGCAATATCTGTTGCAATTGCCGCAAGGGGATCAATATAACTTACAATCGCGATGCAGGCTAAATTTACCCGCTTTATCGCTTTATAATAGAGATAATAGGCAAGAACAGTATGAACTACCCCAAATAATAGAATATACCCTAGCGTATGTGATGTCAGATGTATATGTTTCATAAATGGAAGCAACATTAACGTTCCAATTATCAGTTGAATAAAAATCACCTCAAAAAATCCAATCTGATTTCGCTTCATCATAAGCGTTACTAGAGAGTAAAATATGGCTGCCGATAGAGCCAATAGCGCCCCCAACACAATGTGATTTTCTGGAATATTTTTCGTTATCATAATCATCACAACACCACAAAAAGCCACTGCAATATATAATAGTTGACGCTTTGTGGTTTTTTCTTTCAAAAATAACGCTCCAAAAATAATCAGTATAACCGGCTGTAAGTAGTAGGACATATTTCCAATGGTTATTGAAGCGACTTGAAAGGATTTAAAAAGTAGTATCCAATTCAACACCAAAAATATCCCAGCTAGTGCAACCACAAGCGTTCCCTGATTAAGCACTATTTTTCTTTTAGAAATGATCAGATATATCCCTATGATAATCGCACCAGAAAGGCATCTAAAAAAAGCAATCTCGATTGCGGACATACCAGACCACATCACAAACATACCTAAGGAGCCCCATATTATCATAGAGGCAATTAACTCTATCATAGGACTCCTTTCAAAATCTATATCACTTTTCAAAACTTATTTAGCGTGCGTAATATTTCCTTTTTCTCAACCATGCTTACATATCCAACGATTAAGAAGAGAATAATCATTAAAATTCCACTGATTACAATGATGATTCCACTTCCGAAGTATTGATGTATCCAAGTAGCATATATTTCACCGAAAAATGTACCAATTCCTGATATACAGATGAAAAATCCAACAACTCTTGGAGATGGCTTTGGCAGTATTGAAGCACCATAGGCAATAGATGAACCATAAATTGTCGAACATCCATAACCGAATATTGCCACAGCGATGAAAAGTACAGCAGGTGTTGCTGCAAAGAAAATCAATACAACACCGATAAATCCAATGATAGCAGAAAACATCATATAGATATTTTCAGGAATCTTTTTTACCACTGCCCCTGCAACACCACATCCGATAGCATAACATGCCCAGAAAATTGTCAATCCAAAAAACCCAGTTTCAAGTGAAATATGGTATTTCAAATGTAAAAACTCTGGCATATAGTAGTTAAATCCTGTAAATGCAACGAAATCTAAAAAAATTACCACTGCCATCAAAATTACATTAAATGTCCAAGGTGAGAAGTGCTCTTTATCAGCCTGTTCATATTTTGCTGCCAATACAATATTTACCTTCGATACATTTGGAAGTTTTGTAAAAATCATTACAATTAAAATGATTATCCAAATAACAAAGATAAGTACATAGGTCATTTTCCAGTCAATATGGTGGATGAACATTCTTCCAACAATCATCGGAAATGTAAAACTTCCAATTCCAAAGAAGAGATCAAGAAGATTACTTTGAGAAGCGCGAGAGCTACCATCAACAGTATGAACTACAATAAAAAATGGAAGTGTAACCAAAATCCCAAAGAGTATTCCAATTACAATTTCTACTACTACAAGCGACATCGCACTATGAATATGACCAAGTGTCGCTATACAAATTAAAAATAGTATTGCAATGCCTATCATCTCCGTCTTTAAGTTCATTAGTTTAGTGATATACCCACTCACAATTTGTCCAAGTAACATACCAACCATATAAAAAGAGAATGCATATCCAGCGGCATCTGCACTAATTCCAATTGCTGCAGCCGCTTGTGATTTTAGTACAAATGGCAAAATTACAGCCATTCCGCACGTCAACATCATAATATACATTACGATGGATATCTTAACTTTGTTTCCAAATGAACTGATTTCTAATTCAGAATTCATTAAAATTACCTCACTTTTTAATTTTTTCAAAATAAAAGAGAGCCTTAAACTCTCTTTTAATTCAGTCTTAACTAAACACCTTTTCTTTTGAAATAATGTGTATGTAGAAGCTCATGAGCTTTGTGCCCTAGAGGTTTTCCTAAATACTCATCATACAGTTTTTTGATATCAGGATTTTCATGCGATTTTCTTAACCCTTTTCCAGAATCTTCAGAGTAGATTGCTTTCGTACGCTCTTTTAAGATCTCCATGTTTCCGTGGTGATAAGGTTGTCCCCCTCCACCGATACATCCACCTGGACAAGACATGATCTCAATTGCATGGAAAACTTCTTTTCCACTTCTTACTCTTTCAAGCAGTTCTCTTGCATTTCCAAGTCCATGAGCAATACCAATGTGAAGGTCATGACCACCAACATTGATTGTCGCTTTTCTTACCCCTTCCATTCCACGAAGTTGTGTGAAATCTACCGATGTAAGAGTCTCTCCGGTTTGAAGTTCATAAGCTGTTCTACAAGCTGCTTCGATAACCCCACCTGTTGCTCCGAAAATTACCGCAGCTCCTGTTGATTCTCCTAATGGCTTATCGAAATCTTCATCTTCAAGTTGGTTGAAATTGATGTTAAATTGCTTAACAAGTCTTGCAAGTTCTCTTGTAGTTAAAGAGAAATCCACATCAGGGTTTCCGTTAACTTTGAACTCATCTCTTGAAGCCTCGTATTTTTTTGCTACACATGGCATGATCGATACAACTACTAGGTCTTCTCTTTTTACGCCAATTTTTTCTGCATAGTAACTTTTTGCAATCGCACCAAACATTTGTTGTGGTGATTTTGCTGTTGATGGAACATCAAGCATATCTGGGAACTGGTGTTCGAAGAATTTTACCCAAGCTGGGCAGCATGATGTAAGGATTGGAAGCTTAACAGTTTCGTCTCCCTTTAAATGACGGTTAAGTCTATCTAAGAACTCACTTCCCTCTTCCATAATAGTAAGGTCAGCAGCAAAGTCCGTATCAAATACTTTGTTAAATCCAATTTTTCTTAGAGCTGCAACCATTTTACCTGTAACAGCTGTTCCTGCTGGAAGTCCAAACTCTTCTCCAAGTGCTGCTCTTACCGCTGGTGCAGTTTGAACTACCACTGTTTTTGTCGTGTCTGAAAGTGCTTGTACAACATCCCAAGTATAATCGTTTTCTGTTAAAGCTCCTACTGGACACACTGCAACACATTGTCCGCAGAATGTACATGTAGAATCTTCTAAGTTATCCTCAAATGCAGGGACTACAACAGCATTAAATCCTCTGTATGCTCCTGTTAAAGCTCCTACCTGTTGAACATGGTTACACATTGTCTCGCAACGTCTACACATGATACATTTATCCATATCACGAATGATTGATGGTGAGTAATCTTTTCTATAAGTTGATTCTGCTCCAGCAAACTTCACTTGACGAATTCCGAATTTTTCTGCTAAATCTTGAAGTTCACACTCACCTGATTTTGCACATGCAAGACAATCTTTTGGATGATCTGAAAGCATTAATTCAAGAACTGTTCTTCTTGCATTTAGCGCTCTTACAGAATGAGTATGGATAACCATATCCTTCATTACTGGTGTTGTACATGCTGGCGCTAAGTTTCTTCTTCCATCCACTTCAACCACGCATAATCTACAAGATGCCCCTTTATTGTTCATATGCATCTCTGGAATATTCATATGGCAAAGTGTAGGGATTTTAACTTCTGCTGCTTTAGCTGCATCTAAAATAGAAGCACCTGGTGCAACTTGAACTTGTCTACCATCTATTGTAACATTTATCATTTCCATTGCTAAAAACTCCTTCTATTTAAATTTAGCTTCTAGTGATTGCACCAAATTTACATGTAGTCATACAAGCTCCACATTTGATACATTTCTCTTGATTAATTACGTGTTTCTCTTTTACTTTTCCATCAATCGCTTTTGTAGGACATACTCTTACACATGCTGTACATCCGATACATTTTTCTGGAGTGATTTTGTATTGAAGTAGTGCTGTACACACTCCTGCAGGACACTTTTTATCTTTAACGTGTGCTACATACTCATCCCAGAATTTTGTAATTGTTGAAAGAACTGGATTTGGAGCTGTTTGCCCAAGACCACAAAGAGACGTATCTTTGATTGTCTCTCCAAGAGATCTAAGTGTTGCTAAATCTTCCATTGTTGCTTTTCCATTTGTTACTTTTTCAAGAATTTCATACAGTCTTTTGTTTCCAACACGGCAAGGTGTACATTTTCCACAAGACTCATCTACAGTAAACTCAAGGTAGAATTTTGCTACCGCTGGCATACAGTTATCTTCATCAAGTACGATCATTCCACCTGATCCCATCATAGACCCTTTAGCGATTAGGTTATCAAAATCAATTGGAGTATCTAAGTCTGCTTCTGTTAAACATCCTCCAGATGGTCCTCCTGTTTGAACGGCTTTAAACTTTTTACCATTTTTAATTCCGCCACCGATTTCGAAAATCACCTCTCTAAGAGTTGTTCCCATTGGAACTTCTACTAGACCTACGTTATTGATTTTTCCAGCAAGTGCAAATACTTTTGTTCCGCTAGATTTTTCAGTTCCGAATTTTTTGAACCATGCTCCACCGTTAAGCAAAATTGCTCCGATGTTTGCAAAAGTCTCTACGTTATTTACGTTTGTTGGCTTGTTCCAGTATCCCGCTTCAGCTGGAAATGGTGGTTTACTTGTAGGCTCTCCACGATCCCCTTCCATAGAGTGAATTAGAGCTGTCTCTTCTCCACACACGAATGCTCCTGCTCCGTACTTAATCTCGATATCAAAGCTAAAGTTTGAACCAAGAATGTTGTTTCCAAGTAGTCCATGCTCTCTTGCTGAGTGAATAGCCCCTTCAAGACGCTTAATTGCTAAAGGATATTCTGCACGAATATACACTAAACCAATAGATGCACCAATTGCATATCCGCAAATTGCCATTGCCTCAATGATTGAATGAGGATCTCCTTCAAGGATAGAACGGTCCATAAATGCTCCAGGATCTCCCTCGTCCGCATTACATACCACATACTTTTGGTCAGCTTTATTTTTTGCAGCAAATCCCCATTTCATTCCAGTTGGGAATCCTCCACCCCCACGGCCTCTAAGTCCAGAAAGTTTAATCTCATCAACCACTGTCTCTGGAGTCATTTCGTGAAGTGCTTTTCCTAATGCTAGGTATATCTTTGCCGCTAACGCCTCTTCGATAGACTCTGGATTAATAAGTCCACAGTTTCTTAGTGCGATACGCTCTTGCTTTTGATAAAACTCCATTTTCTCACCTTCGTGAACTTTTTCGTTCGTCTTAGGATCGATATAAAGAAGTTGCTCAATTTTGTTTCCTTTGATAATATCCTCTTCAACAATTTGCATTGCATCTTCAGGTTTTACTTCCACATAGAAAGTATTTTCAGGCATAATTTTTACAATTGGCCCTTTTTCACAAAATCCGAAACATCCTGTTAATACTACTTGAACTTTCTCTTCTAGCCCTTTTTCTTTTAATGCTGCTTTCATGCTTGTCGCAATTTCAGCACTTTTAGAAGAAAGACACCCAGTTCCTCCACAAATCAAAATATGCTTTTCGAATGACACTTTAGCCTCCTTAATGATTACAACTAGAGCAGGTGTTGCCGTCTGACATCATCACTGCTTCAATCTCTTTGATGTTTACTGTATACTTTTTTACCAACTCACAGGCAGACTCGGCTGTCACATCTCTAAAAACCACTCTACCAACATTGGGTAAAGCTATCTCTAAAGCAACGCAGTCACCACCAAAAGCAAAAAGTGTTTCAAACACTGCGATTCCTTGCAAATTACTCGCCTTTAACGTCTCAATAACGCGCTGAGTAACTTCAGATGCTTTTGCTTTTGCCGCTAAACTAGAACTTGTCGCACCGATTTTCACCTCAACGACTATCTCATCTGCTGTAGCACAATTGGTTCATTTTTTGATTCTAATCTCAATATTTTTTGCTAGCTCTTGACTCTTTTTCAATAACTCTTCGTATGTTGCGATTTTCTTACTCACGAATTCCTCCTACAAATTATCCTAATTTTTTGTATTCAGCGATAATCTCTTTAACTTTTTTCGCTTCATCTTTACCGTAAACCTTTTCACCTACTAAAACAACCGGTGCAAGTCCACATGCTCCAACGCAACGAAGTGCGTCGATTGAGAACATTCCATCTGCAGAAGTCTCTCCAACTCCAATTCCAAGTTCACGTTTAAAATCGTTTAAAACTTCTTCAGATCCTCTTACATAGCAAGCGGTTCCCATACATACTGAAATTGGGTATTTCCCTTTTGGTTTCATAGTAAAATACGTATAGAATGTTACTACTCCATACACTTTTGCCAATGATATTTCAAGTTTACATGCAATGTACTCCTGAACCTCTCTTGGTAAGTATCCGAAAATCCCTTGTGCTTTGTGAAGTACTGTGATCAGCGCTCCTTTTTTTGTTGGTAGTGCATCGATAAACGCTCCAAGCTTATCAAAAAGCTCTTGCTGTGTCGCATTACCTTTACAGTTGTTGCAAGCCATTTGCTTTCCTCCTTGTTGAATTAGAAATCTTATAATTATATCAACCCACACTGCTTGTGCAGGATTGTTACCACTAGTTTAAATTCGGTCTAACATTCTTGATTTTCATATACGCATCATTGATGATTTTAAATCTTTTTTCTGCCTCACTCTTTTCAACATCAGATTTTGACCCATGCATATCTGGATGATACTTACGCGCTAATAATTTATAGGCCTTTTTCACCTCATCATCGGTGGCTTTCTCTGAAATACCTAATACAGAGTATGACTCTGCTATATTGGTAAAATAACTTCCTGGATTAGAATAGCTATTCTGTTGATATCCGTTATAATTTCCTGATTGATTGCCCGTTTGGTTAAAGTTGAAATTCGCATTTGCAAAATTTCTTTTCAAAAACTCATTGAGAAACTCTTCATTGAAAACACCTGAAAAATCTTGAGTATTCTGACCTCTAGAATCAAACCGGTAATATTTAAACCCATTTCCTCCCATATGACCGAAAGGTGAGTTCTTTTGCCTTTTAGCTGCCCTTGATTTTCGCGTTACAATGCTCCATACTATCCATATTCCTACGATAATTGCGATGTAGGGGAAAAAATGTATCACAAACTTAAAAATCAGATACAAGACAAAAAGCAAAACCGTAATGGTTATGCTTCTTTGTATCCCTAACCCGAGCAGCATCAAAATAATCAAAATGATTACGAGTGTTATGATTACTGGACTCAAATTTCACTTCCTTTTACTTAGTATTTTCTAAGTTTTTTGTAAGCTCAACAATTTTCTTCGAAACAAACTCATCTCTTGGATCAATTTCATGAGCATACTCATACTCTTTAATCGCTCTTTCAAAACGACCCATTCTCTCATACTTTCTTGCAAAATCCATGTGAGCTGTATAGATGTCTAAATCTAAAAATATGGCAAACTCATAATTTTCAACCGCTTGCTTAATATTTCCTGCTCTTGAATAAGCGTTTCCAAGTATAAAATAAACAAATGCTTGTCTCGGATTTAAATCAAGAGAGTGATTGAGCTCTCTGATGGCATCAAAATAGAGTTGATTTTCATAAAACAGAAACCCTAAAAATGCTACGATATCCTCATCTGTTGGCTCTAATCTTTTCAATTTTTTGAAAACTTCCAACGCCTCTTTATCTTGCTTTTGATAGTAGTGCGCAACACCTATCTCCACTAAATACTTAATATTCTCTTTGTACGCCTGTTGCCATGATTTTGTCATTTCATCTAACTTATTTACAATATGTGTGTCATCAAACAAAACTTTTTCTATCATAAGAGATCACCTCTCTTCCCACTATTTCGTAATGCTTATGTAGATTATACCATAAATCCCCATAATTATAAAGCCATTTTTCTAATTTTGTTAAAACTTATTCATTGTATCGTGAAGTTATAATATATGAATATTTGTTGTTTGAATCGCAAGAATAAAACTTTACCACTAAAAACACGCAAAGTACGAAAATTGATTACCTTTGATACCCATCAGGATTGTTTTTTTGAAATCTCCATGAATCACCACACATGTCATCTAAACTCTTCTGAGCGCTCCACTTCAACACATTGCGTGCTTTTTCTGCATTTGCAAAACATGTCGCCACATCACCTGGTCGTCTCGGAGAGAGTGTATAGGGAACTTTAACACCATTCACCTTCTCAAAACTCTTCACCACATCTAGTACACTATACCCTATACCCGTCCCTAGATTAATTGCCTCGACACCTGAATTTTGATCAACATATTCAACTGCTTTCACATGCCCTTTTGCGAGGTCAACAACATGAATGTAATCCCTAACCCCAGTTCCGTCATGCGTATCATAATCATTTCCAAATACGCTTAAACTCTCTCTTTTCCCTACGGCTACCTGTGTGATAAAAGGCATTAGATTGTTTGGAATACCATTTGGATCCTCACCTATCGTTCCACTAGAGTGCGCTCCGATAGGATTGAAATAACGAAGAATTGCAATATTCCAGCTACTATCAGAAACGCCTAAATCTCTTAAAATCTCCTCTATCATCAATTTAGAGCGCCCATATGGGTTTGTCGCTGAAAGGGGGAGTGTCTCGTGTAAGGGAGAGATGTTTCCCATTCCATACACGGTAGCTGAAGAGCTAAATACCAATTTTTTCACATCAAACTCTTGCATCACTTCACAAAGAGCCACTGTGCCTTCAATGTTATTGTGATAGTACATCAAAGGTTTAGCAACAGACTCTCCCACCGCTTTATACCCTGCAAAGTGAATCACAGCATCTATTTTATGGAGTTCAAAAACTTTACGCATGGCAGCTTTATCTAAAATATCCACTTCAAAGAAAGGAATCTCTCTTTGAACAATTCTTTCTACGCGTTTCACAGATTCTATTTTGCTATTTGACAGGTTATCAACAATCACAACATCATGACCATTCTCTATAAGCTCAATACATGTATGACTTCCGATATATCCTGCACCACCTGTTACCAATATTTTCATCTTATACCTCCAAAATAATAATTTTGCCACGGCTACTGTGTAGACACGGTTAAAACTTTAAAATCTTAAATTTCCTAAACATTTGACACGAATTGGCTCGAATAACTGCCGAATTAACACGAATAACAAATATCTTGACACAGAGGCACAAAGACTCAGAGAAAGCCGTTTTGAGCCTGATTAGAATCTGAAATATCTTGCTGTTTAAATGTTCCCTCTCTTTTGAAGAGAGGGTTGGGGGTCGTTGTTACTACTTTTTATTCTCCCCTTAAATTAGGGGGAGCTAGTGGGGGTATTTTTTTTAACTCCAAACTCCACTCACCTAACCTCTCGCCTACGAGAGGGACATATCAACATCATAAATTTTCTTTTGTCACGTATTGCTCGAATTTTCACGAATAAAATAAACTCATTATGAAAATAAAAGAGCTTGCTTTCTCTTCTTCAAGTTATCATATATCTCTTTTAATATCGTATATCCTTTTAATGCTAACTCTATATTCTCTATTCTTTCAGCAATATTATTGGGATAGTCGTGAGAGAGAGAATTTCTTATTTCTCTTAATTCATCCCATTTTTTACTGTCATCTATTATCTGCAATTTTTCTAATAGGTTCAAAATATCAAGCATTGGCATATTTTCTTTATCGATTTCTTTAAGCTCATATAGAAATTTTTTAAACAATTTTGCACCTATTTTATCTTGGAGTTTCGAAAAATTAAATAGAAAACTATTCACAATTCTGACGTTATTATAGTCTTCGAAAAACTTCTCATTCATTTCACTTTTTATTAAACACTCAAAATCTATTTGAGCATTTTGAAACATACTATCACATATATCAAATATAGCCTCTAACTCTTTACTCATAATTTTATCCCCTTACTTTTTGCAATGACTTCTATGGTTCTATTCTCATCGTAATTTAAAACCACATCAATTTTCTGCTCACCTATCTCTCTTTTCAAATCCACCAGAAACTGTATTTTCTTGTAAGCTATATTTTCTCTATCCTCTGTTACAATATATAAATCAATATCTCCGCCAGAAGCTTGATTATCTACACGACTTCCGAAAAGATAAATATCCCCATTACTGAAATGGTGTTTAAAATTTCGCTTGATTGCCTCAATTTGTATTGTCGTTAATCTCATTGATTTTCCTTTCTTGCAGAATCGATATTTTGCCACTGCAACTTTGTTGACACGGTTTTAACCTTAAAATCTTAAACATTTTTTTGTCACGAATTGCACCAATTTTCACGAATTAACAATAATATAACTCGACACAGAGAAAACACTTTCGAGCCTAAAAACAATCTGAAACATCTTGCTGTTTAAATGCTCTCTCTCTTTTGAAGAGAGGGTTGGGGTGAGTTGTTACTTTTTTTTATTCTCCCCTTAAATTAGGGGGAGCTAGTGGGGGTATTTTTTTATACCCTAAACACCACTCACCTAGCCTCGTAAACGCATGAGTAACTTATCAAAATGTTATTTTTCACTATATTTTTTCTGACACTAGCACTTCAAATCTATTATAATCCTATTTTACCATTTTTTTAAGATTTTATACAGAACAAAATCTCTTTTGAATGTTTCAAAAGAGATTTTATGAAATTATTCTAAATCTTTTTTTAATATTTCTAATACTTCTAACGCGCGAATAATATCCTCTTTTGGAATTGTTAAAAAATTAGACAATGATTTTTTTAATTGAGTCGTGGAAACATCTTTCGTACGCTCCATATATTTTACTTCGCAGTACTCTTTTAAAAAATCGAATTTCCCTTCCCAGTCATCCCCTATTGCAAAAATATCTACATTATACTTTTGAACATCCTCCACTTTTTGCTCCCAATGCGTCTCCGGAATTACCCTATCCACCATTTTTAAGTTCCGAATAATTTCTGCACGATGTTCATAAGGGATCAAACATTTCTTGCCTTTTAAAGCATTAAATTCATCTGTAGAAACTGCAACAATAACTCTTTCTGCCATCTCCGAAAGCCTTTGTAATATCCTTAAATGTCCAATATGAAACATATCAAATGTTCCGTAAGTAATAACAGTTTTTCCTATTTTGTTCATGTTACGCTCCTATGTTATGTTTGATATGCTCCCAGACCCTTTGGCACGATTTGTTATCGCAATAACGATGCAACATATTTTTTAAATATAAGCGATTTGCCTCATATTCATCTTCTACATTCATTAAAGCATTCTCTAATTCACTCTGAGTAAATACTTTTTCTCCCGGAGTAACGTCATTATAATTTTCAAAAACAAACCCTCTTTTTAAATCATACTCTTTAATATCTGTTGGAATAAAAATCAATTTTTTGTTCAAAAGTAAAAAATCAAAATAAACAGAGGAGTAGTCTGTCATTAAAATATCAATATCACCTAGTATTTCGTTAACATCTAACCCATTTTCATACAACATTTGATGTGAAATGAAAGAAACATTAGAACTACATGCAAACTCTTTGATAAAAAGTTTTTCTTCATAAGGGTGTAATTTAACCAATAACAAAATATTTTTTTCCGCTAATAATTTTTGAAATTTCTCAAAATCAAATGTTTCAAATCCAAAAATATTTTTCGAACTAAATTCTCGACCATCATTTTTATCTTTATACCCTTTTCGATATGTCGGCATATAAAATACCACTTTATCAAACAACTTATACTGCGGAATTATCTTTTCTAAATTCCCCTTCGTAAACAATGCATCTGTTCTTGGTTGACCAGTAATACAAATTTTTTTAGGATAAAACTGAAATGCTGCTGCAAGTATCGTTTTTGTGAGTGAAGAGGTGGCAAATCTCATTGTAATATTATTTCCAAGTTTTTTTAAGGGAGTATCTTCTTCTAGACAAATTATATTTTTTAATGGTATCCCATGCCATAAATCAAACTGTTTTTGAGATTTTGCTTTAAATTGCCACAAACTTCCACTGCTTGTCACAATATACTTCGAAGTAAAATAGAGCTTTATTCCTTTAAAACTTTTGATAACTGCCGTGGATATCCCAAATTTCTCATTAAGTGTAGCTGCCACTTTGCTATCAAAACAGAGCCATATCAACTCTTTGTCTCCATTCACCTTCATATAGTCATAGAATATTTTCGTATTATCACTAAAATCTGGCTTACTGATAAAAAGTATCCTTTTCGAGGATTTTGGAATGATTAAATTGATACATCTAATCAGAAAAAAAAGAAATTCTTTCATGGCACCTCCATTTAAATAATATAACGTCTATACCCTATAATCACGTAGTGAAGAAAGTAGTAAAAAGCATCAAAAAAACCTAACTTCTCACACTCACGGTATATTTTCCACTGATAATATATTGCCTTGAACTTATTACTTGCACGGGTTCGTTTTGCTACTCGATACTTTGCTAGCGGTTCTTGAATGGAGATAGCACTCTTTACCTTTTTTAACATCTGCAGCCACAAAAGATAATCCTCACTCATTTTGATTTCTTCAAAATACTGTTTTCCTAGTTTTTCTTGGTCGTACAAAACTGTTAAACACCCCATATAGTTACTTTTTAACAACTTAACATAATCTACTGTCTGAGGCACTTTCACTTCACCTCTCATCTCTTCATTCGGATTAATTTTATAGTATCCTGAAAAAAGAATTGAAGCATTCTGAACTCTTGCGCACTCAACTTGCTTCTTGAGTTTTTCTAGAAGCCATATATCATCAGCATCAAGAAAAGCGATATACTTACCTTGAGCTTTCTTTGTAGCAAAATTTCTTGATTTCACCACACCTTGATTGGTTTCGTTTTTATACACCTTAATTCTATGGTCAAACTTGGATAATTTTTCAATTTTTTTCAAAGTTGAATCTGTTGAAGCGTCATCTACAACAATCAACTCAATATCTTTATACGTTTGCTGGATAACACTTCGTATCGCAGTCTCTATATGTTCCTCCGCATTGTACGCTGCCATAATAACAGAAACCAAACTATTTTTCTTCACATTTTCTCCCAAAAATTCACTTTTTTACAATCGTATTATAAAGCTCGATAATTCTATTTTTATAAACTTTCTCTTGAAATGTTTCCTCTACACTTTTCTTATTTTTCATAAGAATCCAAAATTCCTCATCATACTTCTCTATCACTTCTTCTAATTTTCTCTTTAAACTCTCTACATTGTCGCTTTCAAATGTGGTGTTAAACCCTGCTCTTTCAACCACCTCTTTAAGTGCACCAGTAGCACTCACCACAGGAATAACATTTAAAAATATCGCTTCAATAATGGTTAACCCGAAGGTTTCATAGCATTTTGAAGGGGAAACTGAAATTTTACATCTGCTCACAAAATTCGCTAATTCTGCTTTTACCATTCGCCCATGAAAAACAACCCTCTCAACTATTCCGAGCTTTTTTACTAACTCTTCTAACTTACCCCTTTGTGGGCCATCTCCAACGATATCTAAAATATACCCCTCTTTGGGTGCTATCTTACTGAATGCATAAATCAGAAGGGGAATATTTTTTTCTGGTGAAAGCCTGCCAAAAAATACTATTCTATTCTCTTTTTCTTCTAATCCTCTCGCAAAAGGCAAATAAAAATTATCTACAGGGTTATATATTTTATGGGTTCTAATTCCTGCCCTACTGTGCATCTCTTCAGAAAAATCACTTGGTACAATATACTCATCCACAATCTCTTTCTGTTTTAAAACTTTAAAGCAGATTAGATACCGTAAGTACCTCAAAAAAGAAAATAATTTTCCACGATAAT
>Ga0247840_10008035_pt1 | contig 14337 bp, 15 predicted proteins | sample LaCruzMarch2015__FD_192404 | JGI IMG/M metagenome (GOLD analysis project Ga0247840, IMG submission 192404) | Freshwater microbial communities from meromictic Lake La Cruz, Castile-La Mancha, Spain - LaCruzMarch2015_17m | ecosystem: Environmental > Aquatic > Freshwater > Lake | place: Spain...
ATATCAGCGAACTCCCCCGGCATCAAGACCATCTCAGCCAACGCCACTGCCGTCACATTCACGAACACATCAGTCATCTCAGATGGAACTGGTAGTGTTGCTCTCACAAAAGGTAACGGGCAATTGACGTTGAACGGAAACAACTCTTTCTCAGGTGGCGTAACCGGTGCAAGGGGAACAATTAACCTGGGGCACGCCAATGCCCTGGGAACGGGAACCCTAACCCTCACGGCCGATTCCAGCTCCAACAACCTCAACGTCACGGATGGTTTAACGTTCGCCAACAACATGGTGCTCGCCAATGCCCAATCTCTGGCCGGAACAGGAAACCTAACATGGTCCGGAAATATCACAAATTCCGGAGGGAGCCGGACGATAAACCGCACAGGCCTCACCGATATCAGCGGCAATGTATATTTATCCGAATCCAGCGCGACGGGCCGAACATTGACATTCGGCGGAAGCAACAATGGAAGCGGCACGATTTCAGGTGTGGTCTCAAATTACGATGGTGCGGGAGGCGTGGCAGGAAGCCTAGCAAAGACAGGCACCGGAACGCTAGTGTTGACGGGAGCGAACACCTACACCGGCGAAACGCGCGTGGGAAGCAATGGGGGAGGAGACGGGGGCACCATACAGCTCTCCGGTGCCGGCAAGCTCGGCGCTGGAACAGCCACTGTATATTCCGGCACGTTAGACCTCAATGGAACCACACAAACGGTGTCTGCAATCGCTCTGGCAAATGGCATCAGCGGGGCTCCCAGTGCCAATATTCTGATAGGCTCAGGGACACTAAACTTAGATGGCTCACAAAACGGCTCAGTCTCATTTAGCGCCAACACAAACAATGTCGGAGCAACAATATCGGGTGTCGGCGGTGGCATACTTAACCTTAATAGAAATCGCAATTTTCTAATTAACGATTCGACAAATGCTTCCGTAGATTTAACAGTCAGCGCAATTATAGCCAACGGCGATATCACTGCCCGCAATGTTTCGAAAACAGGAACAGGAACCATGGAATTTAGCGGCGCCAACACTTACACAGGCACGACCTCTGTAAGTGCCGGCACACTCCTAATCACGGGGAACGCTACTGCCGCTACCGGAACCATCACGGTTAGCGCGTTGGCCACCTTGGCGGGGAACGGAACAATCGGGGGCGCAGTAACAGTTTCAAACAACGGTATCGTTGCGGCGGGGACCCCACAATCCTCAATAGCCACGCTGACGATCAATAACAGAGACCTGACAGTCTCAGGAATAGACTCGAAACTCTATTTCGATATCAACGGACTCACCTCGGGCCAATTTGACCGGATTGTTGGAATTGCCTCGTTCGCGCAGAGCGGCGATATCACATTCGCCATAAACGGCACTTACGGAGAGGCATCGTGGGATGTCTTAGACTTTGTGTCGCAGACAGCGAGCTTTGACACCGTCTCTCTTACAGGAACTTACATCGGCAGCTTGTCCAGAAGCGGCGAAATTTGGTCGGGGACAGTCGGAGGGCAGGATTGGGCATTCAGTGAGTTGAGCGGCGTTTTGAGTGTCGTGCCCGAGCCTTCGATTTGGGGCCTGATTGCAATTGCCTTGACGTTTTTCACGATATTCAGACGTCGCCGCTACACCGAGTGGTAAAGGCCAAGTGCCGCAATCGTCGAGCCTTCTGTGAATGCCGGTTAGTTCGGAGTAATGATACCCGAGGTCTCCAAGGCACTCTCGAGTTCGTTCCAGTAACCTTTGCCAAGTTGCTGGAGGCGGGTTGGATAATATTCGCGAGCGTTAATTTCGCGAGTGGTCGAGTTTTCCGGCATGCCAAGGCCAGAAGCTTTAAAAATGATATCATCGTAATCAGCGTCTCCGCCACCCGCGATGTCTTCCAAGGCATAACCATCATTACCCAGCGAGGCCAGTTGATTAGCGTAAAAAGGAGGGTCGGTGGTGCCCATATTAAGCGAGGTGAGAGGAAACGTTTGGTCGGTTGTCGTTCCAGACAATAGCCGGTCATAGGAGTCCTGAAAGCTGCCATCCGGGATAATGACAGCAGCCACAGTGTCACCCGGACGAAAATAGTATGTCTCAGAAAACTCCTGGACCCCATTCCCGCCGCTCGTAATACTGCGGTCAATAATTACCTGCGCACGGTCCTTTTCGGCGGCTCTGCGCACCAGCTCTGTCATAAAGGCGAGACGCCCTTGATTAGTGGTTAAGTCGTATATCTCCATCCCTTCCAGTGACACCAATGCTAAGCGCGTTTTATATCCAGCCTCACGATACACATCAACAACATCCACGCGACCGTTGGGGTCTGTAATAGTCCAAGCGTTGGTAAATGGAAAATCTGGGCTGCCAGTTAGGCCGGTCCCAGGAACACTTCCAACAGATGGAGAGCCAGCACCAGTGGCGGTTATTCTCGGAACGTCGGAAAACGCCCATACCCAACCACCATTTTGAGTTCGCAAAGAAGTAATCGCCCGAGCTTCCTCAACGGGAGCAAAAGAAACCATTTCTTCGTCGAAAACAAATTTCACACCACTACCGGAATATTCCACGTTAAAACGCTGGTTATCCGCGTCCCATATAGCCCGCGCGACATCAGAAGAAGATGTGTTCACCGGACGCACGCGAACCCGCCGGTCTACAAAGTTGTGCCTCATGCCCAATATAGCGGCTGCGGTGTCTGCATCAGCAACCGTCTGCATCCGCCGAATTATTTCATCAGCGGTTGCGTCACTCGCATTACCACCGTTGGCCCGATACAAATCAACGCTCCTATTAACAGATGCAACATCAGAGGCCAACTTGGTGTTTTCAGCCGAAAGGCGAGTGTTTGAAATCGACACCAAACTTATGGACGAAATAACCCCGATCACTCCCACGATAAGAAGCAACTCCACGAGTGAAAATCCACCCACACCACCAACCGGCTCAGCCTTCATTTCTTCACTGAAACATGCATTGGCCTTCCAGTCCAGCAAATACGTAAAATCGTGCGTGATTGATACCCAATCTCAACACGGCTTGGCATCCCAGTAATTCGCGGTCGCGGGCAATATCCACCTAATTCCACCACGGGGATCGGCAACGTCACCTGCGTAGCGAGGAATGACGTGCGCGTGGGCATGGTCAATTGTCTGGCCAGCAAATCGTCCATCGTTAACGCCAATATTAAAAGCGTCTGGCGAAAATTTGTCCTGCAAAATGGAGCGAACCCGCGCCACCGTTTGCCAGATATCCACCTGTTCAGCATCGGAGAGCAAGAACAAACTGCTCACGTGCCTACGCGGAATAATCAATGCGTGCCCAGCAGAAAGAGGGAAATTGTCATAAAAGGCGATAGCGGCGTCTGTCTCGCAAATGACGTTCTCCGTCGGAATAGCGCAAAACGGACAAGATGAGAGGGCCTGGCATTCACATTCAGATGAGAGCATCATAGCGCACAAGATATTCCGCACCGGCTCATGAGGTAAAATATGCACCGCGAAGTGCGATTTTGCCCCATGGCCGGTGAAGAAGAGTCAGGCCAAGGTTTCATTTTACAGCAAAGGCTGTTTGCTGCCTTGGTGATTGAAGTAATTGCTCAAGGTGAACCCGGAGTTCATCTGCGTCATCGATTTTAAACGACGGCACACCTATGGCTAAAAGGTGAAAGTTAAAGGGTGCCAGATTTATCCATGAATCAACGAATGCGCGATTGTTGGCTTGCACGAAGTCCGTGTCGCTCCCACCAGCCTTAGCCAAAGCCCGCCAGTTTTGCTGCAAACTGTTGCGGTTGGCCAGCAGCCGAAACAACCAGGTTGGAACATCAGTGTTCCAGATTTTAACATTGTGGTCTTCGGGCGAAAATGTGCCCCAAAGAACCGGTCCGGTTTCCAACTCCCAACGAACCCCCGGTTCCAGCGTAGCCAAGTCTTTTAGCTTCTTCATTGCGCTATTCACAGCAGGTGTCTCCGCAATACCAGGGCAACCCTGAGCGGCACTTGCAGCAAGGTTTCCGACCCGCACGCCAATCAAATTCTGGATTAAAGGCGGGTTGCCGGCCAGCAATCGATTGGCAACCTCGGTCAAAGTGACCAAATAGTCCTCCGCCATAGCGAGGTCCCCAACAGCCCATGCTGCCTCAATCGTAGATTTCGCCTCAATCGCAGTGTTTTGAATGTTCCCAAGCGGGATGCTCCACGCCCATGGAGAATGACTTTCACCGTTGAGCACCCCGCCGCGAAGATAAAGAGCCGGGTTATCATTGGTAAATGTCCAGACAGGCACCTTCACAATGCGGGCCAGAGCCTCCATGGTCGCAGGGACGTCTTGTTCACCCAAAACAGTCTCCAAGTATGCCGTCGCTGCTTGCTTGGATTCCTCTGTTGCATTGGGCACGCGAATATACTCAGAAAGCGGATAGGTATTCCACGAAACGTAATTATTGCGGAGCTGTGTTGCTGCAAATGTGACCCCGACGGCGGCCAAGAACAGAAAAGCAAGTTTTGTGCGACTCATTTGGAAAGGTTACCACAACCTTGCCAAATGGCAAGTTGCAGCAACCCGAAAGTTTGCCTTAACGCCATGGGTGTCATTGTTAAAGTTCAGGGCAAATCCTTAACGGCTTTGCTTTCTAGCGGCTTTGCTTGCTGCCAATAAGCAATCCCGAAAATCATTCACAGCCTGCAATCGCATCCCAAAGATTCCAGATTTCGGGAAAACCCTGATTTTTGCGCCAAAGGAAGTCGCGGGCGAGAAAACAAGCACGAGGCACGGCGGCCGGCCAACACCGCGCTCGACACTAGACAGGGAGGAAGCGGGAACGGAAATCGTTGTTCGGAGGTCACTAATCTGAAGCACGCCGCCAACAAACTCAACGTGGTAAATGTTGCGACACCACCACAGAAAATACACAGCCGCAATCCCCCAAACAAAGAAAACCAACCAAGCCCGCCCACCGACATGCAAGGCGTGAGAGAGCGATGCTAGTGCCGCTACGGCAGCAATCGGGATATACGCATACTTGTTGATCATCGAGCCGACAAAGCTCGTTTCACAAAACTCACTCCCAGCAAAACGAGAGTTATCCTCGAAAGGGGGATTGGTGTTTTCGCGACTATTCATGAAAGAAGGCAACTTTGACCGGTTATTGCAATGATTCTACACCAAACAAGCCACCCGACAAGACACTGATGAGCGGTGAATCTTCCGACTATCTGACGATTACCTCTGACGAATCGTCAGATAGTTTTCGATAATCGTCAACCGTAAAACAGCGGCTGCGATCATCCGTAGCACAGCACAAGCAAACCTGGGTTTGGTGCTGCGATATGTGGGTGCGCTCACATAATACCCGCCCAATTCCGTGACAGCCACACTGAAAACGAGAAAGCAAAAGCTGCCTTTAACCAAACTCATATTGCAACCATGCCTGTTTGATACAAAACAATCAAAAGGATGTAAGGGAGAAAAGCGAGGCAAGCGCACACGATAATCAGTCCGATGGCGGCCCTCGAAAACAACGTTTGGAAACCACAGGCCTTTCTGATTAGATTAAGAACAAAAATCACGGCCATGTAAATTAGAAGCGGAATAACGCCGTGCGCAACAAAACCTCCAAAACCTCCAGCAACATAATCGGCGAAATGGGCAACAAAACCCCAAACGAGTATTGCTGATAACACGCCAGCCGTCAGCGGGTTTAACGCATAATTTAACTTATTGAGCATAAGCGCCTCCTAAACAATATGCGTGCGGCAGGTGAAAACCAGGTAATTGCACACACAGACAAAAGAGCCGCCGCTAGCAAGCGCCAGCAGCAAAGGCCGTCACGGCTAACAAACCAGCAAAAAACAAGAATGGCCAACTCCACCAATTGCCAACCAGCGCAGTAGATGTCCCGGCGTGACAACACAAAGAAAAACCGCAACCCCCATAGCACACCCACCATCGGCAGAACAATCATTGCTAGTCCGAAATTAACAAGCATTGCCATCGCCAAAGCAGATTCCTGCTGAGCAGCAACCCAAAATAGGCTGACAACGTAGGCCAATAGCGCCGCGCATTGAAGATGGCCCAAGATGGAAAAACCTGAAGAACCCAAGGAACAAGATTCGCACACAAGTCTAATTTTGGATTGGTGACAGTCGCCATTCCCTTTCGAGGTCAAAGCCTTGATGACCACTAAAACAATAAGTGGGAATAATAGCGGCAACTGAAACAACAACAAAACAGTGTCAATGGAAAAGTGGTTCCGCAAGAAAACAAGAAGCAACTGGGATTCCACGGGAAAACTCCTCAAAGCAAAGACAACCACAGCGGAATACAAACAGGACCAAATAGCCCAAAATGCGGCGGCGCAGAAATGTTGGTTAAGGGGATTTTTCATGGGAAGCGATTTCAGCGTTCTTTAAATGGCCAGCCAAAAGGCAGACAATCAAAGTCACTTGGTTTGACTGTTGGACAGAGGCGGACCCGCTATCCGCCTTGTCTTTGCTTACAACAATCGGGCGCTTAACAGACCAGGCAATGTCCTTCTCGAGGCCTACTCTCAGTGGATTCCCGCCGTTATCTATCAGGTCCGAGCCAACGCTATAGATGAGCAGGCTGTCGCCATCCACTTTGTAGTGAAGCTCGCCACCAGTAAACCTGTCTTTCGGGATAGCACCTTCCCAAGGGATATCGGAAAGCGTTGCCGGGTAACGCCCGTTGGAAATCCGAAACTTTTCAGCTTGAAGCCCGAGAAGTGCCAGTTCGTTGGCCATTTTGTATTCATTAAGTTTCACGGAGGATGCGTCTAAACTACCAGTCAGCAGCAGAGTAAAAATTTGCCAGCGGGGAATTTCCTTCTTTAAAGCCCCCTGCGGCTTTCCCGTAACGACGAACTCGCGCAGGCTCAACATCCGATTAAGATAAGCAGCGTGATCGGCGATGAATAGCGGTCTCAGAACCCAACCAGGACTATTGATTTTTAGAGTTGGCGCAAAGCGCTCGATAGCGTCAGAGATGCCGTTGGTGTCAATGTCCCCAAAGAAAGGGTCGCCCATAAGAACCCGCTCACCGTCCAACATGTGAAGGGCCGTAGCGGTCGCCGATTTAAGATTATTGGCAAACAGTTCCGACAAGGAGGCTATTTCTTTGTCCGTAAAGTTGGCACCGGGAATCGATGCGGCAACTGTGTCTCGCGCCTGTGCATTAGCGGACACACCCACCAGCCACGAAATCAGCGTAGGCTCGTTCATGTAAAACTCGCAGATTTTCAGGTAACTCTTAATGTTCTCGATAGCACCAGCGGAATCACCATCATTCGCCCGAAACCAGGCAAAACTCAGCAAGCATCGCCCGCCTTTTAAAAAAAATTTGGCATCAGAGATGTCAACTGAAAACCCTTTGGCGTAATCTCGTCCGAAGTCACAGTGGCTTTTACGTCCGGCTTCCGTGTAAAGTTTAACAATCTCTTTTGCGGGACTGCCAGAGAGGGATTCCCGCAATTCTGCCTGCTCTTTTGCGGTGAGGGCTCGCGTGCTATTGCCGGTCAACGCCCCGGCAACACAATGGAACAGCAGATTATCTTTGGGGATTCCCTCGCTCAGCGCTGCCGCTTCTCGAAGCAGCAGCGAAGCATTCTCGTTTTCCGCCGGCGCTTTCCCAAGAAGTTGCTCTCTGGTTGTGGGTAAGCCCAGGGATACAAATTTGGCCTGAACGCTCCGAAGACTCCACGCAGCATAACCCCACCAACCGATGTACAATAGCGCGAACATCAAAACAGTTACCAAGACGCCCCTCCACGTTCGGGGCACTTGTGGCGATTGTTTGTTGGGTTCGGCTTGCATGGCAAAAACTGCTCTCTCAGGAGTATAGCTTATTGCGCCAAGAAAATCTATCCACATTTTCATCGCTCCCGGCAACATTCGTCCCGGAATTGCTGTCCTTCCGCGAAAATTCTCGTAAAATCGTGTTGTTGTGTTACCTTGTAATCCTTATGAAAAGCTTGGTAATAACACTGTGCCTAATTCAGTCCGTTGCCACAACGAGCCGCGCCATTATCATTTATGGTGTAGATAATGAGGGTAACCAATCCGACCCAGGTATCGGGAATATCTGGAATGCCGTTGTCGAGGTTGCGCAACCGACCCAAGCCCATAACGCGTCCGCTGTTTATGTGGGAAACGGCTACTTCATAACGGCCAAGCATGTTGACGCCATTGTCGGAACGGATGTTAAGCAGGTTAAAGTCAACGGGGCTCTCTACACGTTGGATTCCGCCTTCGGCGACAAAGGCGTTCAACTCGTCGAGAATCTGCCAGGCGTAACCGGGTCTGTTGATATGAAGCTGTTTAAACTGTTAAATGCACCGTCGCTGCCCGCCGTGCGACTTAATACCAGTTCGAGCGATACTGGTCGGGCCGCGTATGTGGTGGGATGGGGATGGGGAAAGGGCAGCGAAATAATTAACCAAGGCTGGAACTGGGATGTCAACCAAACAGCGAAGAGATGGGGGCAAACCGTTACAGATCTCAGCGCCACTGATGAGAGCCTATACTCTAATTTTAACTCCACGTATGGGACAAATGCGGCGACGTTGACCATGGGTGATTCCGGAGGCGGGCTTTTCGAATTCCAAGACGGTGCCTGGTCGCTGTCGGGGCTCTCCGTTGATGTCAGAACTATGTATGCCAGCTATTACAATCTGGGAAACACCGACCCGGCGAATCCAGACTGGTCTTCGTATGTTAGGATATCAACCTACGCAACGGCGATAAACAATGTTATACCGGAGCCGACAAGCGTTTTATTGCTATTTTGGGGGGTTCCGCTATTGCTGTTTAGGAGAAGGCCATTGCGCGTATAGCCCGCCTCGACCGCTATGTTTTATGCTTATCAGGCAAATGCGCAAATTGGTGACCAGTTTTGGTGATAATGCAGTTTTGTTCGTCTCGCAGTGCATGCTCGGTTTGCAACAAATATGCCTCTGCCTCCCGCGCGTTTCGTCAACATCCGGCACCCATCACACGCAGAGTTAAGCCGTCCCTCGTTGTAGCTGAGAAGCACCGCCCGTGGCGACCCCGGACACTTTTGCGATAAGCTCTCCTACCGGCTCGCTATTTGCGCCAGGGCGTGCCAAGGCGACCACAGAAATTCCTGGATAGCTTTGCCCGTCGCTCTTGGCGGCCCGGAGAAACGCAGAGAACTCGCCGTCAAATTTGGTCGGCAGCGCGGCACCGTTCTTAGCAGCCTTTGCAATTGCCTTTGCGTGATTGATTTGACAAGGGACAAACGAAACTTGCCCACCTGAATTTGCCAATGCACAACACTCTTGCTGGGCCACCGTCCCCCCTCCATAGGATATGTTCTGTGCGCCGGGCCGGGTGCCGAGCATAACCATGGCATGTGAAACCGCTTCCATATCCGCGCCCTTCAAATCCCGCGCATTCTTGTTCGCACAGTCTGGCTTTGCGCCTCCCCACGACCCGTTTGATGCCACAACGGCAATTTTATCGAAAGCAGGGTCACTAGGCGCGCCGTATTCCATGATAGCATCGCTAACCACACCGACCGTTTCAAAACCCATATCTTTTGCAATTTTAGCGCCGCCGTCGATTCCCGCGCCACCCGCGCCGGGACCAGTAATTAGCACAAACTTTCCGCGTTCACCGGGCGCAATCCCGCCCAGCCGTAGTCGAAGGTCGTGCTCAAATCCGGGCGGTTCATATCCTTGGCCGGAAAAACCAAAAAGGTTATATGCTTATCCACATGACGCCCCCGATTTCGCTGCAAGTCCCTGACATGGACAAGCTTCTGGTAAATGGTCCGATTTTTCTGTTTTCGCAGCATTTTGCGCGCGGCAACAATCACGACAACAACACGTTATGCCATCTTCAAACCCGCGTTTTGGGGGCACTTTGTGCATAAGCATAAAAGGTTAATCGGGGTTTTACTGTCTTTCCCGATAGCTGCCTCACAAGCCTCTTGCGGCGTGGCGCATTGAACAATAGGTGTAGTTTTTTTTGAATTTCCATAGAGACTAATACGTGTAGCCATCCCGCTCGCCTGCGTCAAGAAAACTGCCCGTCATTTCATGCCAACAAATCAAAAATCCATCGCCGCAGTTCTGATTTCGCGGCAATGCCTGTTCTTTGTCCAATCACCGCGCCATCCCGGAAAACCATGATTGTCGGCACCGACTTGACATTGTGCTCTGAGGCAATTTTGTAATCATCGGATGCGACATCGAATTTGTAAAACGAGAGCAACTCCCCCATCTCGGAAGAAAGCTCGTTAAGCACCGGAACTAGGGACCGACACGGCGGGCACTGCGCGGAATAAAAGTCAATGAGGACAGGACGAGAAGACTGCATTGTTGCAGGAACAACCTCAGAAGGTGTCAATTCTTTCATGTCACAAGCATACAGGCTGCGGCGTAGATTGACAATACAGCAGATTATTCAGCAACATCCGACGTTAAACTTTACCTAAACTAGGCGCCTTAACAGGAGTGCTGGTCGCAAAACCGGCCCCGCGCAATGGAGCAGGTTCCTCACGTGTCACAGCAGGCGAAACCGCACTCGCACCCATTAATGACTTCAGCGCTGTTCGGTCCTTAGGCTCGGTAGCATATGGTGCTTCCTGAAACGTGGGCGTCGCTCGCAAATCCGCGCTAAACTCCCCCCACTGCCCAGCTTTCTCATCGCTTGTGCGATTGCCGGCGGAAAGACCATCCGGGGCAGTTAAATAGACGCTGCCATAGTTTTCCCTCCCCATAAATTCGGTCCCCTTTCCGCCGTAGTCCCCGGACACCTTAAAACCAAGCGCGGCATGCGCTTTTAGTGAAGCAAGGTTTGTCTGTGGATGCGTGGCAACGTAGGCACCAAGGCAGAGCCCCTCTTTCTTTGCTATCACTTGGGCCGATTCATAAAGCGCCCGCATCATGCCCTTCTGCCCGGAACAAGGGTCAGCGGCCACCTTTTCGACCATCAAGGTTTGTGTAGCATGTCCGTCTTTTACGCGGGTGCCGTCAACCGGCGCAGGGTATTTTGCAAGATGAACGAAACCTGCGATTTTTTTGTCCTCTCCGCGCACAACCAAAAACGTGTTATCGGGGTTTTTGATTTGCTCTTGAATACGGCTTGCCGGGGTGCGAAACAAGAGGAAACCCGCCCGCTCGTTCTGCTTGTCACCCGCACCCGCTGTAGTGGTTTTGGCAATAATAGCAGCTATTTCCTCGGCACATCGTTCGGCATCTTCCGTTGATAACCTCTCAACATTCATAGAGACTGAAGAATAGCCAGAAGTCGGCACCGGTCAAGGCCCATCCAGCGGCAAACACGTAATCATCCGTTGCGTCCCAAATTACCGCCGCTCACCCATCGCGAATAATGTGCTTTGGTATCCGAAAATACCCGCAAACGAGGAGGCCGAGAAGGTGGCAACAGCCGAGAAGCCCATTTTTAGATGAAACCTCGCACTTCGGACGTTGCGCTTAGGGTGGGTGGCAACGAACGCCGACAGCGAGTGGCCTCCAAATTCATCAATGAGATGGCTGTAAAGGTGCGCCCCTGCGCCTCGCTCAACGGAGGCGACTTGCTGGATATGAATATGTGGAATGCTAGGGGAAAATTCCGGATGAAGCACGCCCCCATCGGGCGGAACCCATGCCGTGTCAGCCAGTAGATACCCGCCTATTGAGCGGTCCAGCTCAGCCACCAAAAACAATTTCCCAGTCGAAGAAACCGCGCTAAACATGGCGTCCGCACAAGCCGGACCGAGGAAAAACCCGGCATCTTCGGTGCCGTTCGCTAGCGCATCATGAATGTCAATTATCACAGGAACATCGACACCCGCACATTTTCTAATTGTAATCATTGAGTCAGGATGATGTTTTTTTCGAACAGACGGAACGGACGAAATCCAGCCCGTGTGGCGGCGCGAACACTGGGAGTGTTTTCCGCTGCAATATTCGTAGTAAGCGTCTGAATTCCTGATTCCCGCGCCCGCAATTGAATCGCACCCAGACATTCAGCAGCGAGGCCAAGGCCACGAAACGCAGGAGCTAGCGCATAGCCGAAGAATCCTCGTGTGCCGCTACGAGAAAGCGCGGCAACACCAACAATATTCTCGTTTTGCATTAAGAGAAATTTATCGGCGGACGAAAAAAGGAATCGCTCGAACCGACCACTTGCTAGCGGAGCCGACGAGAACTGCCCTCTGACATCTTTGTCCGTGAAGATTGCTTTCAGAGCGTCGATGTGTTCAGCCCCAATGTCTTTACACTGGATCATTCCGTAATATTTTTCTCCATCCATATGAACTCCCGATAACCGCACACTTGAAACATTTTTATGGCTGACATGTTGTCCGAGTATATGTCAGCCGAAAGAACCCGGATGCCCCTTTCCTGGGCCACCCGCTCAGTTGCAGCAATAATTTTCTCGCCAATCCCCATGCCACGGAAGCGCTTGTCAACAACAATACCAATTACGCCAACGTGGTCATGCTGTTCGATATGGCAAGTTCCCACAGGCGCCTCACCACAGTAGGCGATGAACCTGTGCGGCCGCAGCATATACCTTGCGAACTCCGTAGCGTCATAGGGCGCGCCGTAGAGATTGCGCTGAACAATCGGGTCGAAATACCACCCGCGAAGCAACGCAATATGCTCAACTTCGACCGGGACAAGGTGAATTTCTCCGGCGCCCCCTTTGGGTTGCTCTTGTCTTGCCGGCAACATAGCGTCTCGCGCATCGGCCCTTAGTAGGTCAAACCAAATCGCCGGAATCGAAAGGTCAGCAGGGGTCGGCCCATGCTGGGCAAGCGGAAAAAGATGCGGCAAGTCGTTGCGAACGAAGAATCTGTTAATCCCGTCGAATAAACATGGCGTGTAGCCCACACTCTCGACCATTGCTTCAAGCTCGCGACAATTATGCGTCTCCGCCAAGATAACCTGCGGTCGCCAATAACCAAGCTGCATCCCAGGGAAGGCGTCCAGTTCAGCACCTTCAATGTCAATTTTCAGAACTTCAAACCCGGGCTGTGTCAGACCTTCCAGATAACCGGTTAGGGTATCGCAAGGAACGGAACCCCCGCCTTGGCCAGTTCTGCTTCGCGCCCAGTCTGCGTCCGGAAGAAACGTTGTTACGCCGCGAAATCCAGTAACAGCGCCTGCAATCACGGTGGAATTCGGTCGATGCGTTTTCAATAAGCTAGCGAGCGACGCTGATGGCTCGATATCAACTCCTCTCCAACCGGCGTCGGCAAGGTTCTTGGTAATGGACCCCAATACAGGGTGACCAGCGCCAACGTCCACATAAAAACCGTCCTTTTTCCCGCGAAAGATTCGGTCGAGCACGACGTCCTCCCCGCATTGTCCGTAGGAAACAATTCGAACCTTAGGCAGCATTTTGTGCGCTGGCGCCCCCGCTTGTTCATCGCGGGTGCAGCGTATTAATGCCGTCTCGTTTTCGCGCTCAATGCGCCTCGCATCTTCCCACAAGCGGTCGCCATCAGGATAGGGCGCGCCACCACCTATATTCTCTTTATACATCATACTTTTATAGCACACGAGAATCTGCTGACAATAGTTTGTTGCACCGCGTCACGGTCCACCAAAACGCGCGGCCTCAATCTGATTCACAAACCTCTCACGTTTGCGCGCAAGGTAACCCTCAAATCGATGACACTAAACAAGCCGCGCCTCAGCATTGGCCGGCGCCTCAGACCTGCCCAGAGAGAAGAATTCCTCCCCGCCAGGAATCGAACGCAATAAACTCGCCACATACTCGGGACTCCCAGAAACAACTTCGATTTTACGAAGAATCCGCTGGCCCATCCAAACTTGCGGGACCACAGCAAAAACCTGTAACTGGTCTATGGAGTCGTTATAGGCAACAACAATATCGCAAGGAGAGACCTCGCGCATCGCCTTCGATATCTTATTGATTTTCGGATTGTGCTTTATACTGCTGACACAAAAATTCTGCTTAATAAACGGAATCGCCGAAAGTTTAGATCCGACAAACGCAGCAAAGTCCAAAACCTCGCCCGCGACAGTGCGCCACCCGCGCGAAACAGTGAAAACAACGCCGGCTGCGAGAAACAGAATATAAACAAGAGTCTGCACATAAGCCGCCTCACTATTACTGGCGCGCATGTGCGACACAAATCCTGAAAAAACATCGGCCACGGTCAACCAGGTAGCATCAGGGTCGGCAAATGATGCGCCAAATAATAGTGCACATCCAATAACGGCCGTTGCAAAGATGTCTCGTGAACCAATCGCAAGTAGCATAACAAGAAAACCGACTCCAAAGGCAAACTCAAATGGTGTAATCATACAATGCAATACAACATGAAAGAGCG
>Ga0247840_10008037_pt1 | contig 14333 bp, 26 predicted proteins | sample LaCruzMarch2015__FD_192404 | JGI IMG/M metagenome (GOLD analysis project Ga0247840, IMG submission 192404) | Freshwater microbial communities from meromictic Lake La Cruz, Castile-La Mancha, Spain - LaCruzMarch2015_17m | ecosystem: Environmental > Aquatic > Freshwater > Lake | place: Spain...
AACTGAACCGAAATGTTTTTCCAACAATTCTTTCTGATCATTATCCGGATATAAACGATATTTGAATCCTTTTAACATTTAGAATTATCTGAAAATCAACATTTTATTTTGAATTATCAGATAAATCTATATATTAAATAATTAAGGTCATTTTTCTCATTTTCATCAAAATTCATCTACGACACTAAAGATGTCGTAGAATTCTTTTGAGATTCATTTAAATCAAAGTTATTAAATATCGTTATCATATTTAACAGATAAAGTATTATTTAAACTAAACCAAGACCATTCCCTTTGACAATTCGATTTATTCCATTTGAAAAGTCTTTTTAGTAAAGAATAAGCTAAATCTTCCAAGTCTTGATATTCTTTTTCTGTCAACATGTATTCTTTTTCCCAATTAGGATTTGTTTTCTGAATTTCTTTAAATTCATCCCAAGTTAAATTAAACTTCGAAAGTTGTTTTTTAACTATTTCATCTTGAAAAAATTGAATTTTTTCATGATAACTTAATTTTTTCGGTATTTCTATTGTATCCATATTTTATTTTTTTATTTACCAAACCAACTTATATTAGAATAACTATCATTCCTTTGATAACCACCAAAATGTTTCAAAGAATATCCCAATTTTTCCAAATGTTTTTTAACACTCGTCAACATATCACCCGTATAAATTACACAATTTTCCCCTTTATTACATTCTTGTTTAATAAGTCCAAATATTATATTTAACTGTTTTGAAGCATTATCATTATTAATACTACCTGATAATTTTCTTGCTTCTTCCGCTGTAAATTCGTTTTTTTCTTCCATAACTTTATTACTTTTAATTAATTGATTATTAAAATAAATTTCATAGTTATCATCCATATGATGATAACTATAACACGATCCTTCTATTAACATTTTATTATATCATTTTTTATATTGATAGTTTTAAACCGCTACATCCATTTTTAAATTTGGGTGTGATTTATAATTTTCAATCACTATATCTTCGTATCTGAAATCATAAATATTTTCAATATTCTGATTTAATTTAATAGTCGGTAATGAATAAGAATCTCTTTGAATAATTTCTTTTAATTGATCAAAATGATTATTATAAATATGAGTATCTCCACCAACCCATATAAATTCATCTGGTATCATATTGACAACATGAGCAACCATATGAAGTAATAAAGAGTATTCAGCTATATTAAAAGGTAAACCTAATCCGACATCACAACTTCTTTGATAAAGTTGTACACTTAATTTCCTTTCTGGAAATTTATCCATTTTTTCTTTGGTTGGAACATCGTTTAATCTTTTAAATTCTTCCATCCTTTCTTTTGTATCCATTTTATAAGTACTGAATTGGAACATCATATGGCAAGGTGGAAGCAACATTTCCGGTAAATCTGTTGGATTCCAAGCGGTAACAAGAATTCTTCTACTGTCCGGGTTTTTCCTCAATTGTTCTATACAATCATCAATTTGATTGACACCTTGAATAACTTTCAAAAAATTGTTTCCTTTTTCGTCTGTCATTTTTTCAACACCACCACCAAAATTAACCCATTGTTTGCCATATCCCGGTCCAATGGAACCAAATTTTATAGCAAAATCATCATCAATTTTTATTTTTTCAGCAAATTGTTCAATTGTAAAATCTGGAAGTTCCGGTCTATATTTTCTTTGTTTTTGATAATTCTGATAAGGCCATTCGTTCCAGAACGTAACTCCTTGATCCATAATCACTCGTATGTTACAATTTCCAAATTTATCCCATTTGCTATCAAAAGCACCTAAAAACCAAAGCATTTCATGAATAATAGATTTAGTATGTATTTTTCTCAATGTAAGTAATGGAAAACCTTCATCCATCTTAAATCTCATCTGATGACCAAAAATAGAAATACTACCTATCCCAGTACGATCATTCCTTTTTTTTCCAAATTTTAAAATTTTTTCAACCAATTCTTTAAATTGTTTATCTGTATTATTCATTAAATTCTTTTTGTTTATTTCTATATATTAATTGTTAAAAAGTTTATTTTATCCAAAATAATACAAAATAGGATAATAAATATTTAATATATAAAAATAAAAAGATTTATGAAATCAACTGAAATTTTTATAAAAAAGGCAAATATTATACACAATAATAAATATGATTATTCATTGACAACTTATATTAAGAGTCAAATAAAAATAAAAATAATTTGTAAAGAACATGGTATTTTTGAACAAGAACCAAATGCACATTTAAATGGTCAGGGATGTCCAAAATGTTCAAAATATGGAAAAAATGATATATTTGAATTTATAAAAAAGTCAAATGAAATACATAATAATAAATATGATTATTCATTGATAAATTATATAAATGGACATTCAAAAGTGAAAATAATTTGTCCTAAACATGGTATTTTTGAACAAAGGCCATCAAATCATTGTCAAAAACAAGGATGTCCTATTTGTGGTGGAACAAAAAAATTAACAACAGAAGAATTTATAAATAAATCAAATAAAATACATAATAATAAATATGATTATTCATTGATAAATTATATAAATGAAAAAACAAAAATAAAAATTATTTGTCCTATACATGGTGAATTTTATCAAAAACCAGAAATTCATATAAAAGGTTCCATTTGTCCACTATGTTCAATAGATAAATCAAGAAAAATTGAAAAATTCATAAATCAATCAAAATTGAAATATGATAATAAATATGATTATTCTTTAGTAAATTATAAAAGAAATGATCAAAATGTAAAAATCATTTGTCCCATACATGGTGTATTTGAACAAAAACCCACATTACATCTTAAAAGAGGATGTCCAATATGTGAAGGAAATATGAAATTAAATACCGAACAAATTATATTTATCTTTAAAGATATTCATGGTGATAATTATGATTATTCTTTGGTTGATTATATAAATAATAAAACAAAAGTGAAAATTATTTGTCATAAACATGGAATATTTGAACAGACACCAAATTCCCATAAAAGAGGTGAAGGTTGTCCGAAATGTAATGAAAGTAAAGGTGAAAAAGAAATTTCTAAAATATTAAAATCGTTAAATATAAATTTTGTTTATCAAAAAAAATTTTCAAATTGTAAAAATCAAAAGAAATTATCTTTCGATTTCTATTTACCAGATTATAATACATGTATTGAATACGATGGAAAACAACATTTTCAAGAAACAAATTATTGGAAAAATAACAAGATGAAATTAGAAAAAACAAAACAAAATGATTTGATAAAAAATAATTATTGTAAAGAAAACAATATTGAATTAATAAGAATAAAATATGATGAAAGTATTCAAGAGAAATTATTATTCATTTGTTAATTATTCATATATTGTTGTTGTTTTTATAATTTTACCACTTAATCCAAAAGCTTTATCCTTACACATTGGAATTAACCATTTTAAATTTTCAATTACATTTAAGTGTTGAATTCTAAGAGTATCAACGATAACTATTTGTTCGTCGGTTTTTGTAGTTGTCAAAAATATTTCTTTAGACATAGAATAAAAAAAGTGACAAATATAATCTTTTCCGATTATATCAGCAAATTCAACCCAATCATCTATTTTTAATCCAGCTTCTTCTTCAAATTCTCTAATCATAGTTGAATTTGGTTCTTCCCCTATTTCAATTTTACCACCAACCGTTAAAAAACCCTTTTTGCCAATCAGGGTGAGTTTTCTCTATGAGAACCACTTTATCCATTTCTGGACTAAACAAAAACCCAACTACATATTTAATCATTCTTATAAATTGTTTTTGTATATAAATCATATTTAGAGTAAAATAAAATGTTAAACATTTTATCACTATCAAAGGGTTTTATCATACCAATTGCCATACCATCTCTATCTCCAATGTGATCAATTGGACCAACACCTTCCATATTATCATCGAAATCTATGAAATGTTGTTTTATTTCTTTTATATCCATTATAGCTTGTTCCATTCCACGAATTGCATCATCAGCTCTTCTAATTGATTCTTCTTTTGTCATATTTATTTCATTAATTTTTATTCATTAAATATTTTATTTAATCTATATCTTCTCACACCATTTATTATTGATTCTGTATCGAATTCGTAAGAATATTTAAAAGGATCTATTATATTTTTGAATTTTCCGAACAATCTTATTTTAATTTTATCATCATTTGGAACATAGAAAACACTCAAAGATGAAATGTTTTTTACTTCACTTTTTATTTTATTTGTTAGATTTTCTTCTATATGTTTTTCTTCGTATCCTTCGTTATTAATAAAATTAAAAACAATACTTTCAAACTTTTTGTATTTATCCAATAGTTTAACCAAAAATTTTAGCTTCGAAAGAAGCAAATTGGTCAAAGCCTTATTAATTCCTACAAATTTCATTAAATTCCATTTAAATATTCTATAAATTCATTTTGCATATATTTAATATCGTGATCGTATAGATAAAATCTGTTTTTTCCGATTTTTTCATACCATTTAATATAAGATTCAAATATTTTATTATAGTCTTTTCTACCAAGTCTAATATAAATAACAGACATCATCATAGGAAATAGATTTATATCTGATTGATTATTAGATTTCGACAAATCATATGATTCATCCATAATTAAAGCATATTCATATCTATCATATGATGAAAGTAATTTTTCAGTTTCTTCAATTTGGTTTATGAAAATCTTATATTTTTCATAAACTTTATTCATTTTTTGATTCTTCATCTCTTAATTGTTGAATATAAATTGCCTTTTTTAATTGATCTCTACGTTTTATTGATGGTTTAACATATTCTTGTCTTGCCCTGAGTTGTTTCAACTGACCAGTTTTAACAACCTTATTTTTAAGTATTTTCAACGCTCTGTCAATACTACTTTGATCTTTCACTTTTACTATTAACATATATAACCCTCCATGATTTTTTTTTTATATATAGAATTAACAATAAAGTTTTAATTATGGATTTAAGAAAAGTAAAATATAAAAAAAGATATCCCAGTGAAAAGATTATTTTCGTTTCACCGACAAAACTTTTAGATAGATTGGAAAAAGATGATCCTGAATTTAATGTCAGAAATCCAAAACATCAAATAGGTAATCGTGTAGAAAGAGCGAAAGAATTTATTTTGAGAAATTGGAACAATCCGAAATCTGTATTTGAACCAAGTATTGTTGCTATTAATCATTTCAATTCAACTGGAAATCTTAAATTGAGTTTTAGTGATGGCAGACATAGAGTATTAGCAGCAGAAGAATTGGGGATACCAGAAGTTGCAATAGAAATCAAACCAAGTCAAGAGAAACTTTTTGATTATATGAAAGTAAAACCAATGAATGAATCACCAGACAATATAAATTATAAGGAATTTAATATTAATCGACATTGGACTGAAGGACAAGCTTTACCATTTGAATGGGAAGAATATCATAAAGTAGAAAAACTAATTACAAAATTTAAAGATTTTGAAAATAATATATACTAAAAAATAATGTATTTTTATGAAACATTTAAAACCATTAAAAATAAATGAATCTAATTCCAATAATCAGGAATTAATTGATGAAATTCAAGAAGTTCAAGAAAAATTAAGAGAAGCGGCACATAGTCTAAGAAGTATTCAAAGAAGAACAGATCAAGTAACAAGTGAAAGAATTTATCGTTATATTTTGGGATATTTGGAACCACTTATTGATGGTGAACATTCATGGATAGGTAGAAATACTAGTCTTCAAGATATTATTGATGAATTAAAAGGTTATGACGATGTTGAAGATGATTCTTAGTACTAAAAATAAATTATGAATATGAAAAATACTAAAGATGAAATAATACCAAAAAGTGAATTTGATGGATTGGAAGAAGCTTCAAAAGATTTCGATTCATTTGATGTTGTAGGTTATGTAACAGATCCGGGTTATGGTTATCAGGATGTAAAAATGTTATTATTGAAATTTCATAGAAAACCCGGAAAATATGAAAACAAAGATGGGTTAGGTTTATGTATTTATAATACAGAAACACATGAATTCATCGAAGAACCATCCGATTTAGAGTATTTCAATGAAGGTGATTTAACTGAAGATAAATTATATAAAAAATATCATTTAAAAAGAAGTAGTTATATGCCATTAGATGAAAAACATTTGATGACATTTGAACAATTTAAAATTAAATAATTATTATGGAACAAACATGTGTATCTGACACAAATACATTTACATTAGTGGAAGTTGCAACAGTTGTATATCAAGGATCTGTTGTCGGTGGTGAAAATCTTGTACAATTATTTACAGATGCTGATACTTATGGTGTTTTTGATCCAACATATGTAGGATCAAGAGATAGATTATCCAATTTTCGTAATTGGTGTATTTGTACCGCTCCAACCGATCCAACATCTATAACACCCTATCCAACAGATTCATTCGCCGGATATTTTTGTCCGGGCGGATCTTGTAGATTAATCGTTCAAGGGGGTTCTTTAGGAACCAATGGTAGATGGTATTGGTGGTATGGTGGTTGTATGAGTTCTGGTGGTGGGAAATTTGGTACATCTGGATCAACAACAACTTTTGTTGATGTTGATGTAGCTGGTGATTATTATGTTAATGCTATTGGTAGTTGTGGAACATCTGGTTGTGCACTGATAAATGTTGTTGCATATACAAATTCATCAGCTTATACAACAGTAACAACATCATGTTCTGGTGGAAGACCATCACTTTGGATAGCAACCGCTTCTGGTGGATCGGATGGTTCTGGTTCTGGAAATATTTGTTTTTGGTATTCTAATTCCGCTTGTACAACTTTGGTTCATTCCGGAAACGCTTGGTCTGGTTGGTCAACTTCAACGAATTATTGGGTACGTAGAGAAAGTGCCTGTGGAGCTACAATGGCAAAAGCATGGACATCACCAGCCGGTTTTAACCCATGTTAAGAACAGATTTTTCTATATAAATCACATCTTTTCTTACCAACAATATCCATACTTAAATTATTCTTAACATATTCGTATAAATTTTCACCATGCTCTAACATTATAGATGGATTTTCAAAATAAAATAACATTTTATCGTGCCATTCAGTTGAATCATCTTCATCAATTAAGAAACCTTTTTGTTTTCCATCTTTCTTGCCTTCAATATCATCCAAAGTATAAGGACCGTAATTTGATGCAATAATAGGACATTTATGTGCACCCGCTTCAATAACTTTTAAATTACTTTTATAGATATTAAACATATTATTATCCCTCAATGGTGATAAACAAACATCAGCTTCATTATACATATGACCATAATTTAAAATGGGTCTTGTCCATCTTCTCTGATAAAAATCATCCTTAAATTCTTCTCTATATCCATAATTTTTATCATCATATGACATCATGAATTTTCTTTGTTCATTATTCGTTAAATATCTACCATTGTAAGTAAACATATCTTCAAAGAAAGTCCATTGATTACTTCTAGGATCACTTATAGGAACAGTTCCCATTGGGGTTCTCATTCTCAAATCGAATCCACACATATATAATTGTGCACCTTTTAAGAATTCTTTATCTTTACTAAACATTTCACAAGAACGTTTCAATAATCTGAGATCAGCTATATGTGATATGCCACCCCCCCATAAAAATCTAATTTTTGATGATGGTTTTCTATTAAATGACCATTGTTGTTCATCCAAATTAACAGCATTTTCCAATACAACAACATTTGGATTTTCTTGTTTTATTCTATCAGCAAATAATTGAGTTGTAGTTGTAACAACATCAGAATTTCTAAGCATTTCCACAATGTTTTTATCACCACCTGATTTTTTCCAAGAATCATAATTAAGATGTGAACTATGGAGAACCCAATAATCATCAATATCATAAACAACTTTAACACCATTTTTCTTACACAATTGAAAAAACATCGGTGTTAATTCCGGTTTGTTAAACGGTATAACTTTATTTAGGAAAATTATATTATACGAACGAAGAAAATTTTCATCCAATAAATTAAGAGTTCCATCCATGAACAAACGAATATCAATTACGATATCTGGTTCATTTATACAAAGATGTGGATTTAAACAACGATAATACCCAACTCCATCGGTATCAGTAGATAAAACTAAAATTCTTATCATTTAGAAAATATTTTTCTTTTTGTATAAGAAATATTTCTAAAAGTTTAAAAAATTGAAATTGAAAAAATTAACATTTTGACAATTTAGACCAATATCACTTTTATATATAGAAATAAAAAGAAATTATGGATGATAATAAAATTATAAATGGATATATTTATGGATTAAGATGCCCATTATCTAATGAAATAAGATATATTGGCCAAACTAGAAGAGAATTAAATGTTAGATTAAAAAATCATTTATATGAAAAAAGACATAATCCACATAAAATAAATTGGATTAAAAAATTAGAAAAAATGAATTTAAAAAATAATATAACAATAGAATTATTAGAAAAATGTTCGATTGAACATCTTAATGAAAAAGAAAAATATTGGATTGAATTTTTTAAAAACAAAGGAAATAAATTAGTTAATTTGACAGATGGTGGAGATACAAATTATATAATGAATCCAGATTCTATAAAAAGAATGTCAGAAAAATTAAAGGGGATGTTTCTTGGTAGAAAATTAACCGATGAAACAAAAAAGAAAATATCCGAAAGTAAAAAAGGGAGAAAATTAACAGAAGAACACAAAATATCAATAGGATGTGGATTAAAAAAAGCTTATGATGAAAATAAAAAAATTGTAAAAATAACAGATGAACAAAAAAATAAAATAAGTGATAGTTTAAAATTATATTTTAAAGATCATCCACAAAAAAAGAAAGAAAAAATAATTAAAGAAAAAATACCATTTCATCATTCTGAAAAAACAATAGAATTATTAAAAGATAAATTATCTGGTGAAAATAACCCTTTTTATGGCAAAAAACATACAGAAGAAACAAAAAAGAAAATAGGTGAAAAAAATAAAGAACATATGATGGGTGAAAAAAATCCTTTTTATGGTAAAAAACATAATGATGAAACTAAAAAAATTTTATCAATTTATGTAAACGATAAATTAAAAAAGAAAATTTATATGATAGATGATAATGGAAGTATTATAAAAGAATTTACAAAACCAACCGAATTAACAATTTATCTTAATGTTAAATATTATAATAATGTTTTAAGATATTATTTAAATAAAAATATAAAATATAAAGGATATTATTGGAAAAGGGATTTATAAATTATCCTAATTTTTATAATTTTCTATTTTTCTATTTTTAACAACATCTTCCTGATTCCACTCTTTTCTCATTCTAACCAATTTTGTTTTACGATCCAAATTGATTTCTTCCTCTTCCGAACGTTTGGCACAATAAGGTCCCAACCCCAATTCAATTGAACTTGGAACTGTTAATATTTTCCACAACGACCACAAATACCCATGTGATAAAAATTCATTTGTGGATGAATATAATTCTTTACAATATTTTTGAAAAAGAAACTGAAAGCAACAACGCAAGGAGCATCAAATTTATATTTGGAATTTTTTGTCAAGGTAAATTTTAAATCGGTGCCTTCTTTAATAACCAAACCAACATAAGTATATGAAGATTCATTGTCCGGACCTCTTAAAACATTAACAAAGAAAAGATTTTCATTCTTTTTTGCCTTAACCAATTTATAAGTGTACCACACACCAGTTACTTGTGATTCGATAGTGAAAATTGCTTTGCCAGCGAAGATGAAATTCTTAATATCTTCCGTGTTTGTTACTTTGTGTCTTTTTCCTGAATAATCTGTCATACTTTCTTTTATATACTGTGTGAAATTCTTTAAAAACAACATAACTGAGGATTTTATTTTCCTCTATATATTAAAAATTTCAATTAATAATCTTCATTCCCGTAACGAACATCATATTCGGTTTTTTGTTGTACATAGTCTATGACATCTTCAATTGCTTCAGATAATGTTACAACTTTGTATGGATTCTTCAAAAGATTCAAATTTGGAAAACGTAAAGCTGACTCTTCGTTCATCCTATTATTTTCAATATTTGCCTTTTCAGCTTCCTTTTTGGTAGTGAAAACATCATATATATCACGACCATACTGATAAGATACCCACAATTCTGATTTTGTCTTTTTCATTTTATTTCAATTTGACAATACAAAGATACCGCTATTTTATAAAAGAAAAAATTATTGAATAGTTTTAATTTTATTTATAACAAATTCATCTAAATGATACTTATTATCATGAATTTCCGATTCCCAAATATATACGACACTATATCCTTTTTTTTCTGCTAACTCTTTTTTAAATTTGTCTTTATTCCACACATCTTGAGCTGTTCTCGTTCCAATCTTTTTATAATTTAAAATATCGTTTTCTTTATATAATTTTGGGTTGGCGTGCCAATAATCACCATTAACTTCAATTAATAATTTTATATCAACCAATAAGAAATCATAAAATCTTCTCATTTTATCAACTTTCAAACAAAATTGAGTTGTATACGTTATTCCCATTTTATTTAAAATTTCCTGAATACTTGTTTCTAATTTAGAAATATGATATCCTTTAATATTATTTTTGTATGATTTATTACTATGAAGTGATTTTTCTAACCAAATGTTTTTTTCTTCGTCTGTTAAAACTTCCCATTTTCTTTTACTTAATTTAGATTGTAATTCCGAATAACTTAAACCATATTTTTCTTTAATCGTTTTTTCAACAATTTCCATATAGTTTTTTATTTTTCGAATATTATCAACACCAAATCTATCAATACAAGTTTTTTCTCTTTTCTTTTTAAATTTATCAACTTTAGATGGATTATCTGTATTGTATTTGTCCATCATAGTTTTTACAAATTTATTTCTACTTATTTTTACAGAACTTTCACTTATACTTCTTTTTTTAATAGAAAAATATTCGAGTAAAAAAATTATAGATTTGAAATCTATACCATATTCTTTTTTTAAAACAGGTAAACTTTTTAGATTGGTTTCATATTCTTCTTTTAGAAAATCCGAATTGGATATTTTTGGAAAATTGCAAGATATAGATTCATATTTAATTTGTTTTTTATCAAGTAATCCTTTTTCCTTTCCACATCTATAAATATGATTACTATCATGTGAATTAATATTTTTTTGGCAATACGGACATTTTCTCACTTTTCTCTTTTTATTTTATATATTAAAAGAAAAAAGTGAGAAATATCCTTTTTTACCTATTTTTCAGTACTTACCATATTCATATGTTCTTGCCTTTACTTTGAAAGATAATCTACCAAAAGATGAACGAGTAATGGTTTCATATGGTTTTACATTTTTCGCTACAAAAACTAAACCTTCAGCCACGAACTTACCAACACTATTACCAAATGTTGTTTTAAAATTATCAACCAATTCGAATAAATCATCAAAATTTTCTGGTAATTCATAATCTGTGTAAATAATAGGACAAGTTTCAAGTTCCATTTCACTTACCATCGATAAAAACTGTTCGTATTCAAAATATGTTTGCGTATCTATGTTAAAAGCTGCATATAACCTGACAGTTTGACCTTTTAACTTATAGATGTTACTTTGTATTCCTTCACCAACAACTTCACCTTGAATGTTAAAATTGACAATTTCATGAACTTCAGCATACTTTCTCATTTTTTCTTCAATGTTAAGTTTACGAGCTACTTTCCAAAATGTATTATTTTCCGACTCTTTCAAATTCAGAGAACGAGAACAAACACCAAATTCTGTAACACCCAAGAAAAAAGTTGAACTTGTACCTTCCAATTTTTCAGTAACAACGTATTTGTATTCTCTCATCCTTGAATAAACTTCATTCAAATTTTCAATACGTTCTTCGTCACTTGATAATTGATTAATAGGGAAATGTCCTTTAGCAATACCACCCAAATTAGCTGGTTCTGGTTCAACGTATTGAACAATTCCAAGTAATTCGGTTAAATCCATACCATCGTGTAATTCAAATGTATTTAAATCCACACCGACATTAGTTAAAATATCAATAGGAAATACTATACCCTGACTGCAAACTCCACGAATTTTATGAGTTTTTACAATAAATTTCTTTTGTCTCAGAAATTCAAATTCTGGACGAGTATTAGTTAAACTAATTTCGTTGATTCTATTACCCAAAATATTTTTTTCGGATGGATTTTTCGACAACCTTTTTGTTAAGGTTTTCATTTCATCTTTCAATTCTTCTGAAATACCATCTGGACAAATTGAACCAATTTCAAGATAGATACATAAATCACCTACTTTGAATTGATTTTTACCAACAACGACTTTCCATCCTCTAATTTGTGCCAATTCGATTTGATCGGCATCCATGATTGGGCTAATACCCAATACCGTAGCAACCGTAGCTAATTTGCGTACGTCTGCAGTTTTGTTTACTTCTTCTGTTTTCATAGTTTTGTTTGTTAACTGATTATTTTTTGGGGAAGTAGCTCAGTTAGCAGAACACAAACTATGTGTATGTATAATTTATTTTAGGTCACAAATATAAAAAAGTTTTATTAAAATAAAAAATTAATCATCACTCATGAATCCGGGATCATCATTATCATCACCGTCAATTGGAAATACTTCATTAAGATAATCATCATATGATTCCAATTCCATACCTTGATTAATTAAATCTTCAGCGTAATCTCCCATAATTAAATCTCCTATGTTAATGGTTACAATTCTTACATGTACACGAATTAATATCTATTGAATGTTTAACTTTTTCAAGTTTTCTACCACATTTCGTTTTCGACACCTTTTCACCGGGTAAATGTATTTTTTCTTTTTTATTCAATTCCTGACGCAACTCTTTTATTTCACGTCTCAATGGATTAACGTAACTTTCTATAAGTTCGTGTAAACGTTGTTCTTCTGGAGTTCTTATCATATATCTTCTATTGTTTCATTTAAAATTTTATTCAAATTGTCCCATCGGACTTGATTCATCACCGTTTCTTCATCCGCTATAAATCTACTAGATGTTATCCAACATTCTTTGTTTTGATCACCAAGTATTTTAATAAATTTAACGTGAAATAAAGTTTTGTTATTTGACTTATAATTTATCTTTTTTGTGTCTAATACGGTATATACATTACCTTTTGTAATATTTATTAACTTCGGATAACCACGTGAAGGTGTAGAATATGAACGATAATCTTTCTTATTTTTCTTATCATTATCACAAATAACCCTTTCACCGGGTTTTACAATCATTGAATAAATATCACCCATATAATTTATTTAAAGGGATCATCTTCATCAGAATTCAAAATCCAATCCAACCTATCGTGTCTCATAGCGTTCTGAGCCAATTCCGGACTGAATGCGAATCTGTCTGTCAAAATCCAAGTCTTTTTATTTTTATCATTGATAATTTGAATCAACATATCACCTGAACTTCTTACATTATCCTTTATTTTTTTATCAAGGATTTTATAAATATTTCCTTTTGTAAGAGTTGATAATTTTTCGGTTTCATCAAATTGTTGTGACCAAAAATCCAATTTACAATCGTTAAAACATATAGTAAAATCACCATTTTGTAAATTATCAAAATGTTTATACAATTTTTTACTTTCATCCAATTTTTGCCACTTGAATTTTTTGGATCTTATTTCACTAATAATATCTTCCATAAGTATATTTATTTTTTATAATCTTCCAATTCACACCAATCTGGAATAAATTCATCTTTATCATGCCAATCTACATAACGTCTCACGAATTTATTTGATTTTGTACAAAACCAACTCATACAAAATTCGAACGAATCAGCGGTATAATCTCTTTCAATTTTAACGTGTTTACACTTCGTACACGATTCAAATACATCTATCTTTTTCATATTACATATATTAATAATCTTCTTCTTCAATCCAATGTTTCCAAGTTTCCGACTTGTATTTGTCGTTTACTTTACTTCTGTCAAGTTTCGGTGACTTTGATATGTTCATAATATCCGAAGCAAACGGTAATACCCCAAGATTGATTTCACTATTACTAACACAACCCAATTGTTTGGCTGCTTCATGACAATGTTCACAAAGATATCCACTTTCACTTGTACACCAGTTTTTAGCCCATTGAGCTTTTTTCTGTTTCGGTTTGATTTCAAAACTAGTACCACACAACGGACATTTTGTTTTAGTTGTTTTCATATTAATTGTTGTTTTTATATTCTTCAATTATTTGTTTAATTCTTTTAGCGTCAGATAATGAAAAGTTTTTAACTGAT
>Ga0247840_10008039_pt1 | contig 14330 bp, 14 predicted proteins | sample LaCruzMarch2015__FD_192404 | JGI IMG/M metagenome (GOLD analysis project Ga0247840, IMG submission 192404) | Freshwater microbial communities from meromictic Lake La Cruz, Castile-La Mancha, Spain - LaCruzMarch2015_17m | ecosystem: Environmental > Aquatic > Freshwater > Lake | place: Spain...
CTTCAGGTGTGGACTTGCTTACCTCACCACCCAATGCTTTGGTTTGATCAAGTTTATCAACTACATTATCCGGATTTTGAAACCTCAAAAACACCATTTATGCAAAAATGTCCAGTAGTATGGTCCCTTAAAGGTGAGTATGGACACACTGCGCCGCATGTTGTAGGCCGTAAAGATGAGGCTGAACTCTCCGGTGACTTTTCGGATGCGTCGCAGCAGGGTGTACGTGTAGCCCCAAGAGCGCTTGATTGTACCGAACGGATGCTCCACAATCGCCTGGCGGCGTCGGTACAGGGCTTTGTTCTGCGCCACCCGCTGGCGGTTGGCTTCCAACGCCTCCTCGTATTCGGATCGCTCTATGCTGCGCCCCTTTTTGCAGCGTTTGGGATCGCTGTTGGCCAGGCATTGCGCAGCAAAAGGGCAAGCTAAGCAGGTGTCTTTGTCGGCAATATAGCGCTGAAAACGGTGTATGATCTGTCCATGCCGGTTTTTGCGTCCGTACCATTGGCCATTGGTCGCCAGTGTTTGATTCGCCGGACAAGTGTAGGTGTTGGCCTCCGGGTCGTAGCGGAAGTCCTCCTTTCGGAAGCCGCTCTCGCGCGGGGTATTGGGCTCCACCGGGGCTACATAGGTGATCAGGTTGTTTTGGGCACAAAAAGCCAGCTCTTCCCCACAGTGATATCCCGCATCGGCCAATACGTTCATCTGATGTTCATCGGTGGTTCCCAAAGCGGTGGCCGTGTCGCAGGCCATTTTTCCCAAGGCATTGATATCCTTGACATTGGTCACCTCAAAATGTGCAATGAGGCAGTTTTTATCGTCCACGCCGCTTTGGATGTTGTAGCTCACATTCACACTGTTCATGTGATCGGGCAGCGCCCTGCTGTCCGGGTCGGTCGTGCTGATTTGATTTTATCCACTTTTTTGTGCCTCGGCCAGTTCGGACGCCAGTTTTTCGTACTTAAGCTTGCTTTTGGCCAGATGCTCCAACGCTTTATTTATTTGCGCTTTGCGCTCCGTCGTGTCCACTTGACCGCCCTCTTGATCAGGGTCTTGCTTATCCAGTTCCTCTATTTCCTTGAGGTACTCTTTTGTCTTTTTCTCGTTGTATTCCTGATGACGTTTGATTTTATCCTCGTTGTAATTGTTTTTCCGGGAATTTTGCGCCCGGATTTTCACGCCGTCAATCGCAATCGTTTCTTTGGCGAACAGGCCCTGCTGGTTCAAAAATTCGTTGAACGCAGTAAATACGGTATTCAATCCCTCTAAGTGTTTTTTACGGAAATCAGCAATGGTATGATACTCCGGTTGCAGGCCTTGGAGTAGCCACATCATTTCTATGTTGATTCGGCACTGTCGTGCCAGACGCCGGGAAGAACGTATGCCATAGTAGTAACCGTACAAGTAACACTTGAGCAGCACCTTGTGGGCGTATGCCGGTGCGCCGCCGTCCTTCTTCGGGCGTTCCGGTGGCAGGCTGAAGCCCAGTTGGGTCAGGTCGCCCAATTGATCTACAAACAGGTCAATCACGCGCACAAATGCGTCTTCGGCTACCGCTGCCTCCAGCAAACCGACCGACAATACTGATCTTTGCGTTCCACTTTTTTCCGACCTCATGGCTTGGTCATTTTTATCGCACCAAAGTTAGGGGTTTTTCTGCGTTTTTCCGGGGTGAGGGGTGGTTTTTGCACAGTCTGCCGTTTGTGAAAATTCTTCATGTACAGGTTGGACACGACGATGGGGAAGTTGGCCATCTTTTCCAGAAACAGCAGATGGTATAGTCCATAATCCAGTTCATGGTTGCCGATAGTTGCCGCATCGGGCGACAGGTAATTCATGAGTTCCATGGTAGAGGCTCCTTTGTACTCTGTATCTATCATAGAACCGCACACCATATCCCCGGCAATGAGATAGATGACGTTTTTTTCTTCCTCCCGGACTTTGTTGATATAGCCGGAAAGCAAGGAAAGGCCGCCCACCATTTTGCCAGGCTTTCCATCTTTGACCTCTGCCTGGAAATCGCCATGCATGTCGTTGGAATGAAGGATTGTGAACCGCTTGTGAACAGGTTGGTTACTCATATTTTTTTGTTATAATTTTTTGTGAAAAAATGATGTTGATAAACGGTTGCATGATGCGGCCCTGGCTTTGAGCGCCGCGTAACCGAGCATGCAAACCGTTGGGCGGGATTGTTGCTGTTCAAATACAGCCACAGATGGGGGGAGGCTACCTTATGACTCCATCAAGGTTGGCTCCATCAAGGTTGGCTCCGTCAAGTCGGGCTCCGCTAAGGTTGGCTCCTTCAAGGTCGGCTCCTTCAAGGTTGGCTCCGTTAAGGCTGGCTCCGCTAAGGTTGGCTCCGCTAAGTTGGGCTCCTTCAAGGTGGGTTTCGCTAAGGTTGGCTCGGACAAGGTTGGCTCGGCTAAGATCGGTTCCGTTAAGGTAAGCTCCGCTAAGATTGGCTCCTTCAAGGTTGGCTCGGCTAAGGTTGACTCCGCTAAGGTCGGCTTTGCTAAGATCGGCTTTGCTAAGGTCGGCTTTGCCAAGATCGGTGAAGTTAAATTTGGATTCGCTAAGGTTGGCTTCGCAAATGTTGGCTCCGCTAAGGTTGGTGTAGCAAAGGTTAATTTCGCTAAGGTTGATTCCGCTAAGGTCGGCTCCGCTAAGGTTGACTCCGCTAAGGTCGGCATCGGGAAAGAAGTTGTCTCCGCTAAAGTTTCTCTCACCTGCGGCGTATGCCGCCAATAAATCTGCTACTGTCATATTTTATATTGCCCACGAATAACGCCCCGCTTGGCAGTGCTGCGCCCTACTAGTTTCCCAAAGCGGAGGGGTGTTCAGGTGGTGCCCCTTTTTATTTTTGCTTGTGCCCAACGGTTTCATGGATGATGTCCTGCCTTGGCTTTGAGTGCCGGGCATGGGCCGCATCGACCGAGTATGCAAACCGTTGGACTGGTTTAATGGCTGTTCAAATACACCCACAAAGGGGGGGGGAGGCTAATTTATGACTCCATCTTGGTTGGCTCCGTCAAGGTTGGCTCCAAAAAGGTTGGCTTCGCTAAGGTTGGCTCCGCTAAGGTTGGCTCCACTAAGGTTGGCTAAACTAAGGCGGGCAAAACTAAGGTTGGCTCTATTAAGGTTGGCTCCGCTAAGATCGGCTCTGATAAGATAGGCGTTACTAAGGTTGGCTTCGCTAAAGTTGGCTTCGCTAAGGTTGGCTTCGATAAGATTGGCTCCGCTAAGGTTGGCTCCGATGAGGTCGGCTTCGCTAAGGTCGGCTGGGCTAAGGTTGGCTCCGCTAAGGTTAGCTCCGTTAAGGTTGGCTTCTCTAAGGTAAACTCCACTAAGGTTGGCTCCGCTAAGGTCGGCTCCGCTAAAGTTTCTTTCACCTGCGGCGTATGCCGCCAATAGATCTTGTTCTGTCATATTTTCCATTGCCCACGAATAACGCTTCGCTTGGCAGTGCTGCGCCCTAGTAGTTTCCCAAAGCGGAGGGGTGTTCAGGTGATGCCCCTTATTGTTTTTGGTTGGGTTCAACGGTTGTATGGATGCTGCCCTGCCTTGGCTTTGAGCACTGGGCATAAGCCGCGTAAGCGAGCATGCAAACCGTTGGGCGGGTTTAATTATGGTTCAAATAGACCCACAGACGGGGGGAGGCTACCTCCTGGTTCCGCCGTTAACGAGTGCTTCCATAAGCTTGGCTCCTTCAAGGTCGGCTTCCATAAGGTCGGCATAGCGAAGGTCAGCATTCTTAAGGTCGGTTCCGCGAAGGTTGGCTCCTTTAAGGTTGGTTCCGCTAAGGTTGGCTCCGCTAAGGTCGGCGAAGCCAAGGTCGGCTCCGCGAAAGTTTCTTTCACCTTTGGCGTATGCCGCCAATAATTCTTGTTCTGTCATATTTTCCATTGCCCACGAATAACGCTTCGCTTGGCAGTGCTGCGCCCTACTGGTTTCCCAAAGCGGAGGGGTGTTCGGGTGAGGCCCCTTTTGGTTTTTAATTGTGCCCAACGGTTGCATGGATGCTGCTCTGCCTTGGCTTTGAGCGCCGGGCATGGGCCGCGTAACCGACCATGCAAACCGTTGGGCGGGTTTCATTGCTGTACAAATACAGCCACAGATGGGGGTAGGTTACCTTATGGCTCCATCTTGGTTGGCTCCATCAAGGTTGGCTCCGCTAAGTACAGCTCCCATAAGGTTGACTCCGCTAAGGTTGGCTCCGCTAAGGTTGGCTCCGCTAAGGTTGGCTTCGCTAAGGTTGGCTCCGCTAAGGTCGGCTTTGCGAAGGTTGGCTATCTCAAGGTGGGCTACGGTAAGGTCGGCATAGCTTAGGTCGGCTCGGCTTAGGTCGGCTCTGATAAAGTCGGCTTCGTGAAGGTTGGCTCGGCTAAGGTTGGCTCCGCTAAGGTTGACTCCGCGAAGCCGACCTTCCCTAAGGCTGGCTCCGCTAAGATTGGCTCCGCTAAGGTCGGCATACTTAAAGTAGGCTCGACTAAGGTCAGCTGCGCTAAGGTCGGCTCCGCTAAGGTTGGCTGCGCTAAGGTCGGCTCCGCTAAGGTTGACTCCAATAAAGTTTCTTTCACCTGCGGCGTATGCCGCCAATAATTCTTCTACTCCCATGTTATTTTCCATTGCCCACGAATAACGCTTCGCTTGGCAGTGCTGCGCCCTACTGGTTTCCCAAAGCGGAGGGGTGTTCGGGTGAGGCCCCTTTTGGTTTTTAATTGTGCCCAACGGTTGCATGGATGCTGCTCTGCCTTGGCTTTGAGCGCCGGGCATGGGCCGCGTAACCGACCATGCAAACCGTTGGGCGGGTTTCATTGCTGTTCAAATGCAACCACAGACGGGGGTGAGACTACAATCCTATGGCTCCGGTAAGGTTGGCTCCTTCAAAATTGGCTTCGCTAAGGTTGGCTTCGCGAAGGTTGGCTCCATTAAGGTTGGCTCCGGTAAGGTTGGCTCCGGTAAGGTTGGCTCCGGTAAGTTGGGCTCGGCTAAGGTCGGCTTCGCTAAGGTCGGCTCCGATAAGATTGGCTTCGATAAGGGTGGCATCTCTAAGTTTGGCTCCGCTAAGGGTGGCTCCGCTAAGGGTGGCTCCGAGAACGTCGGCTCGGCTTAGGTCGGCTCGGCTTAGGTCGGCTTCGCGAAGGTTTGCTCCGGTAAGATTGGCTCCATCAAGGTAGGCTTCGCTAAGGTTGGCTCCACTAAGGTTGGCTCCGGTAAGGTTGGCTCCCATAAGGTTGGCTCCGCGAAGTTCGGCTTTGCTAAGGTCGGCTGGGCTAAGGTTGGCTCCGCGAAGGTTGGCTTCGCAAAGGTTGACTCCGCTAAGGTTGACTCCGCTAAGGTTGGCTCCGATTAGGTTGGCTCCGCTAAGGTTGGATCTACTGAACTTGGCTCCGTCGAGGTTGGCTTCGTGGAGGTTGGCCCTGCTAAGATTGGTGTCGCTCAGGTCTGCGCCACTCAGGTTGGCTCCGCTAAGGTTGGCTCGGCTAAGGTCGGCTCCGCTAAGGTCGGCTCCGCTAAGGTCGGCTCCGATAAAGTTTCTTTTACCTGCGGCATATGCCGCCAATAATTCTTGTGCTGTCATGTTGTTTTCATTGCCCACGAATAACGCTTCGCCTGACAGTGCTGCGCCCTACTAGTTTCCCAAAGCGGAGGGGTGTTCAGGTGATGCCCCTTTTTGTTTTTGATTGTGCCCAACGGTTGCATGGATGCTGCCTTGGCTTGGCTTTGAGCGCCGGGCATAGGCCGTATCACCGAGTATGCAAACCGTTGGGCGGGTTTCATTGCTGTTCAAATACAACCACAGACGGGGGGTAGGCTACCTTATGACTCCATCTTGGTTGGCTCCGCGAAGGTCGGCTCCGTTAAGCTTGGCTCCGCGAATGTCGGCTCCGCTAAGGTTGGCTCCGCTAAGGTGGGCTCCGCTAAGGATGGCTCGGCTAAGGTTGGCTCCGCTAAGGTTGGCTGCGCTAAGGACGGCTTCGACAAGGACGGCTCGGCTAAGGTTGGCATCCATAAGGCTGGCTCCGTTTAGGTTGGCTCCGCCAAGGTTGGCTCGGCTAAGTTTAGCTCCGCTAAGGTCGGCTCCGCTAAGGTTCGCTGTGCTAAGGTCGGCTGCGCTAAGGTTGGCTGTGCGAAGGTCGGCTCCGCTAAGGTTGGCTCCGCTAAGGTCGGCTCCGCTAAGGTCGGCTCCGCTAAAGTTTCTTTCACCTGCGGCGTATGCAGCCAATAATTCTTCTGCTGTCATTGGGCGAGACTTTATGGCTCCATCTTGTTTGGCTCCGTTAAGGTCGGCTCCGCTAAGGTCGGCAAGCATAAGGTTGGCTCGGCTAAGGTTGGCTCGGCTAAGATTGGCTCCAACAAGATTGGCTCCGATAAGGTTGGCTCCGCTAAGATTGACTCCGCTAAGGTTGGCTCTCTCAAGGTCGGCTGCGCTAAGGTCGGCTCCGCTAAGGTGGGCATCCTCAAGGTGGACTCGGGGAAGGTTGGCTCCGCTAAGGTCGGCTCCGCGAAGGTCGGCATAGGTAAGGTCAGCTCCGCTAAGGTTGGCTCGGCTAAGGTTGGCTCCGCTAAGGTCGGCTCCGCGAAGGTTGGCTCCGCTAAGGTTGGCTTCGTGAAGGTTGGCTTCGTGAAGGTCGGCTCCGCTAAGGTTGGCTCCGCTAAAGTTTCTTTCACCTGCGGCGTATGCCGCCAATAATTCTTCTTCTGTCATGTTATTTTCCATTGCCCACGAATAACGCTTCGCTTGGCAGTGCTGCGCCCTACTAATTTCCCAAAGCGGAGGGGTGTTCAGGTGATGCCCCTTTTTGTTTTTGATTGTGCCCAACGGTTGCATGGATGCTGCCTTGGCTTGGCTTTGAGCGCCGGGCATAGGCCGCGTAACCGAGCATGCAAACCGTTGGGCGGGTTTTATGGCTGTTTAAATACATCTGCAGACGGGGGGAGGCTACCTTATAGTTCCATCTTAGTTGGCTCCGAGAAGGTCGGCTCAAAGAAGCATTGCTCCGCTAAGGTTGGCTCCGTCAAAGTTGGTTCCGTCAAGGTCGGAACCGTAAAGTGCGGCTTCGCTAAGGTTGGCTCCGCTAAAGTTGGCATGGCTAAGGTTGGCATAGCCAAGTCTGGCTTCGCTAAGGTTGGCCCCGCTAAAGTTGGCTCCGCTAAGGTTAGCTTTTTCAAGGTTGACTCCGCTAAGGTCTGCTCCGCTAAAGTCTCTTTCACCTCTGGCGTATGCCGCCAATAATTCTTGTGCTGTCATGTTGTTTTTATTGCCTACGAATAACGCCCCGCTTGGCAGTGCTGCGCCCTACTAGTTTCCCAAAGCGGAGGGGTGTTCGGGTGATGCCCCTTTTTGTTTTTGCTTGTGCCCAACGCTTGCATGGATGCTGCCCTGCCTTGGCTTTGAGCGCCGGGCATGGGCCGCATCGACCGAGTATGCAAACCGTTGGACTGGTTTAATGGCTGTTCAAATACACCCACAGACAGGGGGGGTAGGCTAATTTATGGCTTCATGAAGCTCGGCTTCGCTAAAGTTTCTTTCACCTGCGGCGTATACACCAGTTGATTTTTGGACGATGCCTTGTAAACTGAGGTTGACCTGAGGCAGTACAGATGCGATACCGGAAAAGAATAATGCCGAAAACAGTATTGTTCTAATTTGCATGGCGCAGTTTTTTTAAAATAAAAAAAGAGGATTCATTTCATGGCGAAACTGCGCAAAAGTCAAAGTCCAGGCTTGATTTACCTAATTTTTGGCATGTACAACGTATGTACAAATTGGGTTTAGCAGGCAGTTTTTACATAAAAAAGCCAAGATGCAGCATGAAGTCAACTCCGAATTACTGGTAAAAGGAGTTTGCACTGCCCAGGTTCTCAAACTTCCACTTCCGCAATAGTTCTTTATCTTTGTGTTCAAAGCGCAAACAGTTTTTATATGGGCAAGAAACTTCCGCTCGGGCTACAAGATTTCCGGGGCATCATTGAAGGCGGCTACAAGTACATCGACAAAACGGAATACATCCACCGCATTACCACTGGGGGTAAATACCATTTTCTCTCCCGACCCCGGCGCTTTGGCAAGTCCATTACCATTTCTACATTGCAGGAGTTGTACAGTGGCAGCAAGGACTTATTCAAAGACTTATGGATTGAAGACAAGTGGGATTGGAGCCGCAAACATCCCGTGATTCGGCTTTCGTTTACCTCTATTGGGTTTCAAAGCTTGGGGCTGGCTGCGGCCTTGAATCAGGAGCTGAACAATCAAGCCAAAGCCTTCAATGTTTCTCTTGAAAATGAGGGGAATGCTGGCAAATTCAAGGAACTTATCACCAAGCTTGCTCAAGAAAACAAAGTAGTTGTATTAATCGATGAATACGATGCCCCGATCATCAATTACCTGGGAAAGGAAATCGAAAAAGCCTACCAAAATCGCGAGCTTTTAAAGGAGTTTTATACCGTTTTAAAGGACCTTGATTCCTCCATTGAACTGGTTTTTCTCACTGGGGTCAGCAAATTTTCCAAAGTGGGCATTTTCTCCGGGCTGAATAACCTGACTGACTTGACCATGCAGTCGGACTATGCGACCATGTTGGGCTACACGCAACGCGAGTTGGAGGAAAATTTTGTGGAAGAAATTCAGGCCGCTGCGACTCATTTGAAGTTGTCAACCAGCGAATTGCTGGAACAAATGCGGCTTTGGTACAATGGCTACTGTTTTCAAGCCAACACAGGAAGGGTGTACAATCCCGTGTCCTGCAACTTGTTTTTCTACGAAAAGGAGTTTAAAAACTTCTGGTTTGCTACCGGAACGCCTACCTTTTTAGTCAAATTACTCAAACAAGAAGGCATTTTCGACCTGCATTTTCCGCCCATCAATCCTTCTGGATTTGAAAGTTTTGACCTGGATCGGCTCAAACCCATCGCCATCCTTTTTCAAACGGGTTACCTGACCATCCAAGAAAAAGATGAGGACGGGCTGATTCAGTTGGATTACCCTAACAAGGAAGTCCGAGACGCTATGCTGGAGATTCTCATTGAAGCTTTCGTAGGCGTAGATGCAGAACTCTCTACCTCATTGATCATTCGGATGCGCAATGCCTTCAGGACCAATGATCTCGAACTGGTAATCCGCATCTTGCAAGGTGTGTTCAAAGGGCTACCCTATTTTTTGCATGAAAAATACCCGGAAAAATTCTTCCATGCCGCCATCCATTTGTTGTTTTCCTACCTCGGTATCCGCATTCAAAGTGAGGTCTGTATCAGCGACGGGCGGATCGACAGCTTGGTGGAGACCGATACCCGGGTGTACATCCTGGAGTACAAATTAGACGAAAGCGCCAAAGTCGCTTTAGAGCAGATTAAACACAAAAAATACTATCAGGCGTATTGGGAAAAAGGAAAAAAAGTGATCGGCCTTGGGGTGAATTTTTCGAGTGAGACCAGGAATATTGAGGAGTGGGTGGCAGAGGAATTGGGGTAAAAAAGAGAGGGCGTTTTCCAGGTTGCCGGGAAACGGCCTTTGGGGCATCTTCTGACACAGGGCAAACGCATTAAAATTCTTGCTGCGATATAACATCATCATTATCAAGTACTCGGAATCCCGAAAATTTACTTCATTTTTTATGACAATAAAACCAAAGCATGTAGTTTTGCGGTTTTTTTCTATAGCGCAAATGATGCGAAAGGAAAATGGCTGAACTTGCGGCTATAACCTGTCCTGACTTTTACGAAAATGCTGATTCAGAATGTTTGATTGATTTAATGTGGACAACTACTTAAACAGAACACTGCAATGAAACAGATAGTCCTTTTGCTTTCGTCCATCTTGTTTGTTTCATGCGTTTCGAAGTCAAATGACTACACCAAAGATGACATCGAACCTGCGGCTGAAGCATTTCTTTCGCATGGATGGATCAACAAGTACCTTGACAAAGGCCAGTATGCCCTGTTTCCAGCGTCCTGTTTTCAGGACATCAAAAAAACTGTTCCTAAAAAATGGTGGCGGTTTGCCCTGGAAAGCCTCTATTACCATTTGCCGGAAAAACCCGACGACGGCTCGACTGATACCTGGCTCACCACAGCAGACTCCATCCTACTGGACAAAAATGTACATGGCTTTGTACAACTGATCTTTGGTTTAAGACTCAGTTCTTCGGGGAAGTATGACGATGCATTGGTTCGTTTTCAAGAAAGCTATCAAATAAGCCAGCTCAGCGGTCAGCTCTTTCGAGCCAACGATGCCCGACGATATATGGCCCGATGCTACCTGCTCAAAGGCGAATACCCCATTGCCGTTGAAATACTCAATGAAGTATTTGAGTTTTTGAAGGATAAACCAGATCCCTTTCATCAAGTGCGGAAATTTGAGACCATGCTTCAACTGTCCTATGTGTATAATTCCTGCTCGGAATACGAAAAAGCACTGTACTGGAGTAAGAAAGCATTCCATTACGTTCGTCAATTTGATCATCCCGGGCAGGAAGTAATCGTCGAAGAGAGCATGGCAACAATTTTTTTGAACTTGAACATGCCCGACTCTGCATTTTTGTTGTTAAAAGAAGCCCAAACCCAAAGGCTTGCCTTTCAAATCAAGCATGACACTGCCAGCGGACAGTACCTCTTTGGCAAAACCCTTTTTATGCTGGGGCGATGCCAGGAAGCCTTGCCAATGTTGAAACGCGCCGAATCTGGCAACCTTGAAAATGCCAACGGGCTTAAAATTGCAGAGATAAAAACCGCCATTGCCGACTGTATGCAGCTGGTTGGCTCCTCCGACTCCGCGATGTATTACTACCGACAAGCACTGACCCTGAGTCCGGTACAATCCGACAAGGCAAAGATTCACCACAAGATTGCTGAACTTTACTCACTGAGGGGCCAGTATCAACAGGCGTTGTACCACCACCAAATGGGTGCCAGCTGTTTCAGCGATTTTTTCAGTCCTGAAAAAGACCGGGCGCTGGGAAAAATAGAAGTTTATGGTGCGCTCGATTACCAAAAAAAGCACTTTGAAAAGCTGAAAAAAAACCACAACAATCAGCGGTTTCTACTTGTCTTTTTGGGTTGTTCTTTGCTCATCGGGAGTGGCGTTGTATTGATCTTGTCACATCGCCAAGGCCAGAAACGACGGGATTTGAAAAACCAGCAGATGGTACAACAACAGCACCTGGAAAGGGTCAGCGCGTCTCTCAACCAAAAAGATGCTGAATTGAGCGAAGCGCAACATTTGTTGGCCTTAAAAAACCAGCTTATTCAGGTCCTGGAACAAAAAACGGGTTCCTCAACATTGGACGCACCAATACGGATGCTTACAAAAAAAGACTGGTTGACTTTTCAGCAGTCCTTCGAAACCCAATTTCCTGATTTTATCTCGCGCCTGAGGGCAAGGTTTGTCCAGATTTCCGGTACCGATATACGCCTCTTTATTCTGATCAAAATTGGCGTCGACAGCCGAAGTATTGCTGATATTTCGGGCATTTCAGTCGAAAGTGTTTACCGTGGCCGTACCCGCCTACGCAAAAAACTGGGGCTGGACAACGCCGAGAATCTGGAAACTTTTATTGCGTTGTTTTGAATGCCTCAAGTCCTAACCTAATGCTGCAACCACGTAGTGGTGATGTTTTTGGTCACAACTTGAGGCATTAAGATCACTTCTTCAGCATCAGTTTGCTAATATGTATATTCTGGTCTATCTGCCCCCCCTGTTCCGATTTCATCTGCCCCCCCTATTCCGGACCTTTGACCCCCCTAAATGTTAGTAACGTTCTGGACCTTAGCCCCTGAATGTTGGTAACATTCCGGAGGTCTGACCCCCCTGAAGAAATGTGGATTCGTACGGATAAAATCGCCAGTTTTCCATCTAAACGATGGATTGATGGCAAAGCAAAAACGTATGGATCAGATCAAAACCTTGCTACGCAACTACCTGGCCAGTGGCTCGATCAAAGCCACTGCGCGTCAGTTGAAGGTGTCCAAGAACACGGTTCGAGAGTATATTCGGCGCGCCGAGGCGTATTCGGCAGATTTATCCGTACTTCTGGAACTGGACGAGGAAGTCTTGAGCCGGATTATTCACGCCCCAACTGGCGATCAGGCGGAGAAACGATTAACCGTATTCGAACAGAAGATCGATTATTGGATCGGAGAACTGCGTCGGGTAGGCGTAACGCGTGAATTGCTCTGGCAAGAATACCGGGCAACACATGCTGATGGTTATGGTTACAGCCAATTTTGTGAACATCTGCGTCGTCAGGTCGCTCATCGGGACCTTACGCTGGCCCTGGACCATGAGCCGGGCGAAGTGCTCATGGTGGACTTTACCGGCAAAAAAATGCACTGGGTAGACCCTCACAGCGGCGAAGAACATGCCTGCGAAGTGCTGGTGGCGGTTCTGCCCTTCTCTCAATACAGTTTTTGCATTGCGCTGCCATCGCAAAGCCTGGCTGACTTTATCGAGGGTCTGAACCAAGCCCTGCTGTTTTTAGGCGCTCTTCCCAAGGTGCTACTGTCGGACAATCTCAAGGCCTATGTCAGCAAGCCTGACCGCTACGAGCCCACCTTCACTCAGTTGTGTGAGCAATTAGGCGCTCATTATCAGCTTGATTTACAATCTACTCGGGTTGCTACGCCCAAAGACAAGGCGAGCGTGGAGAATGGCGTGACACAGGTTTACCGCCGCATTTACGCGCCGCTGCGCAATGAGATTTACCACAGCCCCGAAGCGCTCAACGAGGCCATCCGGGGGCAATTACTTCAGCACAACACGCAGCCTTATCAAAAGAAAAGCGGGACAAGGCAATCCCTTTACGAGCAGTACGAGTTGCCTCAAATGCAGCCACTGCCGACTGACCTGTTTGAGATCAAAAAGATCGCGAGTGCAAAAGTCCAGCGCAACTATCATGTCTTTTTGGGCCAGGAAAAGAACTTCTATTCCGTACCCTGGCAGTATGCCAGCAAACAGGCCGAAGTACTCTACACCAGCCACACCGTCGAAGTCTATGTGGCCCAAAAACGCATCGCCACCCATCAGCGCCTGTCTCTGCGCGGGCCCGAATACCGCTACCAGACCCGCGAAGAGCACATGCCCCGCCACCACCTGGAATGGAAAAAAGCACAAGGCTATGATGCTGCTTACTTCCTGGAGCAGGCCCGGCTCCTTGGCCCGGCTACCAAATGGGCCATGCAGCAAGTGCTCCTGGGCCGTATCCACGAAGCACAGGCATACAATAGTTGCAAGGGCATCCTCCAATTGGCTAAAAAACACACGCCAGAGAGCGACTCGAACAAGCCGCAAAACGTTGCCAAGCCGTCGAAAAGGCCACCTACAACATGCTCAAACGAATCCTCCAACTCAAGCTCGAGCAGGCCGAAGAACAGCCCGCACAACTCAGCCTCGGCCTACATGAGAACATCCGGGGCCCGGAATATTATCAATAACGCATTAAAAATTGAAAAACATCAGGTATGAAAAATGAATCACTGCAAAGCATGAAACGCCTCAAACTCTCCGGTATGGCTTCCGCTTACGAAGCGACGCTCATACTGCCCGTCAACCAGCACCCGCCCGCTCATGAGTTGGTCGCCACCCTGGTAGATGCCGAGGTACAACACCGCGCCCAGCGCAGAATGGAACTCTTCCTGCGCACCAGTAAATTGCGCTATCGCGCTACTTTGCCCGACGTTCAGTGCTCCGAAGACCGAAACCTCCAACCCGATAAACTTGCCTCACTGGCCGATGGAGCCTACCTGACCCGTGCCGAAAACATCCTCATCACCGGCGCCACCGGTTGCGGAAAATCATTCTTCGCCTGCGCCCTGGGGCATCAGGCTTGTGCCACCGGCTACCGCACCCTCTACTTTAACCTCAACCGCCTGAGCGAACAAATGGCTATCGCCAAAACCGACGGAACGCTCCTAAAATGGCTAAACCTGCTCAAAAAAGCCCAACTCATCATTCTCGATGACTTCGGCCTGCACCCATTCCAGGAAGCTGATCAACTCATCCTTTATGATCTAATCGAAGATATGACACACAAACACGCCCTCATCCTGACCTCCCAAATCCCGGTCGAACATTGGCACCAACTCATCACTCAATCAACACTGGCTGATGCCGTCATGGATCGAATTATCCACAATGCTCACCGTATCGAACTAAAAGGCGATTCCATGCGCAAAAACACCATCCCAAAAAACTAATTTTATACCTTTGAAGTAACTATTCAGCACGTCGGAGTACTGATTAATTGAGAAGGGAAAGAATTATCCATAAACAAATTCCTCAATGCCTTAAAAGCATTGATATTTTGTTTTTGGGCGGTGATAATAAAACTGCGAGT
>Ga0247840_10008040_pt1 | contig 14330 bp, 12 predicted proteins | sample LaCruzMarch2015__FD_192404 | JGI IMG/M metagenome (GOLD analysis project Ga0247840, IMG submission 192404) | Freshwater microbial communities from meromictic Lake La Cruz, Castile-La Mancha, Spain - LaCruzMarch2015_17m | ecosystem: Environmental > Aquatic > Freshwater > Lake | place: Spain...
GCATCCCTTCGCGGTAGGATGGAAGACAAAACACATCCATGGCCGCCAACAGGCACGGGGTATCCGGCCTGTAGCCAACCGCCACAAGGCGATCGCCTAGAACAGTAGCCGCCAGATCCAGATCCGATTGCACGGCCCCGGCGTGATCGCTTGCCAGACGCTCCCCGACGACGAGAAAATACACGCCCTGAACACGCAGCGCAACTTCTCGCGCAGCCTCGAAGAATTCCCGGTAGCCTTTTTCCCTAACCATGCGCCCGATAATCCCGATGACGAATGCGCTTTTCGGGATCCCAAGCGATTTTCTGACCTCTGCGGCGTCCGTAACCGACCGGGGATCAAATTTCCGAGCGTCAACGCCATTCCCGATTTCCAGCACTCTCTCGGCAGGAACAATGCGCTCTGCGCAAGCCGAAACCGCATCTTCGTGGCTCTGAGTAAAGAGCAAATCAGTAAAAAGGCCGCCAAACCGCTCCAACAAGACAAATAATCCACGTTTCCATGCGGGCATATTGTCATGAAAATAGAACCCGTGCGCCGTATAGATCACCAGCGGGATTCCAGCTAAGCGGCCCGCGATACGCCCGATCAAGGCGGCGATCGGAGTATGGGTATGAAGAACGTCAAACTGCTCCGCCCGAAATAGCCGCAAAAGGCGGAACAAGGAGACGAGATGGGACACGATGTTCAGGCTTCGGGAGATCGGCACGACTTCTATGCGGTAACCCTGCTCCCGAAGTCCGCTAACCAGCCCGCTATCCGAACAGACGCACGTGACACGCCATCCCCGCCCCTCCATCGCATCGACCAGGGGGAGCAAAAAGTGCTTCAGGGAAAAGTCGACGGCACACAACTGGCACACCTTCACCGCCATCTTTGTCTCCAGGCCTGAAACATCAGCACGTTCCATAAGCCGTATTGCATATTGTGTCCGAGCAAATGCTTGCTCCACATCGCGCGGACCGCCCCGGCGTCCAGCACGCCATCAGTCGCCAGCGCCTCGGGACATAGCAGGGCTTCAGCCCACTCCCGGAGGGGCCCTCGCAGCCATTCCGCAATCGGCAACGCAAACCCTTGCTTCGGCCTCTCAATCAACTCCCCGGGCAAATACTTCTTGAGCAGCTCCCTGAGGATTATCTTGCCGCGACAACCGCTCGCCTTGTAACTCATCGGCAGGCTCCACGCCAGGTCAACCACGCGCGCATCCAGAAAGGGCACGCGCATTTCCAGGCTTGATGCCATGGACGCACGATCCACTTTCACCAGTATGTCGTCCGGCAGGTATGTCAGGGTATCGACATACATCATCTGCTCGGTTAAATTCAGGAAATCCGGCCACAAACCCGGCAGCGAAACAAGCGTGCCCGGCTCGCGTTTGATGGCGGTTAAGGGCAGGTCGCCCCGCCACTGGCTCACCAGCATCCAGTAGAGCTCCTGAGAAGAAACCGCAGCGGCAATCTCGGAAAACTTATGGAGCTTGTCGCCGGGATTTGAGACGGCGACAGACGAGGGAAGCACGGCTCCGGCCATCTTGAAAACAGCGTTCCACCTCGCGGCGGAAACCGAGGCGATGGAGCTTCCCATCGCCCGCCTCATCCCGGGGGGAACCTTGCTCAGGTTTTTCCATAATCTCTCCGCCCAGAAATAGCGGTTATATCCCCCGAACAGCTCGTCTCCGGCATCCCCGGATAGGGCGACTGTCACATGCTGCCTGGCAAGCTTGCAGACCAGGGCCGTTGGAATTTGCGAGGAGTCCCCAAATGGCTCGTCATACAAATCCGGCAGCCGAGGGATCACTTCAAGGGCGTCGCGAGGCTCGACGATCATCTCGGTATGAGATGTGCCTAAATGCGACGCGACCGCCTTCGCGTGGACCGCCTCGTTGTAGCTGGCATCGGAGAAGCCGATGCAGAATGTTCGGGCCGGCCGGCTGCCCGCTGACTGCATCAGGGCGGCAATCAGCGAAGAGTCCACCCCGCCGGAAAGCAGCGCCCCCAGGGGGACATCGGAGACCATCTGCTCGGCGACCGAACTGCGCAACGCCGAATCAACGAGGAGCATTGCCTCATCGAAAGACCCGGTGAATGGAGACCGTTTTGATGCCTCGACACGATCCTTGAAGCTCCACCACGCCTCGGGCTCTCCCGGGCGGCCGTCCGCGGAAACGCGCAGCATCGTCCCTGGGGGAAGCTTCTGCACGTTGCGGTAGATTGAGAATGGCGACGGGACGTAACCATACCGAATCTGCAGCGCCACCGCGTTCGGATCAACCGTCAACGGCCATCGGCCCGAGGCGCGCAGCGCTTTGAGCTCCGACCCAAAAAAGAACTCGCCACCGTGGGTCCCGAAGTAAAGTGGCTTCTCCCCGATTCGGTCGCGCGCGAGGCGAAGAGTTCTCTCCTCCCTGTCCCAGACCGCCAGAGCGAACATCCCCCGCGATCGATAAAGGGTTTCCGACAACCCCCAACCCGCAATTCCCGCCAGGAGGACTTCGGTATCGGAATGCCCGCGCCAGGCGGGGGCCAACCCTTCGCTCTCGAGGTCGGACCTGATAATCTTCCAGTTGTAGATTTCCCCGTTGAAGACGATCACGAATCGGCCGCATGCCGACACCATCGGCTGGTGGCCGGCCGGAGAAAGGTCGAGGATCGAGAGCCGGCGATGCCCGAGCGATACCCCGGCGCTCAAATCATGCCAGCACCCTGCGTCGTCTGGCCCCCGATGAGCGATGGCCGACAGCATCGACTCCAACACCGCCTCAGCCACGTTATGCCCTGGCGTTAAGAAACCGGCTATCCCGCACATATGATCCGTATCCCGATGATATTTTTAGCTTGTTACACACCCGCCTTCGGGCTGATGCAATCCGCCGGTGATGAATGAAGATTTCTCGGGAGAAAACCAGACATCATGATATTTCTCGACCATGCTGCCGATGCTGAACATCTTGAGAACCCGGTCGCGTATCGGATCGCGGAAGGAGTGGTGTCCCGGCGTTGTGGTATTAATGCTTCCTTTTTTCTTGGCCTCTGGCGGCGTTGATCCTCAGTCACAGAGGCTTGGGCTATGCTCCTTCGTCGCGCCTTGCCAGAGGTCAAAACTCCAGCACCATCTTTCCGCCTTAATTTTTTGACGGCTCCCAAGGTCCCTCTTCTGGGTTTTTCGTGCCTCCGCTCTCCCGATGGGAATATCTCCGCGATCATGTTCACGGTGGCGCTCCCAAGGCGGAGGTCGTGGTAAGAGGCGCTTCTAGAGCTTGGGATCGTGCTGATTGGGGATTCCCCGGGCCGGCCCATCAAAAGCAGAAGCCACGACCGCATGCTCGGATCGCAGCAACGGAATCCCCCGCAGACTCGGGTAAGCCAGGCCAGCTTCCGCGCAGAAAAATGCTTCGGGCCCCGCGCGCATCGGTGCGCGGGAAAATGGACACCTCCATGCGATTTCTCCGGGGTCCGTTTCCCCAGAAGCAGGAATGTCGGCGCATTTTTTAATGACCAGAAGCCCGCTGGGATTAAGAAGGTTCCCGCAGTATGGCAGCAGACGATAATCGGCGCACCGTCCACCGATCCGCTCGGCTGTGGCTTTGAGGTTCTTCACATACCCGTGCGAACGCATCCGCTCCTGGGCTTCTGGAGAAGCCAGCTCGTAAAGCGGCTCGACGAGGACGACCGCGCGGCGGGCGACACGGAGGAGCTCGAGCAAAGCGGCTTCCTCGCGCCCGCCGTTCGGCTCCAAAGAATGCGATGAGTAAACGACATCGACGGAATTTGTTTCGAGCGGGATTGCAAAAAGATCGGCCACAAAAAGTGCCGCCTGTTGCGAGCGGCTTTTCAGCCATTCACGACCGGCGGCGCACCTCGACCAGCTAATGTCAAAACCCAGCGCTTGCGCGGGAGCTGTAGGCAGGCGTTCCAGAACCCCGGCCAGCGTTGTCGCCTCTCCGCAGCCGATCTCTAGCAGGGAGCTGCGCGGATCCAATAAACCGCTTAGTATCCCGGCCAATTGCGCGCACCAGCGATCATTGGATTCCCGATCCGCTGTGACGTGCGCCACATAGGATCCGGACTGCAGGTCATAGGCCACCAGGGTGGCCGCGAGAAAATTGTCTTCGGACCCCGTTTCGCGACGCGCATATTCCATCACATTCTCTCCCCGCGCGTAGGCGGCTCTCATGCCGAGAAGAAACCCTGTCGTCATTTCAATGCTGCGATTCATAAGAAAACAAATGGTGGGTGGCTGATAGGAAATCGCTTTTCAGCCCTCCGGGGCATTGGCCCGGAGTTTGAAGCTGGAAGCGGTCATTTCGATGACCAGACGCTGCCTGATCTGGCTTTGATAGTCAAGGCCTGCCATTTCGTGATGCGGGGCACGCTCCGCATCACGAAACAGTTTAGCCGCAATGCCGTTCGGAAATTTGGGGACTCAGGAATAACGCAATATACTGATTGTCATTAAGATAAACCACAATATATATAGTGCATTCAAGGTCTGTTTTGGAAAAGCTCCAAGAGATATCTGGGGCCTTTCTGTTGCGGGTTCGCAGCAACTTAGCCCCAAAAGTGATCAAGCGCATTTCAGTCGGCAGTGCGCTGGTGTTGGTGAAAATCGGCAAAGGCAAGAAAGCGATCCTGGTGCGCGAGATTCGGGGCGCTTGCGCCGCAAGAGCGGCCGTTTGGTTGACGTGCGCTTTTGACGAACCCTCAGGACATCCGCCAATATCGGGCCAAAGAGAGCTGCTTGGGCTTTATGCCAGACGCTGGGAGCAGGAACTCATGTATCGCCAGCTTAAGGTGGACATGCGGCAGTCGCCAGTCCTCAACAGTCACACGGTCCATTACCGCCGCCCAAGAGGTGGCTGCCTTGATTCTGGCCCATGCTGTGGTCGCGCAATCCCGGATCGAAGCAGCCTCGGAAGCCGACTGCGAAGTCTTCCGCATCAGCTTCGGAAAAACCTTGGCCATGGGTCGCTCTCTCTGGTTGGTGCTGGCGGCTGGCAACGGCAATATCAGTGGCAAACAGGCCTCCGCACTCACTGAGCGGGTCATGGCACTCCTTGCTGATGCGATCCTGCCCAAGAAAGACTCGGCAGCCCGTCAGTAGCTGGCCCCGGCTCACAGAAAACTCCTACGAAATCGGGAAAATCGAATACGAAATCCTAAATGCCTATTCCTAATTCCCGAACGGTATTGCAGCAAGTCCACATTATTTTTTGTATCCCACCGCATGCCAAAACGGCGGCTTGTCTCCAAATACAATATTCTCCAGCCCAGCATTTTCCATCATTGCATGAATCTGTCTTTTCGAAAATCTTTGTTCGAATGTAGTGCCAAAACGATCTCGAGCATCAGTGCGCATCACATAGTAATCAAGGTTCCGATAATAGTTTAGCGGAATATTTGCAGGGTTCCCACCAAGTTTTTCAACCAAAAGAGCAAAGCGAGCAAATGGAAAATATAGTACAAACGCCAATAGCTCACTCAGTATTCTGCGCACAAAAAACGGTGATTTTGATACTCCTGCTCGCAGAATTTCACTAGTTTTCCATATAGCTCGATACCACGCCGGACGATTATCAAATGAGTAGTAAAGATATACTAAAAATGGCGCACCTGGCTTTAGCTTTTCAACACATGAATTAATTCCCAGCTGAGTATCAGGCACATGATGCAACACGCCAAGCGAATAACCAAAATCTACCGAATTATCCTCAAGAGGTATTTCGTCCACGCTCGCCTCATGAAACACGCAATTATTTTCGCTAGAGAGATTATTCTTTGCCACATTTAAAGCCGACGAACTTGGATCGATACAATGAAGTGTGCCCACCTTTTCGCAAACACCCTTTGCCCATCTTCCACTTCCGCAACCAAGATCAAAGCCCACTGAGTTTTCCGGCAAAACTGACCACGGGAATATATCAAAGTAATCATTAAAAATTACGTTATAATCCTCATGACTCATATCAGACTGATCATATCTGCCCCATTCATCTCCGAAACCTCTAACTACGGCATAATTCACATTTCGCTTTTTGTTTTCACCTGAGCTCATATCTTATTAATCTCCCTAAACCTTTTCGTAAAATTTTACCACAAACTCAAGTCAGACGTCGGTGGAAACGCAGGGGGTGCCGCATGCCATAGCCTCGCAAAGCACATTAGGAAATGCCTCCGCGCTGGAACTTAATACGTGAATATCCAGTGCATTCATAACCTCTCCGACATCGAGGCGTGACCCTGCCATGAAAACACAGCCGGCCAACTTGCGATCATCCAGGACCCGCAGCATGGCGAGGTTCGAACTGTCCATCCCAGGCCCGACGAGGACGCACTTCCATTTCAGGGACGACGATTGACCCAGCAAAGCCAAAGCCTCCAGGAGGCTGGGGTAGTCCTTTATCTGCGTCGATCCGCGTCCATCCGTGGTTCCCGCTATTTCTGCTCCTCGAACCACCCGTGCAGCATGAGGATATTCCAGAGCTGGTAGTGCCAGTTTCTTTCGCCCGCGATGTGCTGCGCCCACTTTTCCCGGACAACTTTTGCATTCACCAAACCGACCGCTTCCAGATTCTTCTCATCCAAATGGGCCTCCGCCCAGTCGCGTAGCGGTCCCCGCAGCCAGCTTGCGATGGGTGCGGCGAAACCCTTCTTTGGCCGGTTCACCAAATCCTCCGGGAGGAATTTCAAGAGCAGGTTGCGGAGAAGCCGCTTTCCTGAATTTCCCTGGCAGTTCAGGGAGAGAGGCAGAGTCCAGGCAAACTCCACAAGCCGGTGATCGAGGAGGGGAACTCTGGTCTCCAATGAGACCGCCATCGCCGCCCGGTCGACTTTGCATAGCACATCGTCGGGGAGATATGTCAGCCCGTCAAAAGCCATCAGGCGGCTGCGAAGGTCCGCAAGATTCTTCAGATCATGGAGACGCTTCAAAAAGTTTGAGGAGAGGGCGTGTGGGGAGATCGTCCCGGACTCACTCCAGATGGAGAGAAAATTGAGATACATGGAATCCATGGTTTTGGAGCGGAGAATTTTGGCCGTTTTATGGGCTTTGTCCCCGGCCATTGTGATCCTGCCGGTTCCGAGGCCCCGATTGACCAGGGTGGCGATTTTGTCCCAGCTCCCGGTAGATGGTGCGGCAAAAAAGCCAGCCACCAGACTCCGCAGCGGGCCGGGGAACCTGGAGATCCGCTCAAACATCCGATAGCGCTTGTATCCGCAGAAAAGTTCATCTCCCCCGTCGCCGGATAAACTCACGGTGACGGATTGACGGGCGAAGCCGCTCAACAAAAGCGTGGGCAGCTGCGAGGGGTCGCAAAATGGCTCGCTATGGATCGATGCCAGCGATGGGATCAGCTCACAAACATTCGCCGGGGTCAGAAAAAGTTCGTTGTGAGAAGTTCCCAGAACTTTTGCAACCGCCCGCGCCTGGTCGGCCTCGTTGTGGGATTTCTCTTCGAACCCGATGGTGAAACTATGGGCCGGCCGCAGGGAGTTTGCCTGAAGGATTGCCGTGATCAGCGAAGAGTCGGTGCCACCGGAAAGAAATGCTCCGAGCGGCACATCCGAAAGCTTCTGTCCTTTGACGGCTGCGGTCAGGTGCCCTTCCAGGCAATCCAAAGCCTCCGTTTCGCTGCCGGAAAAAGGCGTGCGGCGTCCCGCCTCCGCGACCTGGGCAAGCGACCAGTATCTTTGCGGTTCGGGCACTTCCGGAGAGAGCGGAGAAACTGTCAGAAGGGATCCAGGCAGCAACTTCTTGATCCCGAGATAAATCGACTGCGGGGCGGGCACATAGCCGTAGCGCAGATAATCGGCGAGCGCGCCCTGATCGATCTCCGGATGAAATCCCGGATGGGCTTTGAGGGCTTTCGGATCGGATGCGAAGAAGAATGCTCCAGAGTTCCGCCCATAATACAACGGCTTTTCACCGAGTCGATCCCGCCCGAGAGTCAGCAGGTGTTCGCCGCGATCCCACACCGCAAAGGCAAACATGCCTACGCATTCGCGCACGGTCTTTTCCATCCCCCAGGTTTCGAATCCCGCGAGGAGCGTTTCGGTATCGGAATGCCCCTTCCACGCCAGTTCCCCGCCCGCCTCACGGGAAAGCATTTCCCGCAGCTCCAGATGGTTGTAGATTTCTCCATTAAAAACTAGGGCTAGGCGTTGCCTGGAGGAGAGCATGGGCTGATGTCCAGCCGGGCTGAGGTCGAGGATGGATAGTCTGGTGTGGGCCAACCCCACTCCCGCCCTAGAGTCCATCCAGATCCCGCTGTCGTCAGGTCCACGGTGCCGGATCGCCGCCGCCATCCGCTCCAGCAAACCAGCTTCCTGCCGCCCGAGAACTCCCGCTATCCCGCACATTCGTTCGCTTTCTTTTTGATCAGCACAAGCTCATTGCAGCCTGACCGGTTGGTGGTTTGGATTTTCTCCAACTGAAATCCCCTGGAATGGTAAAAATCAAAAAGTTGCTTCACGGAGGCCACCTCAAACGGATACCCGCCAACCCAGTCGATGAGGTCATACCAGGCCGACATTCCCCGTTCTCTGGTGAGCCGGCCGGTGAGCGCGCGGTAAAGCCTGGATGGCAAAAACGGGTAGAGCGTGTGGATGAAGATGAGGATTCCGCGGAGAGCAGGAAATCTCACATATGCGCGCTTGACGTGCAGCCAGTAGCGGCTGTAGAAGCCTTCATCGTTGTAGATGGCGATAAAAAGTTTTCCGTTCCCGGCAACAAGCGGACAAAGGTTCGCCAGCGCTTCCCACATGCAACCGGTGTGATGGAGGACGCCCCAAGAATACACCACGTCGAACTTCGGCAGCTTTCTTAGATACATCGGATCCAAGACCGAGCCGGTTTCTAGCGTCCATTGGGAGTCTTCTGGAAAAAACCGGCGTCTCAGCTCTTCCGTGCATGCGACAGATTCCGGGTCGTAGTCAAAAGAATAGACCGAAGCTCCCAAACGCCTGGCTGCGAGACTGAAGAGCCCGGATCCGCTGCCCACGTCCAGAAAGGATTTCCCGCGCAGGTCCTGCACTCCCAGCATTTCCCGGAGCGAAGCCTCCGCTTCTAGGATGCGGTTTTCATCAAGAACTGTCTGGAACCTGGTCCAGTTGGACCCAAACGCAAAACGCTTCCCGGATTTGATTTCGTCGGAGTGAGTTGACATAAGATAAATTAATGATCTTCGGTGCGGATATATGCCCGGCACTTTACGCTGTTTTGATTCGCCCGGCCAGACAGGAGCACCAGACATCTTTGAATGCCTCGCGCATTCGATCCAAACCGAAATTCTGGTTAATGGTGCGCTCCGCCTGCTGCCTGCGGATTTCCCAGCTTTCTGATCCGAGCTCAGCCAGTACCACGGCGAGCGCGCCGGCGAGCGCCATTTCATCGCGCGGGGGAACCACCCAGCCTGTATTGCCGATAATCCGGCGGGCGTCACCCACATCGGTTGCCACGCAGGGAACCCCGCACGCCATCGCTTCGGCCACGACGTTTGGGAACCCTTCCCCATAGGCGCTTGAGAGGACGTGGCAGTCCAGCCCGTTCATGATGCGGGAAACATCATCGCGCGCACCTTGGAGAAGAACCCGCGAGTCGAGGCCGGAATCTTTCAGGAGACCCCTTAAGACAGCGTTGGAGGAATCTAGGCCCCGGCCGACGAGAGCACATTTCCAGCGGAAGTCTGTCCTCGTCGCCAGTTCGCGGAGCGCCATGAGGAGATTCTTGTGATCTTTCTGCGGATCGTAGCGAGCAACCATACCGAAAAGGCATTCCTCCTCTGCGACGCCGAATTCAGTCCGCACTTCAGCCCTTTTGATCTGATTACGCTGAAATCGGGCGAGGTCCACCCCATTGGGAATCGTCCGCATCTTTTTGGAGTCGTAGCCGATCTGAATGTGCTGTTCCGCAGCGGTCGCGGAGCAGCTCACGATGGCGGACGGAATATACGGCGATAGAAAGGCGCACATCCGAACGACCAGTCGTGTCGAAAGAGAGGTCGTTTTATTGTCCAGCAGGGTGCTGCGGATTCCCCAGACAACGGTCCCGGAGCCCGTGATCCAAGCGGCCAGTCCTCCGAGAAGATCCGTATGGCACATCCATGTCTGAACAATGTCGGGGTGGATGCTTTTGACCGTTCTGATCAACTTCAGGCATCCACGCAAGGAGGGCCTTCCACGGATCATGCCGATTGTGTGGACCGGAATTCCCCCCGTGCGAAGGGCTGCACCGTAGATTCCCTCGTCAAGCAGGGAGATCACCGAATGGCTGGATTCCTGGTCCGCCCTGATCAGCCGACAGAGACAGCCTTCTGCGCCGCCTTGATCCAGCCCGGAGATAATATGCAGCACTTTCATCCTGCGAAAAATCGCGAACCCGCGCAAAAAACTCCCCGGGTGACCGAAGAAGAACCACGGAGGGACACAGATCGAAAAGGATAGGAATCGAGGTGCTGAACGCCAAGCTCTGACTCTGGACTTCTGATGCCTTTATCCGTGTTCATCCGCGTCCATCCGTGGTTCTTCGCCCCACCTTGCGGAAGCGCCTCACCAAATTCAGGCCGATCAGGAGCAGCCAGCCAAGAGTCCGGTGTCTGAGGGTCTGGGTCTTATGGGCCAGCCAGGCCTTCAGCGGATATCCCTTCGGCTTTTGCACACTGGAGGTCCGCGCCAGGATCATGTCGGATCCTTTTGTGGATCGGGTGGAGAGGATCTCAAAACCCTCATGCACCAGCAGATAAAACAACGACTCGCGTGTCGGATACCAGGTGTGGGCAAAACCCGGCCGCCCGGCGGTCATCGAAGAGAGCAAATGAGTGCTCACGATGACAAACAGACCCTGATCGGATAATGTCTTTCGCACCTGCCGCACGAAGGCGCGCGGTTCTTCAACAAAGTAGATCGCGTGGGCGATACAGATCACATCGAAAGCCTCCCCGGCTGGCTCGTCTTCAAAGCGGCCGATCCTGGTCCGCAGACCCTGCTCCTCGTGAAAGGCCTTTGTGTTCGGGTCGGGATCTAGCCCATAGGCGTCCCATCCGTTTTCCTGAAATCTGGCTACCGTCCCGCCCAGTCCGCATCCGATATCCAGAAAGCGCCGCCCGTCCGGACGGGTCCACTGGGCAACAAAATCAAAAGTGCGTTTACCCCACACCTTGCACTCGGCAAGCCGGCGGTCCCACACTTCCCTGGTGACGCGGAAGGCACTCTCCTCAACCCGGTTCTTATCCCAATACTTCTGCAAATCCTCGCGGCAGATCCGGACGGAAGGGGACGCGCTCCCGCAAGTCCGGCAGAGCCGCCAGTGGTAGCCGTTCGTGCGCAGAACCACGCGATCAGTTGCCGGATCGATAAAGGAAACCGGCCAGAATTCTCCGCAGTCGCAGATCGGGCACGGACGCTCTGCAGCAGACGCCGGCGTCATGGCGTCCTCCCGTCCTCCGCCTCATCACGGCGACAGTGATCCAGAAATGCCTCGTAAAAGGCGGCAATATTCTCTCTCCGCAAGACAGGCTCTCCGGGCGTGCCGGGGCAGGTGAAGTGGAGCGGATAGCTGGCGTTCAAAATGGTTGCCACCGCCCGAACAGCATCGCCGAACGGGTATTCCTGACCGAACAGCTTCGCGATTCGGGCAGGAAGTTCATCAAGCGGACAGATTCCGCCAAGGAAGCTTGAGAAGAAATTCGGCCCTAGGCAAATCGCCTGTTTTCCTTGGAGCATGGCCTCGAACGTTGCAGTTCCAGTGACGGAAATTGTCAGTCCGGCCCGCTTGGCGATCTCATTGGCCGGCATGCGGAAGTGTGCTACGACAACCCCGGCTGTCTTGAGCAACTGGCGCAAAAGTCCGCTAGGCCGGAGGAGAATGCACGACGGATGTTCCTTTACGACCAACATACAATCACTTGGCATGGCAAATCGGATCGCATCGATCGCCCGCATCTGGTCGAGAAAATAGGGAGCCGGTGTGTTAATCGACGATTCCGGCGTGTATTGGAGCGGGTAGAAGATAAACTTCGCTGGCAGTTTTTCGGGCGAGGAGATGTGGCAGAGCCGCTCGTTTTTTTTGACCCGCATCGCCCAGAGCCGATCCCGAACACCAGGCAGGTTGTTCAAGACGCTGGCCCTCAAAAAATCCCACTGGAATCCGTTCGGGGTCAAAAACCAGCGGCGAAGCGCCTGAGGCAGTCGGGTCGAGAGCGGCGGGATCAGTGAATAGAGCAGTTCGCCGTGTGCGGGAGGAACGTTGCGGGCGGATTTTGGTGATGTCCGGAAATCGCGCACGAACGCTTCCGCCTCATCCATGCACCGGTCGCTGCCGCGAAACGCATACGCCGGCAGGGTCTCGAAATCGTTGCCGGAAAAAAACTCCCTTCCCAGATTGCGGGTAGCCGTCGGCACCACGACCTTGGCTCCAAAATCCCGCGCAGCAGCGATGAACGCTTTTCCATCAAACCCCTCGACCTGGGAGACCAGAGCATGCGTCGGCCGAAAAGCCTCCATGAAGCGCCGGGTCTGCCGGTAGATCTCTATCCCCCGCTCACGCTGGCCGTCACCCGGACCGGATAAATAATTCCGCTTCTCGGCGGCCAGGTCACGATAGAATGCTCCGGGATAAACCCAGGCTTCCTCGCCGGGCATCGGAACCGCGCCCGCCTGGGTCAGGACCGAAACATGATCCGGCCCGAGCAGTTCACGGAACCTTGCTTCGTAATGATCGGACGTGAGGAGAATCGCCCACTCCGCCGGATTGTTACAGGTCCGGGCATGGTGGATCAGATGCCAGAAGACCACCGGGAATGAGCCGAATCCGTGAAGAACAATTCTCATAACATCAACCTGTCGATTTGATCGAAGTTTTTCTCTGCCTCACAAATCAACTCATCGGTGACCCGGCAATCGGGCGTGCACCCCAGGACATTCTCCACCGCAGCCAATAGCTTGCCGGATTCCAAATCTTCCAATTCAAAAAACGGAAATCCATATCGCTGGCAGAGATCCGCAAGCTTTGGATCCCGGCCGATACCGACAAACGGAATGCCGAGTCTTGCGGCCAGCACCAGAGCATGAAACCGCATGCCCACCACTACGTCGAGCCCACCAATTTGCTCGGAAATATCTACCGCCGCGGCACCCAACCGCCGGATGGGAACGTCCCGTATCGAATTAAGAAGCTCGCTGTCGGATAGGTGGAAGCCGGAAAACTCGAGCTCTTGAAACGACAATCCTTGGACATCCCAACCGCGCTCCCGAATGGCATCCATGACTCCACCAAGCGGAGCGAGAGCACGCGCCTCCTCCCCCTTTCCGATGGCACTCGCCGCAAGAGCGAGGCCGAGAATCGGACGAGGCCGATCGCGTTTCTTGCAGCTCGGCAGCGGATACAAAAAGACCAAGTCCGCTGCCAGACGAACTCTGCTGCTTTCCCCGCAGCCAGCGCAATTTTCGAGAGATGATTTGTCGCGAACTGCAAAATCACAAGAAAGCCGGCTGATTCCCGAGAAGAGCAACACCGGCAACCCCCCCCGGATTTTTCCCACGCCAACACCGATTGCGGCAACCTTGGCCCCGCGCAGACGTGCCAGAACCGCGACGAAAGCAAGGATCAGAAGATTGGTGGGCGATCCATCCTTCGCATGGAACAGTGTGCCTCCACCAAAAATCAGAACCTGGACTCCACAAAGCGCCTTCCATATCTGGATCAGAAACAACCCCAATCGGACGGGTGCACGACGGGACTGATCGGCGAGGATCTTTTCCAACTCGAGGAATGTGACATGAGGGTCGCGGGAACTGTCTGGAGCAAGCAGACATTTGACTCGAACATTCGAGGCCGACTTCAACAGTTTTTCCAGCAGGACAGCCAGTAGGAGATCATCCCCCACATTGCCACATCCGTAATAGCCGTAGAGAAATACGCGGTTCATTTATGCACTACAGGCAGAACCACGGATTGGGAAACGGCCAGGCAATAGCTGCTATGGGATTCGCGGCCATCAGTGCCTGTCCCCAGTTCCTCTTGTCATTCCAGTCCGCCATGGGAGACGATTTCCAGGAACTGTTTTTCCACCCGCCCGACTGCATATTCCTGACGGACGTCCTCATGGCCCCAGGGCTTGGTGTCGCCGGACTTTTTTGCGCTGCGGCATAGCTCCAGAGCCTGCGCCAACGTCGCCGCGATTGCCCGCAGATCTCCCGGGTCTGCCACGCTGCCGCCCATCCGTTGGATCAGCGAGGCGGAACTGCCTTTTGGAACAATCCCGAGAATCGGAACCCCGGCTCCAAGATAATCAACCAGCTTGCTGGGCAGAAATACGCTGAGTGCCGTAGGAGCGTCGA
>Ga0247840_10008042_pt1 | contig 14329 bp, 13 predicted proteins | sample LaCruzMarch2015__FD_192404 | JGI IMG/M metagenome (GOLD analysis project Ga0247840, IMG submission 192404) | Freshwater microbial communities from meromictic Lake La Cruz, Castile-La Mancha, Spain - LaCruzMarch2015_17m | ecosystem: Environmental > Aquatic > Freshwater > Lake | place: Spain...
AAAAGGTCGGGTAAGGGAGAAAACGAGCTCACTGTTTCTTCTAAGTTTCGTCATTCCGGTGAAAACCGGAATCCATTGGTTTTCAATGTTTTTGACTGGAGCTCGTTGGAAGTTTGTAAAATCTTTGTTTAATAACCAGTTTCAATTCCTAGATTCCGGCCTTCGCCGGTATGACGAGACTGAAAGACTTTTTTAAGATTCACCCATTGGGTGACTCTTTTTCATTGACCAATCAAGACTAAAACGTAATCTTATCAATGCTTTTCCTTGTTTTCATAAGAGTCCAACTTCCGTTTTTAGGTTCATAAACCCGCCCAACGAAAAAAAGTAAGCACGCTGTCTCCGTAGTTTTTTTCTCGCACGATGGACCACCCCATCGGAAGATCCGTGATGGGTTCTTTTTTATGGTGCTGAGCGATCACCAAAGTGTCCGGGGTCGCGGCCCCGGCCTTGTGCACCGCGTGCAACCCAGGGACCGTGAGGGCCAAAGGGTTTTTGGCTTCGTCTTTGTAAGGGGGTCCCATAAAAATAATATCAAAAACCCCCACAGCTAAAACGGGCAATTGCTGAACCACATCGGATTGAAAAACGCGGGAACGTCCGGTGAAACCCAGTTCGGACAAATTCTTTTCGATCATTCGACAGGAAGAGGGACTGGCGTCCACAAAAGAAGCGAAGGAAGCCCCGTTGGACAAAGCCTCAATACCGACGGTCCCGGTTCCGGCGAACAAATCCAGAAAACGCGATTCCGCTAAGCGGGGGCGTAAAATATCGAAAAGGGATTTACGGATACGGGCAAGGATGGGCCGAACCTCAAGCCCCACCGGCAAAGACTTGATGGCTCGCCCCCGAGCTGTTCCGGATTGAACACGAATGGACATGAACTCTCCCGCGGGACCATCACAAATTGTGGAGCTGATCGGGATCGAACCGACGACCTCCTGCATGCCATGCAGGCGCTCTCCCAGCTGAGCTACAGCCCCTCAGCCCACCGTTCCGGGAGGAACGATGAACTTTTGTTGGGATCATTGTATCTAAATAAGACCCAAAAATCCAACAAAAAACCTTACTTTAGAAATTCCCTAAAGAGGGAATTTCTCCTTTTCCTGTGCACCGTTTTGTTTTCAGGGTTGCGAAGAAACCCGGCCATCACGTGTTTTTTCGTAACGGCTCAGGTCCCTCACCCTACCCTCTCCCAAGCCAATCAGCCCGCCCAGAAAAGGGCGGGGCGAAGGAGGGATGAAACTTGGTTCTCGGGCCTTGTCTTAAAGATAAATCCCCCCTGGCCCCGCCTCAGCGACTCTGTCGCCCCCGGTGCCGGGCTCTCTGAGACCGGCCCCTTTTTCAAAGGGGGGAAAGAGCACTGTCCCAAGGGTATCCCCCCCTTTACGAAGAAAGGGGGGTGAGGGGGGATTTTGAAGTTTCTTAGAAGAGAAAATCTTCTTTTCCTTCCCCTCTCGGGGGAAGGGTCGTGCCTGCCTGTGGCAGGAGGTAACGACGGGCCGAACAGGCCCCGGGGGCCCGAAGGGTCGGATGAGGGCTGAGTCGTTACCTTTACTTGGTTAACGCGGGCCAGAGGGGGACAAGGGAACGGGCGAGGGAACCGGTGATGCCGGCGAGGGCTTCTTGAATGTCGAGGGCTTCGTAACTCATGCGACCGGACCACAAAATAGACCCGGTTTCAACGTCCACCATCCGAACAATCAAAGAGGCTTGGGCGGCGGAAGTCACCACTTGGGAATCGGGAACACCAAACGGGGCCATACCAGTACTGAGGGAACGCCCACCCAAAGCGGTCACGGGGTTTTCAATGCTTTTCTCTCCGGTCATCACCAGATAGGTTTGACTGGGAATACTGGAAGCCACGGTCCCCACGAAAATAGCGTCCACACCCAATATTTTCCCCATCCGCTTAATGGTGGCAGGATCCAACACATCCTCCCGGGCCAAACGTTGCTCTCTTAACACGGTTTCCAACCGCTGACGCTCCACCACGTCAGCCCCTCGCCCCAACAGATCCATGGCGAACAAGTCGGCCGCCACGGTGCCACTGGGCCCGTCAAAAGACGCCACGGCCACCCGGTTGATCAGACCAAAATCCGCTCGAGGGTTAAACGCAATTTGTGGTTTAACACAAGCGGTAAGGCCCAAAACTAAAAGTAGGCCCGCCCGAATCTTTTTCATTGGCTTAGTTGGTGAATATGCTTTTCAGCCATGGCCCGCTTATCGGGATCCGTGGACGTAGCCAAATACTGTTTCCAAACACGCAAAGCTTCGGAAGTTTTGTTGCTTTTTTCATAAAGAAGCCCCAACATGAAAAGAGATTCTTGGTTTTGAGGGTCTAAAGAAATAGCCTTTTCAAAAGCCTCACAAGCCTGGGGTAAATTCCCCTGCTTACGGTAAGCAAAGCCTAAGTGAAGCCACAACTCCGGATTGCTAGGGTCTTTGACCACGTTTTCTTTCAAAACATCCACCGCCCGGTCTCGAGCGGTGGATTCAGCTCTCACGTCACCCAGCGCAAACAAAAAAAGACCACACAAAACGATCAAACCCCAGTGCTTCATGGACTGTCCTCCCATTTTCGTTTTTTACTCAGCACCACCATCATACACCTTTTGGACGCCCCCGTTCTCAAAAAAGTGTCGCCCTGGCACCTCCTCACAAAAAATTTCAAATAAACAATTCCCTCATATAGTAAAATAGCCCTGTTTTCGGGGTGTAGCTCAGTTGGCTAGAGCGCCTGCTTTGGGAGCAGGAGGCCGCTGGTTCAAGTCCAGTCACCCCGACCATTTATCCTAAAAACGAAAATTGAACTCCGATCGAAATAAGCTAAAACATTGACATTCTTTCATTTTAGCACTCATTCGATGACGAAAAAGAGTCGCCCAATGGGCGAACCCAAAACCATCATCGGAGAACAGTTTTTTCCCCCTTTAGGAAGAAAGGGGGGTGCGGGCAATGCCAGTAACTTCAGGTAAAAAGTGCTCGTCATTCCGGCGAAAGCCGGAATCTAGGAATTTAAACTGGTTCTTAAACAACAATTTTAAAAACTCCGGCCTCCGCCGGAGAGACGATCCTTAAGTTACTAGCATTGGGAGTGCGGTGGATTTTTTTGAAAGGTCAACTTCTGTTTTCAGATTTAATATTCTGCCCACCGCATTAATTCACGAAAACCTTCCTCGCGCGACACAAGCCGCCGCCCTCGGTTGGACATCAACTTAGAAAAACAACTGTTATCAAAATCAAGGTTATGACTGATGGATTGTAAAGCGTACAAAGAAGGATCCATCAAGGGATGACTTCGGCGGAGTAGGTGAGACAATCCTGTCACCACACCACCAAAAAGAGATCCGAACCAGAAGGGCAAAAACAAACGTCTGTGTTTTTTGTTTGGGAAGTAAACCGCGGACAACAAACCATAAAATTGATCCATGGTTGTTTTTTCATCGTCCAAAACATGGATGGCGTTGCACGTCGAGTCGGATCTTGTTGCGGCTATAAATGAAGCCGCGGCAACGTTTTTCACATGGGCCAAAGGCCACCGATTTTGGCCACGCCACTTTCCAAAATGAATAACCCATGGAGACGTCCGAAGAAAGGAGACAAACCTTGGGGTCAATGTTTTATCCCCCACGCCCCAGACGTTTCCAGGGCGAATAACAGAGTATTGATGGGGCTTCAAGTTTTCTTGGAGCCAGCGTTCGGCCTTGATCTTAAACTCGGGGTAGGGATTTCTGGGTTTATGGCAAAAAGACAACTGGTTTTCTCCTTCGTGATGAAAATCCTTCAATCCATAAACATCAATTGTTGATACAAACACAAAACGACGTTCAGGATGTTCAGCCACCCATCGCCCTAGGTATCGCACGGAATCATAGTTTATGCGTTGGAAATATCCACGCCGTCCAATGTCTGAAGAATGTCCAGCGCAATGGACGATGGTGTTGGGAAGCAAACGGGTTTTACGAACAATCTCGGCCAAAGCGTGGCGTATGGATCCTTCGTCCGTCACATCCCCTTTAACCGTGGTGAGATGATGAGACTGACGCAAAGGGGTCCGATGGACGAACGCCGAAACACACCACCCTTGTGACAAGAACTCCTGAACAACGTAGCCCCCAATGAACCCACTCGCTCCGGTAACCACCACGTGTGGTTTACTTGATGAGTTCATGTTTTCTTCCCATAGCGTGAAAAACATCCAACACCGTCCGTAAATCTTCCCTCGTTAACGTGCTCATGACACACAATCGCAATCGGCATTCTTTCCGTCTAACAGCTGGGTAGCTAACCATGTTTGTGTACACCCCATTTCGCCTCAAATCATTGCAAAACCGGGCTAATTTTTTTTCGTCACCGACAATAACCGGAACAATGGCCGACTCGGTCTGCCCAGTGTTGAACCCCATATCGCGCAACCCAGTTCGCAACGCTCGCACGTTTCGCCATAAGGCGTCTCGACCCACATTGTCCTTGATGAGCAGATTAAAAACTTCAATCAATCCAGCGACAACCGGAGCTGGAAGACTCGTAGAAAAAAAATAAGTGCGTGCGTAATAGCGTAAATATCGAACCAAGTCTCGACTCCCCGCGCAATAACCTCCAATCGCACCCGGCGTTTTGCTTAACATCCCAACAGTCACATCAATTTTATCCATCACACCGTAACGCTCGGCGGTCCCCCGCCCCGTAGGTCCCACCACACCCAACCCATGGGCATCGTCCACCATCACCCGAGCCCCATAGCGCAGGGCTAATTCAACAATCTCATCCAAAGGAGCCAGGTCTCCATCCATTGAAAAAACGCCATCGGTTATAATAAGTCGTCCTTTCTTTTTCTCCGGAATTTGCCTTAAGATCTTCTCCAAGTGCTTCATGTTTCGATGAATGTAAACTTTCACCTCAGCTCCGGACAATCGGCATCCATCAAAAATGGACGCGTGATTAAACGCGTCATTAATCACCACATCTCCCGGACCGCACAAAGCGGACACAACCCCCACATTGGCCGAATAACCACAGGGGAAAAGAACGGCGTCTTCCCTCTGGTGAAACTCCGCGATCCTCATTTCCAACCGCCGATGAAAATCACTCACTCCGGAATAAAGGGACACGGCCCCCATCCCATACCCGTATTGATCACAAGCGGCCTTACTCGCTGCCACAACTTGGGGGTGCGAGGTCAAGGAAAAATAGGAATTGGACCCCAACATAATGACCTCATGGACATCGCCGTTGTGCTCTCGCAAAACCGTTCTGTGTCCCACGGACCGCAACACCTGAATCCCTAAAGTCTCCACTGTTTCTTGAAGTTCTTGATCACCCATCAAACACGAATTAAGTCGTTCGGCTTTATCGAAAATGTCCGAGCTTTCACCCCCAGCGACAAAATCCTCGAAATGTTTGGCTTCATTGGTCTTCACACTCATAACGCTCTCCGATAACATTTTAGTGGATCCGATCCATCGCGGTTAATAAAACACAGATTGCATTGTGTGCACATCGATTTTTTAACGAGTCCACCCCGTAATTTCTTTGGCCAGTCGGGATCACAAATGAGCGGCCGGCAGAGAGAGACCCCATCCAGCCCGTGCAGCGTTATGCAATCATTTAGTTCATCAACGGAGCGAAGACCACCAACCACAAACACCGGCTCCCCCGTTCGCCTTTTGATTTCCGTGGCCGCGACCACATTGTATCCTTCAGAAAAAGGAATGAATCTTTTCGTGTATCGCTTTAAGAAAAACATCTTCCACAAGGATCTCAACCAGATCGGCACGTTAGAAAAAAGAGGATTCACCTTAAAAACAACATCCATAGGACAAGCCCCCCGTGAAACATTCAAGGCAAATCCCATGCTCCCATAACTAATTTCCCACGCGTCCACTCCCAAGGATTTTAATCGTCGGATTGTACGGACGGTGTCCTCCAATCGAATCCCAGGAGTGACGTCTTCGGATTCACTTATTTTAACGAAGACAGGGAAAGCGACACCACACACGTTTTTGACGGCTCTGACAATTTCCTCCAAAAACAAATCTCGATCGCCCCAACAATCGCGACGATTGTTCGTCTGTGGTGATAAAAATTGGTGAATCAAATACCCGTGAGCCGCGTGAATCTGCACGCCATCAAATCCAGCGTCTTTCGCTCGACGCGACGCTTCGGCAAAACACTGAATGACAGCTCGAACATCGTCCTCACCCAATGGACGCACTTTTTCTCTAAAATAACCGCACTTTTTTGAAGAGGCACCCACAACATCTTGCCCTGTTACCTCCCTCAGCGTTTGACGCCCCGCGTGGACCAGCTGCATAAATATTTTGACATCAGTCCCGGCGTCTTTGGTTCGTCGCACAATCTCTCGCCAAGACTTAATCTGTTCGTCTCTGTCCATCCCGCACGCCCCCTTCTGCATCAGGCGCCCTTCGAGAGAAACATAAACAGCACCGGTGATCAGTCCGCCCACACCTCCCCGAGCCAAATTCGCGTAAAGAGCTCCAAGCGTGGCCCCGGGTTCACCGTTTTTATTGCCACATCCTTCAAAAGTGGCCGAACGGAAGATCCGATTTTTTATATCAATATTCCGTAATTTAAGAAGGGTGAACACGGCGTCGTTCACTTTTTTCCCCTCAACTGTTTAGCCATTTCAATAACCTTCTTGACATAGGCCTCCCTTTCTCCCATCTCGCGTGGACAGGGTGGCCCCGATTCCATACGACAAACTCTGTTCCCATCCGAACGAAGGAACACCCCGGCGTTCTCAGCGTTGGGTTGCGCCACCCCAACAAAAACAGCCCCCACGGCCTTCATCGCCTCTCTTGTCTCTGAAGACACGGGCTCTGAAAGTGCAAAGAACAACTCGTATTCTCCCGCCCCCCCCAACAAAAACGACTCCCACGGAACTCCTCTCTTTTCGGCCTCCTTCGAAACTCCCACAGCTAAGGGGACAAGATCCAGTGACACGTCAAAACGAAACTCAGGGTTTAATAGGTGAAAACACCACACCGCTTCTAAAAACCCGCCGCTCGTGTCCATACAAGCGCAAGCCTTTTGGGCAATCACTCTCGATTCTTTTAAACGCAATTCAAAGGAAGGGGTAGGACTTTCCGCCAAAGCGGCCCAATTGGCATCGCCCATCGTTCCCGTCACCCACAACGAAACATTTCCTTTGGGCATAACTCGGCTGAGCGGTCGTCCTGTCGGAAAAGACCCCATGGCAAATCCGCTGAAACGCCAGTTCGTGGCCACCCCCATATCCCCTCCACAAAGAGAACATCCCACATCACCCAAAATCCTTCGTATTCCACGGCCAAGTCCTTCTGAAAAACGAAGGGGATCTTCTCGCGGCAAAGTCACCCCCTGTAAAAAAAATTCAGGTTTTGCCCCCGTTGCAAAAAGGTCACTCAAGGTCGCGATCACCAGATTGGCCCCTAGTTTTTCCGGATCTTCCGATGTGAACAAGTCTTCTTCAGGAGAAAACTGATCCAGTGTTAAAGCCCAGATCTGTCCGTTTAACTCCAACAGCTCTGAATCGCTCTCAAACAAACCGTTCTTTTGACGTCGGTCGCGAGGCATCCTCTGGACAAACGCTTCGATCATTGCTTTTTCATCCATGGGAACACCCCAACAGATTTAACGACTTCGGCAACACATCAATCGTCACGGGAAGTCGCCCCCGAGGGTCACCGTCAAATTCGATTTCATGGGTTCTATCGGAGACGATGTTCATTTGTTTCCCTTTTTTAAGAAAAACCCCCTCCGTGGAAGTCACCGAGCCTGTGTAGTAACGAGGAAGAAGGCGGAGCATCCCCAACGGACTTTTCCCATAAACAGCGAAAACCCACGCTGTCCCATCCGTTGGTGTAAGCGGAAGGTTTAACTTTAAGCCGGAAGCGATGTAGGGATTTTTAGCCACCGTTAAATTGTTCACATCTCTGAGCACATGATCAACCCCATCGACCGTCACTTTCATGGCGATCTTTTTGTGACACAAAAGATTTTTTACCACAGCTGTTCCCGTACCACCGACATCGCCCAAGTAACGTCTTATCGAATTGGCCATTCGAGCAATACCCGCCCCCATTCCGACATTAAAACTGCAAGCGAAGTGCCCCACACGCTCTTCCCCATCCTCGTTTCGGAAATGAATTCGACAAACGTCCACTGGGGTCACCGCGGCTTGAATAAGTTTCTCCAACGCCTTTTTCGTGTCCGTTGGTATCCCATGAAACCGGCAAAAATCAGGGCTTGTCCCCGCGTAAAGGACCCCCATAGAAAGAGCGCGATTTCCCGACTGAAGGACTCCATCCAAAACCTCATTAATCGTCCCGTCCCCTCCCACCGCCACAACCACACACGACCCAACGATCTTCCGAACCTCTCGACACGCGTCTCCAGTGCCCTGCGTTTCGTAGGAAGAAAAAACCACACCGGCTTTCTTTAATCCTCGAAACCAATAATCCCACAATCGCTGCCCACGCCCCGAGCGAGAAGAAGGGTTTAGAATTAAGTGAAATCGCATAGACTTACTTACCGATAAATCCCTAACTTTTTATAAAGAGGGGTTGCTTGACCTCGGTTCCATTTTTCGACCAACCCCTTCGTTTGGGCCCAAGGAAGAGGGGTTCTCTTTAGATCGCTTTTCTGAATCAGATCATGAATGGCGGCCCCTTGCGTGCAACAAAGCCAATCACAGGCTGGTTCTTTAAAAGCGTCTCTCATTCGAGAGAACACAAGATCCAAGGGTTCTTCCCTAACGTTTCCAAAAGACACGTTCAAAAATTCACACGGTTGTATTTCCCCTGTTGCGTTCACATAAAAACGATCCACCCCGCCCGCCGTGCACCCCAACACACTCGAGGATTCTTCATAAACTTGCGCCACCAAGGATGGAAATTCCTTCCGATGACGACTGTTAAATTTCTGGGCTTCGTTTTCCACAGACCGAATGAAACCCGCCTCTTTTTGCATCCCCTCGTCTCGCCCCAGCCACATCCCCGCGGGTTTGGGGTGAATCAATTGAACAAAATCGGCGTCGACCCGTTTTGCCAATTCCATCATCTGATCCAGTCCATCGGCCCGAAGCTCGGGTTCGGAAAGGACGCTGTTGATGGCCACAGCAATCCCCAACACGCGGGATTGCTTCACCGTCTCGCAAGCCACGTCCCAAGATCCTCGCACTCCTGTCAATTCGTCGTGCTTCTGAGCCCTCGGAGAATGAATTGAAACCATCACCCCAAACAATCCTGTTCTCTTCAATTGCTCCAACATCCCAGGTTTAATCCCAGCTCCCGTTGTATTAACCCAAAGTTCAGATCGTTCGTCTAAGGATTCCATCAGTTTAAGAAGTCGGGGAAAACGTACAAACGGCTCTCCCCCCTCGATATCGAACAGGGCCACTCCCATTTTTTGCAGTTCCTTAGCGGTGGCTATCAAAACGGACTCGTCCAGCTCCGCGTTTTCATCTTTTCTTTGATAACAATGAGAACACCGATAAGGGCACGCTTTCGTCATAGAATAAACCACAGTGACAGGCCGAGGCGGTGTCCGTAACAACTTACCTTCCAAAGCCCAGAAAAACGCTTCCGATGGGTAGGCCGGCAGATATAAATCTAATTTATACCCTTGGTTCGTTCGCACAGCCTTGTGGTGTCGAAACACCAAAAGAAGACGCAACGCCCGTTGTAAAAACCGCCCATAAGCCACAGGGGACCACCCGAAAAGAGAGGGTTTGCACCCATACCGTCCAGCGACCGTCAGGGCGATTCGGCCATACAAAAAACACTTTCTCCATCCGGTTATATACCGAGTCATGTTAAGACCTTGCGTCCTTGTAAAGGTCAAACAAGAAACCAACAAACACGTAACTCCCCGCCAAAAGATAGAGAGCCAGCGTACCGTTAAAAATGGAAATCAAAGCCACTTGCCCCACGACACAAGCCCGAATGTTTGTCACGAGACTAAAATAAGTTCTTTCCCCAATCGGATGGGCCCAGTAAAGTCCAGCCGTCCACATTTGCAAAAACACCGTCATCACTCCACAAAACACAAAATTCTCTTTAAAGAGAATGTCTTTCATCGGCAGCCACCCCATGGCCATCAGGACAAAGAATGTTATCGTCGGCAGAAACGCCCCAACCACCCCAAACCACCGAGCCGTTTTCAAACCGTACCTAACGATGAACGTCTTTTTACCCGCGGCCTCATCGCCCTTCATGTCTTTGAAGTAAGTGAAATAAGTCATGAGTCCGTTCATGATCACAACAAGGATCAAGACGCTGATTCGATTCAATGTGAAGAGCGGCTCAGGTTTTGGTCCTGACGCCAAAAACCCATAAAACGTGCACATACATATAGACAAACCAAAAATCAAATTCCCCCACAAAGACCAAGCTTTCGAATATTCGTAAAGGATGTTCAAAAAGACTCCAGCCACAACAGGAACCACCGACCATGGATTTAATTTCCAAGAAATGACTAGGGTCATCGTCAACAAAACACCCGATACAGCCATGGCCCACGTGGGGTTCAGTTCTCCCGTCACCATCGGGCGATGGGGAGCGTTGACCCGATCCTCAGGCAACCCCAAATAATCGTTGACGATCTGATTAATACCCCAACTCAAAAACAAAACGACCAACACCATCAGGCTCCGCCCGTGGTCAAACAGATCCGGTCGACAAAATTGATAGAAAGACACACCGATCCACCCGGCAATTCCCGTGACAAACGCGTAATAAAGCCTCATGGATTTTATATAAGCGAGGGTAAATATTTTAAATTGAGTTATCATTCGTTCACCTTCGGTAATAGTTTTTTCAGCACGGACAGAAGAATAACCACCACCGCTCCTAAAACAACCCAGAAAACAATTTTCCAAGGCCCCACAAGGCCCACACGCCCCCAAGACGAGGAGGGGTGGATTTCTTCTTCATGGCCCAAGTGGGCTTCCCGCTGATCGGCCGAGAGAGCTTCGGTGGCCACCAAAGTGAGATCGTATCGGGGCCATCCCACTTGGGGCCGACCGTAGTAAAGAAACAACGGGTGGCCGGGGGATGCTTTAAAAACCAGTCGCCACGTTTGGTAATAAGCCTTAAATCCATCCAGAGAAAGAGGGGCGTTGTCCCCGTTGTCCACCTCCACCACCAAGCGATCCGTTGTGGGAGGGTGGGTTAACGGGAAAACCCGAAAATCAGGGCCGGCCAGACTCGTTCGGGCCCAAGAAAATTGGCCCAAAATTCGCCGAGTCGGTTCCCCCCGATCATCCGTCACGTCTTCGTAGATGATCAAATTTCGCTGAAACAGGGGGTTGGAGGCCCGACACTCCACGTGGGTGAGAGGAATTCCCTCCAAGGGAAAAACCATTTCCCATCGACTTTTTCCTTTTTCTTCCCCCAAAACCGTGACCCGAGGCGTCACGGACTTTGTTCGGGTGGTCCGGTCGGCCAACCAAGGGATCTGCCGGCCGTCCCGAATCAAACGAAAATCTTGGCCGAAAGGAGTCGCGTGGAGCAGAGCCGAAAGAGGAAGTTCGATAAAATGAAACCCCGATCCATCTAAGGAAACCGAAACCCGGTGGGTCCAATCGCTCACGTCCAAGACAGCCCCGGTTTCCGCCAAGGCCGGCAGAACCTCGGGCTTCTGATAAGAGGGGTTTAATTCCAAAGGACCGGCGGTCGCGTGCTCAAAAGGTCCTTGGGCCAAAGAATCTTTGAGAACAGCGAGATCGTAAGACGGAGCGGAGGTTTTAGAATTTCCCACCAAAAAGCGGTAATCGCCCGCCGTGGGGGCACGAAACACCAACCAAACGGGAAAAATTTTAGCCTCTTCCAAGGGGCGAGGTTCGTAGAGCCCATAGGGAACTTCCCGCCCTTGGGGGTCCAACAAGCGAAAATCCCCACGGTCGGGCCGGCCCTGGCCGATGGTGTCAAAAGGCACGGTCCAGCGGACCAAGCCGGCCTTGGCCACACGCACCGATTGGTGTCGAGACCAATCGTTGGGGTTGTCAAGAGCATGAACAAACGGTAACACCGTGAAAAAACCAATAAAGACGACGTAGAAAAAATAATGGATTCTGGCTTTCGCCGGAATGACGAAAACAGAAAATACTTTTACCCAATTCTTCGTCATGGGTTCACCTCGGCTGTTTTTTTCATAAAACGCTGATAAAGAAAAGACGCCAAAATAAGGATCACGGCCAGACCGGCAAAAGCACCCGCTCGGTAAAGTTGCGTTAACCGCCAAACGTCGTGTAAGAAAAGTTTCCCAATGGTCACCGCCAGAAGGGCAAAACTGGCCCGCTGGGCCACCCGTTCTTGTTTCCAAAGGCCCACCACGAGGAGGATTAAGCCAAACAGGGCCCAACCCAACGTGTAAGTCGTGTCCAAAACAAGGGAACCTTTCAAGTCAAAAGTGAGCGTGGACCCGTTACTAAAAAAATCGGCGATTTGGATGTTCATGAGGAGAAAAAGCAACACCGTCGCCATCCCTTGAAAAATACCGGGCCAAGGTCCCTTTAAAAATTCGGACCCGGTCTCAAGGGATTTTCCCCAACGTTTTGCGGCCGCGAACAGACACCCCGTGACCACACCGTAGGTGTAGAGAAACCAATTAAAGAGGGGCGTTGGCGCACGGGGGTGGTAGTCTAAAACCGCCGGATTGACAGACAACCGAAGGAAAGAAATTATTAAAAGCGTGGCCCCCCAGACTTTTAAGCCCGGATGGGGAACACGATGAAACAACCACACCAGAGCAAAACCTTCGAGAGCCCAAGCGAGCGTCAGCCATTCCTTAGAAAATTGAAGGGGAAAAATAAGGCTCACAAAAAACAACGCGACGCCACCAAACAGGGCCAAAACCGTTTGGGCCCGAGGGAGCGTTTCTTTTATTTTCACCAAACGAATTAAAGCCCCCAAGTAAAAAACAGCGAACACCGCGGGGAGAACACCGATAGTGGCCGGGCCCAACGTCTTGGAATAGGCTTGAAAAAAGAGGTAAAAAAGAAAGGGGCCCGCCACAGCGGACGTCAACCATGATTCAAAAAATTCCGCAAACCGTTTGGAGACGAAGGGAAGCAAGGCAAAAAAAGCGAACACCCCCACGGTCCACGGCGTGGCTAAAAAAAGACGCTCCGGCGTAAACAACCCTTCATACCAGATAAAATGCAAAAGTGTCACCGCCAGAAAAGAAACGAGCACCAAAACCCGGGAGGGGCCCCCGCGCCAAAAAGCCAACCCCACCAACATAAAAACCAGAAGGGCCCCCAAACCAAAAATGGGCGAGGGATTGGCCAAACGCAAGTGTACAGCGGCTTGCCCCAGTAAGAGAAAAGGGAGCAAAGCACCTAAGGCCGGGAGGCTCTCGGTCAAAATCGGTGGAACGTCCCACGCCGACGGCGAAGAAGAATCTTCGGACGCGTTCGCTTTTTTTTGTTGCCGAATCAACCAAACGCCAACGGCAAAAAACAACCCGGCCAACCCAAGAATCACAACAAGAAGGGTGGGCAACCCACTCTCCGTCAATCGAGGCACCCAAAAAATCACCGACAACAAACTCATCAAAAGAGCCCCCACAATGGCCCAAAGGAACCCCGTGGCCAAGGCTCCCCCAATAACGATGGCGTTCATCAGAAAAATCACGGGCCAAAGGAGGACCGGGCTTGTCACGTTCCGAAGAATCGCCACCAACAATGGAAGGATGAGAAGAATGGGATAAAGTTGAAAAATTGGCACAAACAAAGATTTTTCCTCTCGACGGTGAATCCGCACAGCTAAACCCCCGTGCAACAGACCCACCAACAGATAAGCCACGAGAGCGTGGGGAAGAAGGGCCGGTGTTAAGAAGCCCAAAGTCCAATTCAGAAGACCCACAAAAACCACGACACCCGCGAACAAATGATAAAAACGCAACGGGGGTCTCTTCACCGAAAGGGCTCCCAAAAGGGTATCGGACAAAACAAAAAGGACCAACGGGAGTGTGGGATGGATGGCCACAGAGGGTTTTCCTAAAGCCACAAAAGCAAAAGAAATCGCTAGGAAAGACAGGACACCCGTCGCGTGGAGCGAGACGTTCTCGGTCCCTTTCTTTTCGGCCCAAAGACGAGCGACCGCAAAGAAAGAAGCGAACCAAAAATAAACAAGCACAGCGGTCGTCACGTTTGACGACGTAAAAAACTTATCGGTCCACCCCAGCTGAATAAGGATTGATTCTCTCGTAAAAAGCCCTTAAACCTAAAAACGGAAGTTGAAACTCGTTTTCTTTAGATTCGTCATTCCGGCGAAAGCCGGAATCCAGAAGATTTTTTATTTCTCCGACGGAAATTTCAAAG
>Ga0247840_10008045_pt1 | contig 14326 bp, 12 predicted proteins | sample LaCruzMarch2015__FD_192404 | JGI IMG/M metagenome (GOLD analysis project Ga0247840, IMG submission 192404) | Freshwater microbial communities from meromictic Lake La Cruz, Castile-La Mancha, Spain - LaCruzMarch2015_17m | ecosystem: Environmental > Aquatic > Freshwater > Lake | place: Spain...
TTGACAACGTGACCATCCATACCGTTGAACATGATATCGTCCTTACCCAGGATATTATCTTTGACTACCTCACGACCGGGAAGAAAAGCCCGGTCCTGAATTTGAATTATTGAACAGGCTTAATTAACTAAACTAATTATCATCCGGAGAACACCTGCCATGTTTTCGAATGAAGAGAAAAAAGCGATTGCAGATAATTATTTCGAGGACGGGAAAAAGTTAAAGGGCGAGGAAAGACATGAAGATGCTTTAAAAGCATTTAGGAAAGCTTATACTATTCATAAAAAAATCAGCATCATAAGCTCAGCATATGATCTTATGGAGATTGCCAATTGCCAAAAAGAGATTGGCAACCTCAAAATAGCTGAAAAAGCATTTTACGATGCCGAACAAGCTTTTCTTTCCGTAGGTTGTAATAATGTGGACATGGCCACGTGCTTAAATGGTCATGCCGACGTATTATTCTATAGGGGAATCTATCTTGATGCAGAACCTTTATACCAAAGGGCACTCGATATTTACGAGAATGTGTTAGGGGCAGAGCATACCGATGTTGCAATGGTTCTCTACAATATCGCATCCGTCAAATACTATACCGGAAGATTCCCCGAAGCAGAACAATTATATAGACGGGCGCTAAGTAATTACGAAAAAGCATTTGGACCAGAGCACACCGATGTTGCGATGATGCTAGACGGCATCGCTTTAATAAAATGCGCCACAGGGCAATATGCTGATGCAGAAGCATTATACCAAAAAGCGCTCATCATCCGTGAGAAGGTATTAGGCAGAGACCATTATGATGTGGCACTGACACTGAATGGCATCGGGTTGCTTAAATTCGATAAAGGGCGATACACCGAGGCGGAACCATTATACTTAGAGGCTCTAAGTATCTTAGAGAAAGCGTTAGGACCAGAGCACACACACATTGCAACGGTACTCAATAATCTCGCTACACTTAATTACCGCACGGGGCGATACACGGATGCAGAATCATTATACCAACGGTCGCTGGGTATCGATGAGAGAAGCTTAGGAACCGACCACCCCAATGTTGCAATAACGCTAAATAATATTGCAGTACTCAAGCGTGTAACCGGGCAATACGCGGATGCAGAGCGGTTATATGAAAGGGTGCTCAGTATCAACGAGAAAGCATTAGGACCAGAGCACCTTCAATCGGCAAGTCCTATTAACAATATCGCTGCCGTTAAAAGTAATACCGGGCAATACGCGGATGCAGAACGGTTATATGAAAAGGCACTCAGTATTTATGAAAAAGCATTAGGACCAGAGCACCCTCAAGTGGCAAAGGCTCTAAACAATATCGCCAACGTTAAAAGCAATACTGGGCGGTACACGGATGCAGAACCATTATACAGAAGATCTCTCTATATCACCGAGAAAGCATTAGGACCAGAGCACCCAGAAGTTGCAACGTTGTTAAATAATCTCGCCTCGCTCAAACGCCAATCCGGGCAATACTCTGATAAGGAAGAAGTTTTATCATTATATAAAAAAGCTTTACAAATTAGTCAGTGTTCGCAAATGGCCGAATTATTATTTAACGTTCAGTACGAACTTTCCCAATTCTTTTCGAAAGAGAAGCAAAATGGAGCGGCCATATTTTTTGGCAAACTGGCAATCAATAATATCCAAGACATCCGCTCAAACATCTCGAAGATGGGACAGAATGTTTTACAAGCCCATCAGGCCACAATAGAGGAGTTCTTCAATTATTTATCTGAACTTCTCGTTGAGGATGGTCGATTTGCTGAAGCCGAGCAGGTGATAAATCTTCTAAAACAACATCAATACTTTGAATATATTAGAAGAGATGCCGTCCACGCAGATGAATTCCTTGTCAAATTAACATATACCTTGACGGAAGCCGCTTGTGAACGCCTTTACCTAAATAGTGCAGATAAGATTACAGAACTGATCAATAAATGTAATGAAGTTTTTGAGAAGCAACAAAAAACACCTAAAGATCAAACCTTTTTATCGGAACTGGATAAAAAAATAGAAATAGCTGTGAAGGACTTTAAGGCTACCTTTGACAGAATTTGTAACAAACTCAGTTTGATAGGATTGGATAGCCTGATTGACGGACAGATCAAAGAGACCTCAGACCTCATGGAGGATCTTAGAAAACTTGGGCCAGGCGCTGTTGCACTCTATACATGGGCTACGAAAGAATCATTTCATATTTTACTCATTACTCCCAAAAACCGCAAGGCCTACAGCCAACCTATCGAAGAAAAAGAACTCCACAAAAAAATATATACCTTTCGTCAATCACTTTTCCCACAAGAAGGTAATTTATATGATCCCATCGAGTTGGCGAAAGAACTTTATCAAATTATTCTTGGACCTGTTGCTAATGAACTTCGCAGACTTAAAACTAAAACACTCATGTGGTCACTTGAAGGTCCCATGCGCTACATTCCTATGGCAGCGCTCCATGATGGGGAAAAGTATCTTGCTGAATCCTACCGAAATGTTATGTTCACTCCTGCCAGTACTGGCCATCTTCAGGACAATCCAGAGGGAATATGGAGGGGGCTTGGTCTGGGGGTAACGGAGCATCATGATCCATTCCCCTCTTTACCTATGGTAAAAGAAGAACTTGACAGCATCATTCGATCTCAGAACTCCCCTGACGCTATCTTTGAAGGTACCGTGCACCTAGATCAAAGTTTCACCTGGAAATCCATGCAAAAGGGACTTCAGAAAAAATTCTCCCTTGTCCATATTGCCAGCCACTTCCAGTGTGCCCCCGGCAATGATACCACTTCATTTCTTCTTTTGGGTGACGGTCAGCGGCTTCCGATAGACAAGATCCGTCATCAAGCCAATCTCTTCGATGGAGTTGATCTTCTGACCCTTTCTGCATGCAATACCGCCGTTGGAAATGTAGGTCAGGATGGAAAAGAAATTGAGTGCTTCGGAGTCTTTGCCCAACGACAGGGGGCAAAAGCTATCGTGGCTAGCCTTTGGCCAGTGGCGGATATCAGCACTAGCCTCCTGATGAAGGAATTCTATGAACGAAGGGCCGAAGGAAAAAACAAGGCGGAAGCCTTACAAGAAGCCCAAATTGCACTTCTGACAGGTCGCATAAATTCAAACCATATTGCCACATCCGCTGGTCGTTCCACCGCCCCAGTTGAGAAAAAAGAAAATTCGGCGGGAGAAGGTGAAGGTGATCCTAGCCTATACAGATTTAAAAGGAACCCCAAGGCACCGTTCGCCCATCCCTTTTTCTGGGCACCTTTCATTCTCATCGGAAACTGGAAATGAATTGTTTTAGTTATTTAGCATTGCTCTGATCCGGCAAGATATCAATGTAAAGAGTTTGATCGGCAGCTCGGACTCGCAAAAGTGATTTTGCCTGTTCCTTTTCACTTTTCAATATCGGGCATCCTTGGATTTTGAGCACTTGAATTTCGCTTTCCCATGATTCCCAGGATACAGCTTCGGGTGCAATAGCTACCCCTCTCAATGTTACCGATACAGACGGTGCAATGACCGGGCGCTGTTCGATCCAAAGGAAATCAATCTCCAGTACTTTTCCCCGCAATGGGCGAAAATCAACAGGCAATATCGGAGAGTTTTCCTTCAATTCCTCGATATTCTTCTTGTCTTCTTCTGAAAACGCTTGGTTGCTACTCACTCCACGAACAGTTACAAGAGCCAACGTTGGTGGTATGAGAATATCCCTAAGCTTTCTCAACCCTTCATCGGAAACGTCAATTAACCATTCACGTGCTTTCTCAACAGATACCTTAATCCCTTCCAATACTATCGAATAAGCCTTAACCCTTATAAGTTGTTCCCGATACGTCTTCATGGCCATATATGCTTGATCTATGACTTCAATCCATTCTATATAATCGGGATTTGCATCAGTTGCCTGTTGCATTTCACTGCCAATCCATTCATTCTGAACAATCCGTGACATCACAAATTGCGCTCGCTCAATGAACAATGCTTCAATCATGCCTAATCTTAGCGATGGCTCAAACATAGATTCCATCAACCATAGGCCGCGACCAAGGCGTAAAGAAAGAGTCCCGAAAAGAGATAAATCAGGAATGGGCACATCCAATGAACCTATCAGGGGATTGGTATCTGCCGGAACAGCGAATAATTGTTGCGGATCGTCCGAATGACGGTTAATGATCACCCAAAAAATGGCCACGTCTTCTGGTGAACTCTTAAGATTGAAAAGATATAGGTCCCCTCTTTCAGGAGTGGCCCTGCGTTGTTTTAATGCATCTTCGAGTCGTTGACTCTTGGAGGCAATTGAGGCGATCCTTTTTTCGAGATCTTTTGTTTTTTTATTTTTTTCCATAATCTCACATCCCTTAAGGTAGAAAAAGCTTGCCATCTTTTAATATAACGGCGAAAGTTATCATCTGTTCGAAAATATTTTCATAATTTTTCAGCCAGATATTTCAGTAGCTTCCGGTCTTCCGAAATAGTGCTCTTTGATTCTCCCATTTCCCTTGCGATATCGGTCGTACTATCATCTTCATCATTGGCAAATCTGTTGAGCATAACTGTCAGCAACAAATGCAGCCGACATTTTACTTTGTTATGTTTTTTTAATTTATCGATCTCCTTTTTTAACTTTTCATGCATGCCTACCGCATCTATTCCCGCCTCGGTCTCACGATCAGATGATACCATCATTTCAGAAAGCTCTTTGTGAAAATCTTTCTCAAAATCGGAACTTGAAACTTCGGAAGATACAATGCGCGACGCTTTCTTTAGGACTTCTACCAAATCCCTGACTCTGAAAACAGCAGTGCCTTCTTTCTTCAGATGGACAATTAATGAAGATAACCTTTGCTGAGCCTTTTTGCTAATTTTAATTGAGTCGTTTACAATAGTCTCATACTCTGGGTAACTGGCCATAATCTGTTTTAATGCAATAGAATCCGGAAAGCATATTTTATCATTTTGAACAGCTAATCGACAAACAGTTTCATTTCTGATCTTTTTCTTATCTTGAGGATTATCAATAGTTATAGATCCCGATTCACTTAAATTTTGAAGAACTGCCTCAACGTTCTTAAAAATTGCATAACCTTCTGGATCATGAGCTTTCTGCCTTTCTAATAAGAAATGATCGATATTTAAAAATACAAGACCGTCAATATTCTCCTTTATTAAAGTCTGTGCTTTCAATGATTGATAACGCCTGAGAACGGCGTATTCATAGCAATCGATTTTTATATCAGAAAATGCATCTTTCTTATTCCAAGCCTGATGATCTGAATAACCAAGTAAAATAGGTGGCTGGTCCCACAAATTCCGTTCCTGCATTTTACTCGTGAGAACCTTGCCAATGATATCAAGGATAATCTCGAGAATGTCTATTGACGGGAATGTGGCAGTATCTAATTTTTCGATATGCTGTGTTAGAGGGGAGCTCACAAATCGGTCTCCCCTGTACCTTGGTAATTGTTTGACATACGCGCCCTCATTGTTTCTGAGTCTTTTTTACCGAACCGGCCAATTCTTCGGCCAATATCGCAAGACATGATCTTCTGCACCCGATTTTTCTTGTCCTTTCTTCCATCGTAATTATCCACGATGCTCAACCGTAAAGAGATTACGTATAGCCCCATCAGGAATCTATCACTAACAAATACCATAAAGAGAAAGACTATTCAAGAAATAAAAAGATTTGGCATCGCTACAATACTATTCATTTATCCAGAGTAATCTCATCTTGCGAGTGTAAGATCATAATCCCTTGAAAAAAAATATTTTCGAACAAGTGAAAATACGCACAGTTATTTTGTTTTAAAGGGGCAAGCTTATGAAAAACAAAATGGCAAATATCGTGATTGGAATACGACGGATACCTGTTCCATATGATCAAGATGATTGGGTTTAAACTATATGAATAAAATATTTTCGAACAAGAGGAGGAACCCATCGTTATCAGCGGGCAGAAAGGAAATACGACGACTGGCTCTTTGATAACTGAATATCCTTCCCACAAGATCCAAGACCCGCAGTTTTCCAGTGCGGGAGCAAGTATCCGAATGGAGCACTTGGTGAGTGGCATGGGACGGTAGGATAACAACCAGCCGATAGAAAGGTTGTAATCGTAGTTCGGCAAGAAACCCGGAGTACGGCATGAAAGTATTAAAACCAAGCTTCATAATATTCATTGGCGTTATAATGTGAATACAAAATCTATTAAGGCCGATTTCCAAAAGGATATCGGCCTATTTTATTGGAGGAGGTGTGTAACAACATGAAGTTTCTTGATTTCCAGGAAAAGCTTCCGCCCTTTATTGCGCGGAAGGACGTTGGTCGGCTGCTGGGCGGGTGTATCAGTCCGAAATCTTGCGCTAATCTGGATTCGCTCGGACTTGGTCCGGAAGGAAGATTGCGCAACGGTCGGCTAGTTGTTTATGAAACGCAGTCCCTTTTACATTGGCTCGATCAGAAGAAGCGGCAGTAACTTATTGAAACATTTCATACATTATTAGCAGGACATTTTACGGCGGCGGTTGGCAATAAAGCCAATCGCCATTTTTATTTCACGGCAGTAATTGAACCCAGTTTCAAAAAGGAGAATAAAGATGATCTCAGCACAAAGAAAAACCAATGTGGCGAACGAAATTTATTTTACTATGAAACCTATTTCACGGGAAGCAGGCAAGGATGACTCTTTCTTCAGCAAAGAATTCTATGATTTCTTAGCTAAAAGGAAAGCAGCAGAAGGGATGCGCCGGAACCACCTTCGTTTAATAACGCTTTAAAAGATTATTAGCAGGACATTTTTACGGCGGCGGTTGGCAATGGAGCCAATCGCCATTTTTTACATCTCATAACAACGGGTGAGGCCGATTTCTGAAAAGGAATCGGTCTTTTTATTGAGCAAAAACAGCATCAAAATTCAGCAAAGAAAGGAGGTTGAAAAATTTCTAAGCGGCGCGTTGTCAAGTCATCTACTAACCAATCTTAATCCAAACAAAATAAGAAAGGCACCAAAAATGGAAACAACTATCGTCAGTAGTAATCAGGATTTCAAAACCACCGGTGGTTTTGAAAATGAGTCGCTTGGACTAATGGCATGCGATATCGAAGACATCGAAATCGTAAAGATTCAACAGTATCAGGGGATGCCAGCATACCTTGATAAAACAGAATCACTTTATCCGGTGGTCATCAAAACGCCGGAGGGGTATTTTCTGGTGGACGGCCAAGAGCTTCTTGAAGAAGCTTGGGACGGAGGCAAAGACAGCCTCAAATGTTTCGTTTATTCCATGGATGAGCACAATGATGCTGAAATTGCTCTCTTCATCCTGGAAATCAGGACGAAGCCACAGGGCGGCTCGGCTCGTTATGCCGAAATTATCCGGAATGTCAGGACATGTAAGAATAAGCTTGAGCAATCAAGCGACAATCTTATCAGGCACTCACAAGGTGGTCGGAGAAGGGGTCAGGCTTTCAATGACGCTGACAAAAGTGGCAACATCAAAATGATTCTCATTGCCTCTACAGGACGAGGCAGGAGCTCTGTTGGAGACTATTTGGCATACTCCGACTTCATTGATGACAAAACTTTAACTCTCCTTGCTGAAGGTAACTCAGAAGAGTCGCCTAAAGGCAATGGCGATGTTGCTGTAGCTGATCGTGGTGCAGCAAAATCCTTCTTCAAGAATATTCATACGAAGAAGCGGGCAGCGGTGATGATGCTGCAGGTGGAAAAGGTTGATGATCAAGCGATCACGACCACCATTTCCGCGAAGGTGCTGGCTGCCTTCAAGGAAGACAATACTGGTAAAAAGGTCACGGCTTTTGATGACCTGGTGGGTGAGAAAGTTGAAAAACCACCAAAGAAGGTTAAGGAAACCGAGGCAACCAAGAAGGAAGTGGGAGAGGCCGCTCCTGCTGAAGCTGGTGGGTCTCTGCAAACGACGGCTCAAGGTGCTGACGGTGATAAACCTGAAGCCGCCGCTGTAAAAGACATTGAGGGAAGTCATGATGAAATCGGTAAATCTACCGAAATCATCAACGCGGCACCTCCGCAACCAGTTTATATCAAGCAGCTTGAAGGTCAAGCATACAGGCTCTTGGAAATTGCTAAGAGCCAGCATGAGCCGTTACAGATTGCCGAATATGTAGAGTCGGTGATCGCAGCCTTGACCGAAGTTTTGACTGAAATCAGGACGATCGCGGAAGATTCTGGTTTCCGTGAGGCCGCATAATGGGTGTCTTTGCTAATTTTATTAGCGGAGCTCAACCTGGTTCAGTTCCAGCAGGGCACGTTGACCATCTATTGGTCAGCGTGCCCAACGCTGGGCACAACGATCAAGCTATCCGCAGGACTTTGAAGTTTTTCAAATCCATGGGCGTTGGAACTGTTGTTGCCCAGGATAGCGGGGGATTCCAGCTTTATCAGGCTGAACACGGAGCTGAAAAGAAGATCATTATTTATGATCCAACGAAGACGATTAATTACAATAATTGTCTCAACTTAACACCAAGACACATCATAGAAACGGCGTTGGCATTGAAACCTGACATCATGATCAGCCTGGATATGCCGGTACCCAAAGAATTAAACAAGGGCCGTCAAAACATTCTCTTCATGAAGAACAACACCTTCAACGTGAGATGTGCCAGGGAAATTGCAGCAAGCAGGGATAAGTTTTGCCCGGAAATTAGATTTTTTATTCCGGTCCAAGCATACGACCTGGATCAATTTGACTATTTTGTTAGAGATATCGGGAATATTAGATACGATGGCCTTAGTTTACCGAACCGACTTTTCACCACTGAAAAGATCGCCTTTTTCCTGTTGAAGTTCTACTGGATGGGCGTCAGACAAGCTCACGTGCTTGGGACAACGCGGTTTGATATTCTTGCCACTCTTGCATATTTTGCCAGGAACTATTTCGACTTTCTTTCCGTCGATGCGACCTCCTGGATGAAGTTTGCAAACGTGCAGGTGTACTTGAGGCCATTTAGTCTTTTGGATCTGAGACTCGATGATAAGGCTGTCATTGGTAATTCCGATGTCAACGTCTGTGATTGTCCATGGTGCCGGGGAAAGTCCTTTTACGACATCAAGAACATGATCAATGCTGACAAGACGATGTTTTTAAGAGCCCACAATGTGTGGGTGACGGAACAAGCGATGAGGGAGTTTTACGCACACGCGGAAACGCCAGCGTCGCTAAAGGATTTCTTGATGAGCAAAACGAATAGGATTGCGGATATAAACCGCATCTTCAAATGCTTATCAACTATCCATTCCGTCAGAAACATCTTATCGGACGCATATCTCAAGGTGCTCTACCGGCAGATGTGCGAGTAGAAGTGGTTTAAGTGGGCGATACCGAGACCCAGCTTCCCGAATGCAACGGCAGCGGGAGGAGTGGCAGGGGCATTAGTGCCTAGCCGCTGTCTCGGTTCGCCCAATTTTATTAACCCACCATCAACTTAAAAAGGAGAATTAAAATGACTTTACGAAAAATAAAAATGGATAGGTCCAATCCGTTTGTGGAAAAGGGTTTGGACAAAAGCTTTAGGGAAGTGATTCTCGCTGATCAAAGTTCTGAATTGCTTCGAGTTGTTCCGTTTATTACATTCGGGTTCTATGTTCCATTAACTTCCGATGGCTATATCATGTCAGGTCCAGATGAAGATGGGGACATTTGGAATCATAACTTGTGTTTTGAAATTCAGCCGATGGCTATGGCACTGAGGGTCATGATCCGCCCGGATATTTCGAAAACAGATGCCATAAGGATTCTGAACAAAATCATTAAGCAAATTGTCGAGGATGAATTTGATTGGAATCAAGAATTAAAGGACCTCCTGGCTCATTAGTTAAGCGGGAGAGACACTGCATTTGTCGAAGGGATTGAAGACATTAACCATCCCATAAGCCGATCACTGACCTTTTCTGTGTAAGTCAGCGGTTTGCGGCATCAGACAAACTGAAGCCGGTGAGGTCATTTTGGCCTTACCGGCTTCCCTAACAAGACTATAGGAGAAAAATATTATGACGACGAAAAAAGTAGAAAAGACTGTTTTTGGTACAAAGGAGTGGGCTGCTTATAACGAGAACTGCATGAGCGGTTGCAGCCACGATTGCCGCTATTGCTACGCCAAGTCAATGGCTGTCAGATTCAAGAGGAGAACTCCGGATGATTGGCAGTATGAAATCTTCGACAAAAGCAAACTGGCGAAGAGATTCAAGCTGAAAGAGGGTCGCTTTATGTTCCCCACGACCCACGATATCACGCCGGAGCATCTGGATGCCTGTATGTTCTTTCTGGAGAATATTCTGAAGGCAGGCAACGAAGTTTTGATCGTTTCAAAGCCTCATATTGATTGCATCAGATCCCTGTGCGCCAGATTTGGCGAATACAGGCAGCAGATTCTGTTTCGTTTCACTATCGGCTCTGCTGATAATGAAACACTCCGGTTTTGGGAACCACATGCTCCCGGCTTCGAGGAGCGACTGGAAGCGCTGGCGCATGCTCACAAGGCAGGATATGCGACCAGCGTTTCGTGTGAACCCCTGTTGGATAACAATGCAGATGACCTGATACGGCAGGTGCGGCCCTTTGTGACCGATGCCATCTGGTTGGGCAAAGCAAATGGGTTGATCGGTAAGGTAAAAGTAAACGGGTATGGTGATCGGAAAACGATCTCGCGTGCCGTTCATCTGATTGAGTCATTATCTGATGGGTATCTTACCGATCTTTATAACCGTCACAAAGATGATCCACAGGTCAAGTGGAAGGAAAGCATCAAAAAGGTTGTCGGGATCGAGGTCCCGGTAAAAGCGGGGTTGGATATTTAGACCCATTTACAGGGGACCGGCAAGAGCATCCAAAGATCTTGCCGCTTCCCCACTTCACAATACAAAACGCCTTACAGGCGAAAAAGAAAGAGAGAGGTTTTTAAAATGGATAAGAAGGTGGTTGTATATCATGTGTTCCCTGATAATAAGGAAGGGAAAACTATAGCTCGCGTTGTTGCCAATATTTTCGGCTTGGTCATATCCGGAATTAGAATTATGTCTGGCATTCAGGGTACAACATTCGTGGCATTTCCCAGCTACAAAGCACCCAATGGTCAATATTGGGATACGGTCTCTATTGAGGATACGATGCTGGATCGGGAAGTTAAGGAAGAAATTTTGCGGCAATATAATGCCAAAATTGACTTTAACCCTTTTCTTCCAATATTTGCCGATGACAAACCAGAAACTAACAAGAAATAGCTTTAGTTAAATCTGGTCAGAAAGCCCGGGCCCGATACTTTTCCGGCAGATGTGAAAGCAGTAAAAAGGGATATGGGTGGCGCCGTGACTTTGAAGATTCAATGTTGCGGGCCACCCATTTTTTATTAAACAAGTAAGCTCTAACAACATAAATGCAAAGGAGAACAAAATGAAGAATGAAATGAAGAGCATTAACGCTAAACCGGTGCAGCGTTTTCTGAAAGTCGAAATTAGCAAAGGTATTTCCAAATCTGACGCAATAAGGATTATGGAAAAAACCATTCTTGCAATCGGCAATAATAAAACTTCCTGGGATATGGAGTTTAATAATTTTGTCGTTCTGTTGGAAGAGACTGATTCCGATGATGGTATCCACGTGGCTAAGCAAATAACCTGGTGCGATATTAAACGTAAGAAAGCAAAGATTTCAGGCACATGTCAAAGAAAATTCAGGAGAGAAATAGAGAATACAGCGTTCCCTGTATCTCTCGAATACGAGTCAGCGACTGCCGAAGAATGTCGTGGGTTAAATCAAGACATAATTGCTGCTTGATACATTTTCAATTGAAAATGATCGTCTCTTAAACCCTGTAGGGGAGGGAACAATCTCTCCCCCTACCCAACAAAACAAAGCGCCCTACAGGCGAGAAAGAAAGAGAGGCTCCAAATGGATAAGAATCCTTTCCCCAAAAAGACCGAAGAACAAAAGGAGAATGTTGTCGATAATGACACGACAAACACTCCTGCAACTGAAGCGGACACAACGTCCAAGAAGGCACCAGCTAAAGCAAACGACGATATTTCAAAAGCTGAAGCCATGATCAAAGTGGCCCTGAAAAACGGTGACTACTTTCGCGACAACCTGAATCGACCTTTTGCCACCGTTGATATTAACGGGAAAAAACGTACCATCAAGGTCAACACCAATGACTTTAGGGCTTACCTGAGACGGCTGGATAGCCAAGTGAATAACCATATCGCGAATAAGGCCACCATTGAAACGGCAATTGATCATCTGGTTTCCTTTTGCCTGTATGATGGTGAAATCAAACCTGTTTCATTCAGGATCGCCGGATTGGAAAATGATATTTACGTTGATATCGGCGATCAATCATATCAGGCAATCAAGGTCAGTTCTGATGGTTGGACTATGGTCTCTGATCCACCAGTGAAATTCGTCAGATCACAATCCCAAGGAGAGTTGCCGATTCCGGTTAAAGGTGGCTCTGTCTTTGCTCTGAGGCCATTTCTGCCGCTGATGCATGATGAAGATTTCATAATGACTGTATCGTGGCTGGTTTCGTCGTTTTCGCCACGAGGCCCATATGCCATTCTTGTTTTAGATGGTCCCCAGGGTAGCGGCAAGAGCAGCATGGTTAGGGTTATCAGAAGCCTGCTGGATCCGTCAAAGGCAAGCAACCGCATGATACCAGCAAGCTCGCGCGATCTGGCAATTAATGCCGTCAACGCATGGGTGCTCGACTTCGATAACATGAGCGGATGCCCTAAGTGGCTGTCAGATATTCTCTGCAGCATTGCGACAGAGGGCACGTTTGCAACTCGCATGCTTTATAGTGACGACAGCGAGATGCTCTTCCCCATTATGCGGCCGATAATGCTCTCTGGCATAAATGATTTGAAACCGGAAAGCGACATGGCGCAACGGGCAATTGCCATTCATTGCCCATTCATGAAACCTGCAGACCGCCTGCCAGAAGAAGTATTCTGGCAAGAATTTAATCAGCTGAAACCCGCGCTGTTTGGGGCCGTTCTGGATGCTGTTGCTGCGGCTCTTAAGAACAAGAATTCCATTGAAAACATCGAATATCCTCGAATGGCAGATTTTTGCCGCTTCTCCGTCGCCGCCACTGCTGGCTTGCCCTGGAAGGCAGAAGATTTTCTGGCTGCTTATTCCGGCAACATTAACAATATAGGAAATTCGCAACTGGAAGGTGATCCAGTAGCCGCCGTCATTGCTGCCATGATGTGTGAACATCAGAAACTCGTCCTATCTGCGACAGAAGTATTCACATTTATGGAAGGGCAGAACTGGGTCAGCGAGAAGGTTAGGAAATCTGAAGCATGGCCGAAGACAGTTAACACTCTCAGAGACAGGCTCACCAGAGTTTCCACTTTCCTGGCGGCGAAAGGTATAGAAGTGAATTTAGCTTACAGAGATCCTAACGGTGTTAGAAAGTGCCTGTTTATTAACCGTAATTTGAGTCAAGGTAAAGCTCCGCAGATACCTCAAGGACCGATCAAATTGGTAACGACTGAAATGAGAAATAAAATCGTATCCCAACTTCAGCAGAGTAAGCTGACGCTATCACAAACTGAATCTTCTGATTCCACCGAAGATTCAGAAGTTGACTACGAAAGTGCATTCCATCGATAGGGCTTGGTCAGGTGCTGGTACGGGCAGCAACTGGGCACGGGCAGGGCCGAGCGGGCTTGGTGGGCCGCTTACCCTGTCCAATTTATTTATATTATATATTATTATTCTTTTTATTTATAAAAAAGAAAGAATGAGTAGCCCGGTCTGCCCGCTGGGCCCAGTCCTGAGGCTGTCTCTGTAAATTTTCTTTTCAAATTATTTTCGTGAAGCCCAGCTCAAGCCCAGTTCCAGCCCTAACAATCTTAGTTTATCAATCCTGCCATTTCCAGTTCAAACCTTCAGCTCTTGCCGATAGAAACCTGCCTTGATGTAATTTCTGTTCATAAAATACCTATAAATTTCGGACATATCAATCTATTAATTTTCTGTATCAATCCTTCTATCTTCTGCTATATCATCCTGATAATCTTACATATTCAGTCATCATTTTTCAGTCACAGATTCTGTTTCAGTCCTTGTCAGCTCTCTTGATTTTTCAAGAGCCTCAGTAACCTTTGAACAAGTCGTGGTGATTCATCCACATCAGCAGCGATAATCTGCTCGGACAAAAGCTTCGGTGAGACTTTTCTTCTACACCATTTTGAGTGTTCGTCGTTGTAACCTCCTGCAATGGTTAGGTCGCTCTTTGAAAAATCCAAAAACTCTCAAAAATGTGGTGC
>Ga0247840_10008050_pt1 | contig 14323 bp, 14 predicted proteins | sample LaCruzMarch2015__FD_192404 | JGI IMG/M metagenome (GOLD analysis project Ga0247840, IMG submission 192404) | Freshwater microbial communities from meromictic Lake La Cruz, Castile-La Mancha, Spain - LaCruzMarch2015_17m | ecosystem: Environmental > Aquatic > Freshwater > Lake | place: Spain...
TTGCGACCGTTCAGGACGGCTCGCCGATCCCGGTTTTCGTCTGCGAGAGGGTCGAGACCTGGATCTTGCCTCCCCGGGTGGCGTCCTCAAGCAACGACTAGCGGAGCCGTCAAGCCGCGCCGGAAGCGGACGCGGGGTTCCCGTTCCCCTTCGTCATTGACAGGATGCTTCCGGACGGCACGCTGCGTGTCAGCCAGACGCCGCCTCCGATGATCGAGCCACGCCCGATCGTCACGCGCCCCAGAATGGTGGCACCGGCATAGAGGACGACGTCGTCCTCCACGATCGGGTGCCGCGCGCCGCCCTTCACCGGATGACCCCGCTCGTCCGCCGGGAAACTGAGCGCGCCGAGAGTGACTCCCTGGTACATGCGTATCCTGTCTCCGATCACCGCGGTTTCACCGATCACCACGCCCGTTCCGTGGTCGATGAAGAATCGCTCGCCGATCTGCGCTCCGGGGTGGATGTCGATCCCCGTCTGGCTGTGCGCAAGTTCCGTGATCATCCGCGGGACGAGCGGGACGCCCCGTCGATAGAGTTCGTGGGCCAGTCGGTAGTACGTGATTGCTAACACGCCGGGGTAACACGCGATGGTCTCCTCGCGGCAGGTGGCTGCCGGGTCCCCATCGAATGCCGCTTGGGCGTCCGTGTCCAGGATGCCCTGCAAGCGGGGCAGCTGGGCGAGAAACTCCTGTGTGATCGCGCGAGAGCGATCGCCGAATCCAGCTTCCGCGCCTTGCACGAGCAGGAACCCGCGCTCGATCTGATCGGGAAGGTGCAGTGCGGCGTACTCCAGCGCGGCGAGCGTCTGCCCGCACAGGTCCCCCTCTGGCACGCCGGGCACGCAGAAGTACCCCGGGAAGAGGGCGGAGCGAAGCGCATCGACAATCTCGCGCAGGCCTACGCAGGAGGGCGTCCTCCTCGAGCACGACGACGGGAACGGCTGCTGTCCGCGTGGCCGGAGACTGGGCGGCCGACAGAGCGACGAGACGATGGACGGGAACCAGTCCAGCGAAGGCGAGGCGTCGTTTGTCGAGCCCTGGAGATTCGTCATCAGAACCACCCCTCGAATAGCGCCGTGCTCAAGTACCGCTCGCCGGCGTCCGGCAGGACGACGACGACGAGCTTGCCGGAGTTCGCGGGATCGCGGGCGATGCGCGTCGCGACGGCGAGCGCGGCGCCGCTCGAGATCCCTGCGGTGATGCCCTCTTCGCGATGAAGGCGCCGCGCGAAGTCGAGCGCCTCCTCGTCCGAGACGGTCGCGATCTCGTCGACGAGGTCGAGGTCGAGGACGTCCGGCTTGAACCCCGCTCCGATGCCTTGGATCTTGTGCGGGCCGGGCTGAGGCTCGCAACCGTCGCGAAGCGCCGTCAAGACCGGCGAGCGGCTTGGCTCGACGGCCACGGACCGGATCGCTTTCCCCTCAACGCGCTTGATGTAGCGGCTGATGCCCGTGATCGTGCCGCCGGTCCCGACTCCGGACACGAGTATGTCGATGGCGCCGCCGGTGTCGCTCCAGATCTCCGGCCCGGTTGTGCCGAAGTGGATCTCCGGATTGGCCGGATTCTTGAACTGTTGGGGCATGTAATACTTGTCTGGGTTTGCGGCGAGAAGCTCCTCGGCCTTGGCGACCGCGCCCTTCGTTCCAAGAGCTCCCTCGGTGAGGATGAGCGTCGCGCCGAACGCCTGCAGCATCTTGCGGCGCTCGATCGACATCGTGTCCGGCATGGTGAGGACGAGCGGGTAGCCGCGTGCGGCGCACACGAAGGCCAAGGCAATGCCGGTGTTGCCGCTCGTGGCTTCGAGCACGGTGACGTCGCGTGATCCCGGCGTCAGAAGGTTCTGACGCTCGGCCGCCCAGATCATCGCGGCGCCGATTCGGCATTTGACCGACCCCGCCGGATTTCGCCCCTCGATCTTGGCGACGATCGTTGCCGGGAACCCCTTCGCGATTCGGTGGATGCGGACGAGGGGCGTGTTGCCGATCGTCTGCGCGTTGTCCTCGAAGATCCTACCCATGGCATCTCTCCTCGATCACGTGTGCGTCGGTTTCGTTTTCTTCGGCTGGTCTAGCTCCCTTCGCTCGAAATCGGACAGGGCAGTGTCCGACTCATCTTCTACAGTTTGAGAACTGAAGCTGCGTCCTGTTGGGCGTTAGCGTGCGTGGCGCGACGTCCTGGCATCAGGAGTGTCCTGTTTCTCTGACTGGGGGAGGGATGGCCACCCCCACGGCCTGAAGCACCTTTCCGGCTACGCCGGGCAGCGGTGTCCGGAGGAGGTAGCGGCGCCGGTGGTGACGCACCTCGACCTCGTCCATTGCGGTGAGGTCGCGCACGATGTCCTGCCACTCGAACTTCCACCCGCGCTTCGCCAGCCGCTGCTCCAGTTCGTGGCGCAACACGAGAGCGAGGAAGCTCACGAACAGGTGCCCAGCGATCGTCGCGTCGTAGTGGTGGTAGATCGGCCGGGTCTCCAGCAGGCTCTTGGCTGCACGGAAGAACTGCTCCACGATGAGGAGTCGCTTGTACTGGGTTGCCACCTCCGCTGCAGGGAGCGAGGTGTTGGTGCGTAGCACCCACTTCCCGTCGAAGCGGACGTCGGCTTTCACCTTGCGCGGATCGATCTGCACTGCCCCCTTGGCCACCGTGAGGTAGCGCCGGTACCCGCGGTTGGCGATCAAGCCGCCCGCTCCCCCGTGGAGCGCCTGCGCCAGCGCGTCCAGGATCACCGCTCGGTCCGCGGCGTCCTTCTTTGCCTCGTCGGGGTTGTGGCAGACGAGGTAGCGGCGGTCGTCAACCCACACCTCCTTGACCTCCAGGTTCTCCGCCACCGTCTCGTAGCGCCCCGCACGCGACAGCACCTCCTCCCGTACCTCCGTCACCCGTCGCATCCGCACCCCAAGGATGTAGCCCAGCCCCCGCTCCTCCAACCCCGCGATGACCTGCGCACTCACCATCCCTCGGTCGGCAACGAAGCACACCTGGGACAGGCCGAACCGCTCCCGCGCCCGGTCGACCACCGGCAACAGCGTCGCGACGTCCGTCTGGTTCCCCGGAGCGATCTCGCAGTGCAGCGGCCGGCCGCTCTCGCTGAGCAAGGCGCCGACCACGACTTGGTGGCGGTCCGGACGGTGGTCCTTGGAGTGGCCGTAGGCGCCAAGCTCCTCGCCGCCCTGACCCTCGAAGTACAGGCTCGTCGTGTCGAAGAACACGAGGTCAAGGGAAGTGAACAGGTCCTTCGTCTTCTCGAACAGCCGCTCCTCCACCGCGTCCCGGTTCTCTCCCAGGAAGCGCATCGCCCGGTACAGGTGGTGCAGCTCAAGGTCGTCGGTTCCCGACACCGCCACGTCGCGCAGGAAGCGCAACCCCTGGCGATCGGAGCCAGACTCGAACAGGCGGTGCAGCACGGTGGCAAACACCGCTCGCTCCACGTCGAAGGTGAACCGTCGCTTCTTCACAAGGTCGTGGAGGATCACGTCCAACCCGCAGTCGGCCCACAGTCGGCCGAAGACCTGCTCCGGCCCGATGTGGCGTACCGCCAGGGCACGCAGACTCCCCTCGGCGTGCGCTGCCTGAACGCTCACCTTGTCCGACAGGTGGCTCAGGGAACGCATCCAGCCCTCGACCTGGCCCTTCTCCTGCAGCTGGTCCAGGCGTCCGAGGGTGGCGACGACGCGTTGGCGGGAGCGGCCGTCTTCCCACCGGCTCTCCACGAGCTGGACGTAGTCATGCCCCGAGACATGCTTCGTGCGGATGAACACCGCCACCTCCTCCCTAGCAGCATCATGCTAGCGAGATGTGGCATCTACGTCAAGAGTTAACGTCTAGATCCTGGCAGCAGGCGAGAGCGTTTCGCCAGACTGACTCTCGTCCAGATCTACATTCCCCGCGTCAGAGGGTCCGCAAACTGTAGAAGATGGGTCCGACAAGGCGCCGTCGATGAGCCGAGGCTACCTCGCCCCGTCGTTCGGCCCGCGGAGGGCGTGCAAGAGGCCGGCCACCAGGACGCGGATGCACTTCCTGAGGACTCCTTGGCTCTGTGGGATGACCTCAACCCGTAGGACCCGCGGCCGGAATGGGATGCAAGCTCCATGATCATTCGCAGCCCGCAGTGTCCGCGCGTCGGCATCCTCATCGGACGGCCTTCTCAAGGCGCAAGAATGCGGGCTCCAGTATATCCGCCGAGATGCTTGAAGCGGAGCACGTACCGCCCCAACCGACGCTGGTCCTGGAACGTGATAGAGGGACGGGGCGATGGACGGGAGAAGCTTGCGCTGGTGCTGGTCAGCCTGTTGCGCCAGGAGCTCCACAACAAGGGCATGGATCTGTCGATGCGACGGGTGTTCGAGTTGCTCGGCGACATCCGAGAGATGCTGATGCTCTCTCCACCGCAGGGTCGTGGTGGGGAAGCGACGGTCCGGACCTCGATCACCGCGCTGTCGCCCGAGCAGCGATCACTCTACGACGCCCTCGCTCTGGAGCGACATGCGTCGCGTTAGGTCATACAGAATCCACAGGGCTTTTCCTGTCCTGTTGCCCACTTGCGAAACGAGGACGGTAAAGTCGCGCTAAGGGGTCGTCGAACCGGCCGGCTTCGCCGTCTGTCCCTTCCCCAGCGGGACGGTCTGCGTCGAGGAGACTGGGGTCACGCCTGCAGCAGCGACGTAGTTCGCAATGCCCTGCAGGATGCCGCGCGCGACGAGCTCCTGGTACGCTGGGTCGATCATCTTCGCGCGCTCTTCGGGCGTCGTGACAAACCCGATCAGCGCCGAGGCCGCCGGAATCGTGAGGCGGGCAAACGAAGTGCCTTGAGCACGCACCCCGCGGTCCTTGGCACCGGTCGACGCGACGAGACTCTGCTGCACCGCGGCCGCGAACGTCCAACTCGCGTCGCCCGACTTGTGCGTGCTGTCGACGAGCGTCTCGATCCCCAGCGCGGTCGGCTGCCCGAAGGCGTTGACATGAATGGCCACGAACAGCTGGGCCGCTTCTGTTGACGCCACGGCGACGCGTCCGTCGGCGGACACGTCGGCGTCCGTGCTCCGCGCGAGCACGATCCGAAGCTTGGGGAATTCGCTCGCAAGCGCACTCATCTTGTTGGCCACGGCGAGGGCTACGTTCTTCTCGAGCACGCCCTCCGCACTTGACCCCACGTCGCTTCCGCCGTGAGCGGGATCGACAACGACCACGACGGCCGGGGTCTTCGTGGACGATGTCGACGCGTCCGGTTTGTGCCAGATCGCCCTGATCCCAACGATGAGCACGGCGATCACAGCGACGGCAATGATCAACACCATCGGCAATCTCTTCGAGGAATCGGCTGCTCTCTTCATGCAGTCACCGTACCTCGTCCCGCGCGGGGAGGACAAGCCGTAGGTCCTTCGATCCCCGCCCATACGAGGCGGTTCCGCAGGGGACGGGCGACCCGCACTGGCTCCTGACGGATCTCACCCGACGGGACCGCCGTTGGCGCCAAGTGGAGCGGGACATGTGATGCACTCTGGAGCAGTGACATGTGTGTTCCTCAGCGCGAGTGGCCGCGTCCATCGCGGAGGTGGGCTGCTCGTTTTGGGACGAGGCGCGCCCGTGCCCATATTGGCGAGGCGACACCGGCCGCGTGAGCGCGTGAGAGATCGCTTGAACGCGTTGGACAAGGGCCGGAGGCTGCGGGCTCAGCCTGTTGTCACGTCGTGGCAGATGTCCACGGGCTGGCAGCCTGCGGAGCACCCTTTCCGAGCCACTTCCGGAAGACCTGTCGAGTGGCTCCGTTGGGAGTCGGCTCCGACATCTCCCCGGGGGTGAACCCCATCTTCTGGTAGAAGGATCTTGCGGACTCGCCTCCCGGCGAGTCGGGCCCGAATGTGATCACGAGGATCTCAGCCGGAGGTTCGATTCCCGCCAGTGCGCGGTCGAGGAGCGCGCAGCCGAGCCCGGAACGCCGCTCGGATTCGGCGACGGCCAGCCAGCCGATGCGATAGATAGGCGGTCGCGGCGAGAGCAGGAGCCCCGCCACAAGGCGCGAGCCTGAGCAGCCGTCGTTCTCCCGGATGCAGAAGGCGGTTCCGCGCGCGATGTTCCGCGACAAGGCTCTCTGGAAGACCGGATCACGCGCCATGGGGCCAAACAGAGGCTCGACCTCGGCGGCCAACTCGAGCCAGGGCCGGAAGTCGGCCCTCTCGGCCACGCGCGCCTCCATCGTTCTCTCCGCAACGCTTCCCATCTCTGTCTCCATCTACACTAGGGTCCTCGTCCTTCGCGGGTGTCCGCGTTGCCCTACCGTATCGCTCTTCTCACGTGCCCTCCGAGAGAACGGTCGTTTCGCCGGAAGACATCGGCGACAAGCAGCGGTGCGCTGAGCCAGGTCGACGTCTCTTGCAGCTCTCCCCGCGCCACGCACGACGGCCGCTCCGGCATTGCCTACAGCAGTCCGAAGGACCCGAAACCGTGCAGACTGCGCGGAGAGGAACGACCTCGAACGGATCGCTGGCGTCGGCTCCGATACAGCGCGGGCAGCCGCTACGACTGCCCGGCGGTGAGCGGGTCGGACGTCGAGTCGTCACCGAGCGGGCGGACGTACATCGAGCCCATTCCTGAGGGGTACCACGCCGGGTGGCTGACACAGCCACGTGCCATGCCTCGATGGAACACGATCGTCGGCACGAACGACGCGAGCCGATTCCGGCTCCCTGGCCCGGGTAAGACGCGATGCGGGCGCCGCATCGCAGGCCCCGAGGGCCTCGTCGGTGAGGACACAAGCGACCTCGGCCGAGACACCTGTCCGCGGCACGCAAGACAAACCGGTGACCCAGCCAGCGCGCGAGTCCGCTTCGATGTCTCTCCGTCGCGCTACGCTCGGTCGGCATCTTCAGACGCACCAAGGAGGAAGACGATGAAGAGAGCGCTTTCTGTCGCGATGGTGACCGCCCTGACGCTCCTCACTTTCCTGTTCGTGGCACACGCGCAGGAAGTAGGCGCCTCGTCGATCCCACAGAAACTTGAGCAGGAGCTCGCTTCGATGGAGGCTGCATTCGGGAGTGTGCAGGACTTCATGGGCGAGTTGATTACGGAAGTCAAGACCAGCATGTCCGACATTGAGGCGTTCAACGCCAGAGTCAGCGACCTGCGGGACGTTGTCTCTGCCGTCTCTGTCGAGATCAAGCAGGCGGAAGGGAAGATCATCGGCCTCCGGACGGACGTCGATGCTCTGGGTGCCGGCCATCTGGAACTGAAGGCGAGAGTCGACGCACTCGAAGGCGGCCTGACCGAGCTTTCCTCGTTCTGCGATCTGTTGAAGTCTCGCCTCGATGTCCAGGGGGCTGACCTTGGCGCCCTGCGCAGCGAGTTCGGCGCTCTTGTGGACGCTTTCGGCGCCCACATGAAGGAGTACAGCGACTTCCGACAGCAGCTCGCGACCGAGCTAACCACGATGGATGCTGGGTACCTGAGTCGATTTGACGCGATCGAGTCCGGATTCGCAGGCGCTCTGAATAGCCTGAGGACGGAAGTCTATGCGGGCATGGACGCGCTTCAAAGCGGACTCTACGGGGAGATGGACGGACTCCGCGCCAGCCTGACGAGCGACATCTCGACGATGGAGTCGTCGTTCAGCGCCGATCTGACGCTGCTTGAATCCAGGTACGGCGAGATGACGGGGCGCATCCAGACCCTCGAGGACGAGGATGTTGGCACGTTCAAGAAGAAGGTGCTCGATCTCGAGCGGTCCATGGCCGCTCTGGCGATCAAGGTGGACAACAACCGGGCGAAACTAGAAGGGTTCGACCAGGCCATCGCTTCCCTGTCCGAGGACATGGCGACGACCAAGGACGGCATCCTCCAGGCGAACAAGGAACTCCTCGGCCAGTACGACATCCGCGTGCAGGCCGTCGAGGACAACGCGGCCTTCCTGAAGGCGCAGATCGATACGCTGTACTTCATCTCCATCGTCGGTCTGTTGGCGGGTGTGGGTGCGTTGATCTGGGGATTCCTTGGGACCTAGAACCACAAGGTGAGGGGCGGTTTGCGAGAGGGGCAGGATCTGCCCCTCTCGTTTCTTTTGCGCCGGGGTGTAAGAGAAGTACTATTGGGTAACCGCGTTGAGGGGGGGCTCCGGCGTGGAGGAACTCGGGCAGCGATTGCGAAGCGTTCGTCTCGAGGACGGGTGGAGTCAGCGTGCGACCGCCGAGCGGCTCGGCGTGTCGGTCTTGTCCGTCATCCGATGTGAAACCGGTGTCGCCGTGCCCAACGACACCAACCGCCGCAAGATCGATCGGCTTCTCGAATCGCGTGAGCGGTCGAGCAACTCGCGGGTCGGGCGGTGCGTCGTTCAGCTCAGCCTACTCCCGGGGAGGATTCCCAGCGCCGTCGGCCAAGATGTGACATGACGAAGATCAACAGGGTCGAGCTCAGCGGTTTCAAGTCGTTCCGCAAGAAGACGGTGCTTCCGTTCTTCGAGGGGATGACCGCCGTGGTGGGAGAAAACGGGTCTGGAAAGTCCAACCTGTTCGACGCGATCAGTTTCGTCATGGGTAGACGCTCCTCCCAGCTGCGCGCCGATCGGCTCGAACACCTCATCTTCAATGGCGGGGAGCGTTACGACCCGGCGGAATCGGCTGAGGTGACCCTCTTCCTCGACAACAAGGACGGCGTGTTCGACCGCTTCCTCGAAGAAGGGGCTAAGGCCCCGGAGGTCAGCCTGGGGCGGCGCGTCACGCGGAAGTCCGCCACGTACACGTTCATGGGCCACAGCTGCGCCCGTACCTCGATCGACGAGGTTCTCCAGGCCGCACGGATCGATCCCGACGGGCAGCAACTCATCGCCCAGGGACGGATCACGGAGATTGTGCGACGGACCCCGCTGCGCCGCCGCGAGATTCTCGATGAGGTCAGCGGCATCGCGGCGTACGACGAGAAGCGGAACCAGGCGATCGTCGAGCTGAAAGAGGTCAAGTCGAAGCTGAACACGCATCGGATGATTCTCGCTGAGCGTCGGCGCCGCCTTCTTGGCCTTCAGAAGGAGAGGGACGCCGCGCTCGCCTACCAGGCCATGGGCGAAGAGCAGGAGAGGCTGCGTCGGTCGATTGCCCACCAACGGCGGCAGCGCGTTGTGGAGAAGCTGCAGCAGGCGCAGACCGAGCGTCAGGGCATGGACGAGCGGATCAATGCGCTGGGAAAAGAAGTCACCGAGTTGGATCGCGAGATTGAGAACAAGGAGTGGGAGCTTGAGGGAATGCAGGAGGACCTCGGCGGCGGGCCGCAGATCGCCCTCGTGAAGGAGGTCGAGCGCCTTCGCTCCGAGACCCTGCACAAGCAAGCCGACATCCAGTTCAAACGTCAGCAGATCGTCAACATCCAGGAGATGATCGACGAGATCTCGCGCATGCGGGCGGCCGCCGCCCCCGTGGCCGGCTTCACTGGTGCGCCGCGCGAGCATCCGGCCGTCCAAGCGCTCATTGAACGGAAGCGTGGTGGCGTCTACGGCACGGTCGCCTCGCTCTCCACGCCGAAACCTGGCTTCGATGTCGCGTTTGAGGCCGCGGCGGGCGGAAGCCTGGCCGACCTTGTCGTCGACTCGCGTGAGACGGCCATCGAGTGCATCAACTACCTGAAGGAGAAGCGACTTGGCCGGGCGCGGATTCTTCCCCTTCGGCGCTTGGTCACCGTTCGCAAGAGCCTTGCCTCGGCCGAGGCTGTGAAACTGAAGGGCGTGATCGACTACGCCATCAACCTCGTTGAGTTCGACGAGAAGTACCGGCGAGCATTCGAGTACGTCCTCACCGACACCCTCGTCGCCGAGAGTCTCGAAGCGGTGAAGGAGATTGACGGGGTCCGCGTCGTCACTCTCGACGGCGACATGCAGAGTAAGGGCGGCGCGATGAGTGGCGGATGGCGGCCTCCGTCCGGCACGAGCGGAAAGAAAGAAGAGCCTGCGAAGCAGAAGGACACGTCGTTCGACGTGGCTCAGCGGCGCGAGCACATTCTTAAGTTGCGTAAGGATGTGGAGTGCCTGGAGGAAGAGCAAAGCGAGCTCGCCACTCGCCTGGAGAGCGCCGAGAAGAACTTGGCCGCGGTGCAGGAGACGTCGTCGCGCACGAAGGGCGAGGCGACAACCCGCAGTGACCGACTTCATCAGCTTCGCGATAAGAGGCGCGAGAGCTATCAGGGTCTTGAAAACCTGCGCCGCTCCCTCACGCGATACGAGCGCCAAGAAGCCGAAGCGCAAGCGGAGCTCGAGGTGATCGGGCCTGCGGGGGAAGGCGCTCCGGTGGACCTCATCGACCAGCCGCTGCGCGAGCTGGAGCGACGGCTCGAACAACTGGGCCGTGACCTCAAGCGCCTTGAACCGGTGAACATGCGAGCCATCGATGACTACGCAACGTTCGAGGCGGACTACAACCTGTTCCGAGAACGGGTCGATGCGCTCGAGAGCGAGAAGCGCGAGATCGAGCACTTGATTGGCGAGATCGAGGAGAAGAAGCGCGAGCGGTTCCTGGAGACCCTTGCGTCCGTGGGCAAGCAGTTCGATGAGATCTTCCGCCGGCTTTTCGAGGGCGGAAGTGCGGCCCTCGACCTCGAGACTCCCGGAGACATCTCGTCAGGTCTACTCATCCGGGCGCACCCGCCCGACAAAGAGCCGCACGTCATCGACTCTCTGTCCGGGGGAGAGCAGACCCTCGTGGCGACAGCGTTCATCTTCGCTCTTCAGGAGAACCAGCAGGCGCCGTTCTTCATCCTCGACGAGATTGATGCCGCGCTCGACTTGATGAACACGAACCGCCTGTCGCGCATGCTGCAGGACTATGCCCAGCGCATCCAGGTGATCGTTGTCTCTCATAACGAGGAAACAGTTCGCCATGCCCAGCGTGCGTACGGCGTGACAATCAAGAACGGTGTGTCGGAGATACTGGCCCTCAACTTGAGTTAGAGGAGAGCGACGGCGTGCAGACATTGCAGATCGCGGCCATCCCGATTGAGGAGCTCGTTGGGGAGAGCTGGGAGGGTGTTCTTCACCGGTTCACGGCCGACATGAATCCGTGGGACATCGATATTGCCGAGCTGGCGAAGCGATACCGCGCCTACCTGCAGGCTCTGAGCGAGTTGGAGTTCACCGTGCCAGGGCGCATGGTGCTGACATGCTCGGTTCTGTTGCGCATGAAGTCGGACATCCTTCTCGCCTCCCAGCGGTCGACGGAACGGGACGAATTGGTCGCCGAGCTTGAGCAGGCGGTGGATGAGGCTTTCGAGCTTCCTGCGGCTCCGATGGACCCGGGCGACTTCGCCCTGCCCGTGGTCCGCAAACCGGCTCGCCAGGTGACGCTGCGCGACCTCGAGAGCGCGTTGGCGGGGGCCATGAACGTCAGCCGCCGGCGCGCCGGACGCCTCATCGATCGGGCGACGCTCGACGACGAGCGCGACCCATTCGAAGGGTTCGAGATCGGGGGACAGGACTTCACCGATCGGTTGTGCGGCGTGCTGGATCGGATCAAGAAGCTTCTCTCCGGGCGCCGCGTGCTCAGTTTCTTCCGGCTTCTCGATCAGGGCGACAAGGATGAGCGCGTGAGCCGATTCTTCGAGATCCTGCACCTCGCATCTGATGGGCGGATCTCGTGCTCCCAGAAGGAGTTCCTCGGCGACATCCTCATCCGGTTGGAGTCGGAGACATGATCTCCGCGGCCGTCGCGCCCTGGTCCCGATGACCCACGGAGAAGAAACGAGTCGCGGCAACGATCTGGCTCTCGTGGAAGCGGCTCTGTTTCTTGCCTCCCGTCCGCTGACGCGGCGCGCGCTGGCCAAGATCCTTGGCGACGTGCCGCTTGCCTACGTGGACCCGCTCCTCAACGATCTGCGCGATGCCTACGCGGACGCCACGAAGGGCATTGAGTTGGTCGTCGAAGAGGGCCGCGCGCTCCTACGCGTTAAGGCTCCGTACGTCGACCGGGTGGCCCACCTTGCCCCGCAGCAGGACATCCCCCAGCCCGTGCTCCGGACGCTGGCCGTTATCGCCTACAACCACCCCGCGACGCAGGCCGATGTCGTGCGGACCCGGGGGAACAAGGCCTACGAGCACATTCATGAACTCGTGGAGCGCGGCCTCGTTCGCGGCGAAGAGCAAGGGCGGACGCTCCTGCTTCACGTCACCGACGAGTTCCTTCGCCACTTCGGGCTGAGTACAATCGACGAGTTCCGGTTCCATGTTGCGGTGCCGGCCGGCGACGGCCACGAACCTGCGTCGGAGCCCCAGGAGGTAAGTGATGGATAAGTGGGAGTGCACGGTGTGCGGCTACATCTATGACCCGGAGGTTGGCGACCCGACGACCGGCGTTCCTGCCGGGACTGGGTTCGAGGATCTCCCCGACGGCTGGACGTGCCCCGATTGCGGCGCAGCTGCCGAGCTGTTCGAGAAGATCTAGACTGCCTGGATCGTCGCTAGAGGGTGGCGGTCTCTTCTTGCATAAGTCGGACTCGGGCGGTAGGATTTGATCGGTGATCACGGATGCCTGACCGAGTCTACCTCGACAACAGTGCGACAACGCGGGTGGCAAGCGCGGTTCTCGACTCCATGCTGCCGTACTTCGGCGCGGAATACGGCAACGCGTCAAGCCTTCACAGGTATGGCCGCGAGGCACGGCGGGCCGTCGAGACGAGCCGAGAATCCATCGCAGATGCACTCGGCGTTCGCCATGATGAGATCGTCTTCACTTCCGGCGCCACGGAGGCCGACAATCTCGCCATCGTGGGATCTGCTCTTGCCCGCTCAGGCGGGGGGCACATTGTGACGTCGAGAGTCGAACACGACGCTGTTCTGCACGCCGTCGAGTGGCTGCGTTCGACCGGCGTCGCGACGACCTTCCTTGACGTGGACGAGGTTGGGCGAGTCGACCCCGATGCGGTGCGGGCCGCGATGCGGAAGGACACTTTCCTCGTATCGGTCATGGCGGGGAACAATGAGATTGGGACGTTGGAACCGATCGGCGAGATCGGCCGGATCTGCCGCGACCGCGGCATCCTTTTCCACACGGACGCTGTCCAGGCGTTGGGCAAAGTGGAGATGGCCATCGAAGATGTCGACTTGCTCGCGGCGACAGCACATAAGCTTCACGGGCCGAAGGGGATTGGATTCCTGTACGTTCGCCACGGAACGCGCCTTGTGCCGCTGTTTCACGGCGGCGGCCACGAGCGCGGCCTCCGTAGCGGCACGGAGAACGTTCCTGGGATCGTAGGCTTTGCCGCGGCCGTACGCCTCGCGCTGGCGGAACGGCGCGAAGTAACGGACGCGATGCGGCGACAGCGGCGGCGGTTGATCGAGGAGGTGCTGCAGATCCCCGGTACGCGCCTCAACGGCCATCCGGAACAGAGTCTGCCGCACATCACGAACTTCAGTTTCGCCGCGATCGAAGGGGAGAGCCTCGTCATGAAGCTCGACGAGGCTGGGATTGCCGCCTCCACGGGATCGGCCTGCTCTTCGCCGAATCTCGAGCCGAGCCACGTGCTCGTCGCCATCGGCGTCCCTCTGTCGATGGCCCACGGAAGCCTCCGGATCAGCACAGGGCGGGAGACCGCCGACGCGGACATCGACCGGCTGCTCGACGTGCTCCCCAGGGTGGTCGGAGAACTGCGGGCGATGTCCCCGTTCAAGGTAGGTGAATGATGTACTCAGAGAGAGTGGTTGAGCATTTCCGTCATCCACACAACATGGGCAAGCTGGCCGACTACTCGGCCGTCGGCAAGGTGGGAAACATCTTGTGCGGCGACGTCATGTGGCTGTACATCCGCGTAGAGTCGGACGACCGCGGTCGTGACGTAGTCGCCGATGTGTCATGGGAGACGTTCGGCTGTACGGCAGCGATCGCCACGTCGTCGATGGTGTCGGACCTGGCCAAAGGGAAGACGCTCGACGAGGCCATCGCCATCACGAACCGGGACGTCGCTGACGAGTTGGGGGGGCTTCCGCCGGTGAAGATGCACTGCTCGGCCCTCGCCGCAGACGCGCTCAGCGAGGCGATCTACGAGTACATGACGAAGGAGGGGCGAGCGATCCCTGCCGCCCTGCGAGAGCGCCACGAACACGTCCAGAAGGACATGGCAAAGCTCGAGGAGCGCTACAAGGCGTTTCTCGATCGGGACGCGGCGAAGGCGGAGAAGGACGACTCTCAGCCTGCGGCAGGACCGTCGTGCAGCTGACGAAGAAGGCGAGCTATGGCCTCATCGCCGCCGTGGAGCTCGCGCGGGCGCCGGCCGACACGCCCCGCTCGGCCGCCTGGATTGCCGGACGGTACGACCTGCCCGTCGCGTTCATCGAGAAGATCCTCCACCAACTGAGGCGGGCG
>Ga0247840_10008052_pt1 | contig 14322 bp, 6 predicted proteins | sample LaCruzMarch2015__FD_192404 | JGI IMG/M metagenome (GOLD analysis project Ga0247840, IMG submission 192404) | Freshwater microbial communities from meromictic Lake La Cruz, Castile-La Mancha, Spain - LaCruzMarch2015_17m | ecosystem: Environmental > Aquatic > Freshwater > Lake | place: Spain...
ACGCGGGCTGCTTTTTTACCGTCTGATGGAACAATCGATCCACAATAAGCCGGTTCCTCGCCATAAGATCATAGGCGGTCAAAACAACATAAGGTAGAGAGTTGAGCTAAGTGCATACCCCGTTTAATTATATCAATCCGTCACTGGGCGGCATGCGGTCGGACTGGGGAAAAAATGTTGTTGATGGGCTGGTTTCGTTTGAGAAGCCGGATCTGGTTGTTCTGGGATTTGGAATGAACGATGGCGGCGTTCCTTTCACGGTGGAACAGTTTGTTGCAAATACCCGGGCCATGATGGAATCGGTTCGAAAGCAGAACCCGGCGGCGGAGTTCATCCTGTTGATGTCTTTTCAGCCTAACAGTAAGTGGCGCAGTCTGGAGCCGATGCCTGGCTATCTCGAAGCTTTGAAAAAAATGGAAGGGCCGGGCGTTGCGGTTGCGGATGTCTGGTCGACGCACGGCTATCTGCTGGCGCACAAAACCTACTGGGATATGACCGGTAATCATGTCAACCACCCGAATGACTTTATGGTGCGGATATATGCCCAGACCGTGCTGGTGGCATTGGGAATAGAATAATTTGCGAAAGGATAAGGATTCTTATGACGAAGACAACAAACACAATCTGGATGATCGTGCTGCTGGCCGTGTTTTCCTGCACAGCAGAGGACTTCGCCGGACCGATCTCGGCCGAAGTGCAGGCGGTGAAGGACTATATTCGCGCCGGCTGGCCCGGCACCATCCGCACAACCCAGCCGGGGGTATCCAAAGAGATAGCCCTGCCAAAATCATTTACCGTTCCTACAACCGATAAAATCTTTCACAACTTTTTTTATTGGGACACGTATTTTACAACCATCGGATTGGTGCATGACGGGCAGACCGAGGTGGCGTGTAACAATACTGAAAACATGGTTTATCTCATCGAGAAGCTGGGTTTTGTGCCGAACTCCAATCTGATCGGGAGGGACAACCGCAGTCAGCCGCCGGTCGCGGCCCTGCAAATAGAACTGTGTATGCCCTATCAAACCAATCGCGAATGGCGCGTTCGTGCTTATAATGCGCTGGAACAAGAGTATGCGTTCTGGATGACGTTCCGCGCATTTCCTGACGGACTCAATCATTACGGCGGCAACGCGACGCCGAATCAATTGAAGTCGTTCAGCAAGGGAGTTTCGTCGCGCCTGCCCGATATGCCGGAAGAGCCGGTGGCTCGCGGACAGTTTGTGAATCAGGCGCTTGCCGTGGCGGAGAGCGGATGGGATTTCACGCCGCGATGGGAAGGCCGGTGTTCTGAATTTGCTGCGGTAGACCTGAACAGCCTGCTGTACGTCACCGAACGGGTGGCGCGCGATCTGGCGAAAGAGCTGAACAACGGGCAGGAAGCCAAATGGCAGGAACGGATGAATCACCGCCGTGAAACGATGCGACGTCTTATGTGGGACGGCGAAAAAGGAATCTTCCAGGATTATGACGAAGCCAACAGTCGAACAGCCGCTCTTGTTACGGCTGCAAGTTTCTTTCCGTTGTTTTGCGGAATAGCCGACGCTAACGAAGCGAAGAAAAGCGCCCAAACATTGCTTGCGGCGCTCGAAACTCCGCATGGCATCGATACAGCAGTCGCCGGGCCGCGCAACCAGACTTATCAATGGGACAGCCCAAATCTATGGCCGCCGTTACAGTGGGTGGCGGTGAAGGGCTTGCTTGCCAGCGGCCAGAGGGAAGCGGCTATCCGTTTAGCTCGCAAATATGTGACCACCGTGACGCAAAATTTCAAAGCCAGCAATCATCTGTGGGAAAAATACAATGCCCGCACCGGAACGATTGATGTTAACGACGAATATGAAATGCCTGTTATGCTGGGCTGGACGGCCGGAGTGTTTCTCGCTTGCTGTGATGTGGCCGGTTACTGAAAGCCGGCCGGTTACTTTTCCGCTTTTACCGCAAACGCATAGCTGCCTGATTCGACAGCCAGTAAAGCGCGACCGTCTTCATACCGCAGAAACTTCGTGCTGGTAACATCAGCAAGTGGCTTGCCGCCTTCGGTGATATCGTCTGCCGATTTGGCCGGCAGGCTGACTGTGGCCGTGGTGTTCGCCGGAATGACAACATTTACCAGCAACCTGTCATCAGCTTTTTTCCACTCGCTGGAAATCTCACCGCGAATGCTGGTGAAACGTGTCTTGGCGAACGTGAGTTTTTTGTCGACTGCCGGCGCGATGGTGATTTGCTTGTAGGCTGGCGCGGCGTTGCGAATGCCGCCGATATTCTCGACCATCCAGCCATAAACTGCGCCGAAACTGTAATGTGCAAAAGAATTCATACCGGATTTTTCGAAACCGTTTTCCGGAGTCCAGCCGTCCCAGCGTTCCCAGATTGTCGTCGCACCGTTCTTGATGCTGAAACCCCACGACGGAAACGTATCTTGGTGGACAAGCCGGTACGCGACATCGTTACGGCCGATTTTCGCCAGCACGAGCATCAGATCTTTTGTGCCGACGAATCCGGTAGTGAGATGCCAGTCGTGGTTCTTGATGTCTTCGACGAGATAATCTGCGGCACGCTGCGCGTTATCGCCTTCGACAAGATCATACGCCAGCGCGAGCACATAGACGGCCTGCGTGTTGCCTTTAATACGGCCGTCTGTGCCGACGAACGCTTTGTTGAACGATTGCTTGATGCGCTTAAACAGCTCGTTGTATTTCGCCGCGTCTTCTGTCTTGCCGAGCACTTCGGCGGCGCGTGCGACCAGTTTAGTGCTGTAGGCGAAGTAGGCCGTGTAGATCACGTCCTTGGGCGTGTCAGCTTTGATGCTCACCCAGTCGCCGAAGCAATGGTATTTCCCCGGCGGCAATAACTTCGGAGTGCTGCGGTTCCGGCAAAACTCGATGAATCGGCACATCGAATCGTAATGCTGTGCCAGCTGGCGCTTGTCGCCATAGACTTCGTAGATCGTCCACGGACAAATCACACCAGCGTCAGCCCAGGCCGGACCGCCGTCTTCTCCATTTGTTCTAAGCGGTCTGACCGGAGCAACTTTTGGAAACTGTCCGTCGTCGCGCTGGGCATCTTCCATATCCACCAGCCATTTGGTGAAAAAGGCCTGCACATCTGTATTCAAGGTGGCGGTGCGAATGTATACCTGTGCATCACCGGTCCAGCCCAGGCGTTCATCGCGCTGAGGGCAGTCGGTTGGAATGTCGATGAAGTTAGCGCGCTGCGTCCAGTAGATGTTGTTATAAAGCTGATTCAGCATCGGATCGGAGCATTCAAAAGAACCTGTCACCGGCGTATCGCTGCTCAGCGCCACGCCGACGACCGTGTCCTGATCCGGTTTTTCCGTCAGGCCGGTGATTTCAATGTACTGGAATCCGTGGAAGGTGAATCGCGGTGTCCAGACTTCAACGCCGTCACCTTTGCAAATGTAAACATCGGTGGCGTTGGCGCTGCGGAGGTTGATGGTGTAAATTCCGCCGTCAGGCGCAAGCCGCTCGGCATGGCGCAAAGTAATTTTCTGTCCAGGCTTCCCGTGAACGGTAAGTCGCGGAACGCCGGCAAAATTCTGCCCGAGATCAAGAACGTAAACGCCGGGCTTCGGTTCGGTGATGGTCCTGGCGCGGAATTCTTTCACGGCCACGACCGGCGGCGCGGGATGCACCTGAACGACCGGATTCAAATTGGCGCCGGTATCCACGGAGGCCCATGACTTGTCATTGAAGCCGGGTTGATCCCATCCGGCAATTTCTTCACGGGCATCATAGGTTTCGCCCTGCAGAATATCCGCGCCGGTAATCGGGCCTGTGCCAGCCTTCCAGTCCGGCCCGGTGGCGACAACCTGCCGCGAACCGTCGGCAAATTCGAGAACGAGCTGGGCGAGGACTCGCGGCTGGGTTCCGTAATGATCGCGTTTCCGGAACCAGCCGATGTAACCGCTGTACCAGCCGTCCGACAGGATTGCTCCGAGGGCGTTATTTCCGGTGCGGATTAACGATGTCACGTCGTATGTGCGGTAATAAACGCGCTTGCCGTAATCCGTCCAGCCGGGATTAAAATAGTCATCACTCACGCGCTGACCATTGAGATGCAGGTCGAACCATCCTAGCGCGCTGCCGTAAAGCGTGGCGCGTACCACCGGTTTGTTCACCGTGAATCCGGTGCGCAGATACGATGCCGGCGGCATGATGGTGTCTACCGCCTTGAGTTTGCCCCATGGAGCGACGCCATGTTCGCCCAGCGCGCGGCAGGCTGTCCAGGTGGTGCGGTTGGTGTTAGCGGCGGTTGCGGATGACAACCAAGATGCGTCGGTAACGCACGTTATTTTTTCTCCACTCTTGGTTGTGACGGAGAGTTTGAGTATCAGCCCGGCCGAGCTCCCAACGGTGTTATCCACGGTGGCGCGGATTTCATTTGTGCCATCCTGCAGGAATGGAAGTGGATTTAAACGATAAGCCTTCAGCGGTTCGCCTGTTTCGGCGGGGCCGCTTAATCCGGCGCGCTGACCATTCAGTTTGACGGCAAACGTATTGTCTGCTGCGACCAGCAGTTCTGCTGCAGTAATCTCGCTGACCGGCGGCATGTTGACTGTGGCGCGAAAATCGCGCTTACCGATTGGCGGATTGGTTGACGAGCCTTCGTTGAACCAAATCCACTGTGCGTCTTCAAATTGCGCTTCAGGTAATTCGATCTGCCGCAGTTTATCACAGCCGATCCACTGTGCCTGCCAGTCTGACGGTTGCAGCAACCCAACTGACCACAGCGCCGGTTTACTCCATGATGATTCCTTGCCGTGCGCGTCCCACACTTTGACTTTCCAGAAACAAGGCTGGCCGGAGGGTAGCGGCTTGCCGGCATAAACGGCGCCGATGGTTTCATCGCTTGTGACTTTGCCGCTATCCCATAAATCGCCGGTATCTTTCTTTAGCGATGCTTCGCTGCCAGCCACCAGAATCCGGTAAGCCGTCTGCCGCTGCCCGCGTTCTCCAGATTCGACAATCCAGCTCAGACGCGGTTGCGCTTCGCCGATACCCAGCGGATTCACACGGTATTCACACCGCAAATATGCCGGCCGCAGATCGGCGCCGGAATAGGGCCTGTTCTCTGGTTGAGGTGATGAAGGCGGCGGAGACATTGCTATCGCGGGTTGCGCCAGAAAAACGGCGGCAAAAAGCGTCATCACTGCGAAATCAGTTTTAGATAGTTGCATATCAATCTCCGTTTATTCGACCGGCAGCTTCAGTTCGGCCCGTTCCAGCCCTTCTGCTGTTGCCTGAATGATGACAGAACCTTTCCGCCGGTCCGAGCGCACAATCAGCAAAGCTTGTCCGTTATAAGCAGAACGTTCGTCGGCCTGCCAGAGTTCACTGCTGTTCATGTTGCCATTATCTACGCCGGTGTTGGTTCCGGCTCCGGTTACCGTGAAGTGTATTTTCTGTGAAGCATCCGGCACGAGAATCCCGTTGGCATCGACCACTTTTACGAAGATGTGCGCCAGATCAAGTCCGTCGGCTTTCAGCGTCGGACGGTCGCTTTCCAGAACCAGCCGGACCGCTTTGCCGGCGGTTTGCAACTGATGTTCTGCGATGACTTTTCCGTCACGATAGGCGACCGCTTTGATCACGCCCGGTTCAAAAGGAACGTTCCACACCATCTTCATTTTTTTGCAGTCGGCCATTTTCTGTTTTCCGAGTGAACGTTCGTTCAGGAAGAGTTCGACGGTGTCGCCGTTGCTGTAGGTGGAGACCTTGTTCGTTTGTCCTTCCGGCCAGTTCCAGCTGTCAGCAAGGAATTCCCAGTTCAGGTTAACGTCGTTCCACACCACATTGTTTCCGGGATTCGGCGACTGCACAGTGACGTGAACCATTGGTTTGTCGGAATAGAACGACTCCACATAATAGGAGGCTGGTTTGCGGAATCCGGCCAGATCGATGAAGCCGCGGAACCAGCCTTTGCAGGGCCAGCCGAACGACTCACCGATGTAGTCAAAGCCGCCCCAATAAAACTGGCCGACGGTGTAACTGTGGTCGTAATCAAACCAGCTGTCGCCGCCGCCGTTCGTTCCGGATTCACTCAACAGGAAAATCAGCTTGGGATATTTTTTATGATCTTTGGCGAAAAACGACTGGGTGTAGTTGCAACTGACCACATCCATCTCGAAGCTCATTTCGGCCGGTTCGCTGTTTTCAAACAGAGTTTTCGGCTTCGCGTTGTACCGGACTCCTTTGGCTCGCGCCGGGAAAAGTCCGCAGGTGACGGCCCGTGTCGGATCGATACTTTTTATCAGGTCAGCCATCGCTTTGTACTGCGCGACCCCGAAGTCAGCCGAGGACATTTGATAATGGTATTGCTCGTTGCCCACGCTCCAAATAAAAACCGATGGATGATTGCGATCCCGCAGAATGAATTCTTTCAAATCTTCCGGCCAGGCCTGGGCGAAGGGATGCTCCGGCCCGGTGAACTGATCTTCCCATTTGTCGTACGCTTCGTCGAAAACCAGGATTCCCATGCGGTCGCACTGGTCGAGCAGGGAAGGGTGGTAAGGGTTGTGCGCCAGACGGACGGCGTTGCAACCCATCGCTTTAGTCAGCTCCAGCCGCCGCTCGAAGCCGCGGTCAAACGCCGCCGATCCCAGACAGCCGAGATCGTGGTGGTAGTTGATTCCTTTGGCGTTAACTTTCTTTCCGTTGAGCAGCAGTCCTTGTTCTGGCGTGAATTCAATGGTGCGGATTCCGAAGGTTGTTTCCACGATGTCGACCAGTTTCCGATTTGCTGCTACCCGGCTGACGGACTTGTACAGATTCGGAGTCTCGGTTGACCAAAGCTGAGGTGTGTCGACCGACAGGTCCTGCTTGAAGGTGAACGATTCGCCAGAATTTAAACGTTGGGTTTTGCTTTCGGTGGCAGTCAGCTTTCCAGATGGATCGCGGATTTCTGTAGTCAGTGTGATATCGCTCGCGGCGGCGCTACTGTTGGTGACGACGGTTTCGACATGAACATCCGCCTGTTCCTGTCCGATTTTTGGTGTGGTAATCCAGGTGCCGTAAAGCGGGATGTGAACAGGATCGGTCGCGACCAGATTAACGTCACGGTAGATTCCGCTACCAGTGTACCAGCGCGAACTGCCGACGCGGCTATTGTCCGCCCGCACCGCCAGCACGTTGGTTTCTCCGGCAGGCCTGAGAAGAGCGGTGATGTCGAAACGAAATCCGAGATAACCGTTATAGTTTTTTCCAAGGTGCTTTCCGTTCAGCCAGACATCGGCCGCCGTGTAAACCCCACCGAAATCCAGCGTGAACAGTTTCCCCGGCTCCGGAGAGACAAATGTTTTGCGGTACCAACCGATGCCTCGCTGACGGAATCCCATGGATCCGCCCTGAACCACCTTTTCATCAAACGGTCCGTAAACCGCCCAGTCATGCGGCAGATTAACCGGTTTCCAGTCGGCATCATTGAAATCCTGAGCCTGTGCTCCGACGGCGTCGCCTAAATAAAACTTCCAGTCGAAATTCAACAGCGTTTGTGTCCGTGCTTCAGCAACGGCTCCGGTTAGGCCGGCGAGGCAAATAACAGCATATAGCATTTTTTTTAGATACATTGGGGCTCCCTCTTTCTTGTCTCGTTCAGGACTGCTTAGTGAAAAAAATAAAACAGAACGCATTAACCCGAAGGTTTATTCGGCGTTCTTTTTTTCTTTGGCGGCAGGTTTCGCGGGATCATAAGCCGGATTTTGTTTCGGCATAAGCGCGTTCACATCCTTGCGCCAGACCGCCAGAAGATTCTGCAGTTCCAGCACTTTATCGGGATTCGCGGCGGCAAGATTCGTCTTTTCGCCGAGGTCATCGCGCAAGTTGAAAAGTTCGCAACTTCCGTCCTCATACCATTCGATGAGCTTCCAGTCGCCGTCGCGCACTGCGCCGCTGGGATATCCTCCCTGATTGCCATAGTGCGGGTAATGCCAGAAGAGCGGTCCGCGTTTCAATTCGCCGCCTTTAAGTAGTGGTACGAGACTGACCCCATCACGGTGCTGCTGCGGATTCAGCGCCAATCCAGCCAAGTCGAGTATCGTAGGATAGAAGTCTGTGCTGACAACCGGTGTGTCACACACGCTGCCAGGCTTCGTCACGCCAGGCGCACGCATAATCCACGGTTCGCGAATGCCGCCTTCATAGAGCCATCCTTTACCGCCACGCAGAGGCAGATTGGATGTCGGCTGTCCCTCCGAAGTGGAGAGTCCTCCATTATCGGACATGAAAATGACAATGGTTCGTTCGGCCAGACCGGTGCGATCAAGAGCATCCAGCACGCGCCCGACGGCCGTATCCATCTGTTCGATCATGGCGGCATAAACGGGCTGGTTTTGTACAAGACGAACTTGGCGTTCGTGTTCTTTCCCCCAAGAGTCCGCCGGCGCAGAGGCCTTTTTCTTTTCGTATTTTGCGACGAGATCCGCCCGCGCCCCGATTTTAGTATGTACAGCGAGAAACGGCAGATAGGCAAAAAACGGTTTGTCTTTGTTTGCTTCGATGAACCGTACCGCCTCATTGGCGATGCGGTCTGTCGTCTTAGGGTCATCTTTAGGATCGGGCGGCGGCACATCACTCGGCGGATAATAAAACTGACCGGAGCCGCTCAAGTTGGGACCGAAGCCCTGTCCATTCGGCGAAAATTCGCCCGCCCCGAGGTGCCATTTACCCGCAAAGAAATTCGTGTAGCCAGCATCACGCAGCGCTTCGGCCAAAGTGACTTCTTCCAGTGCGAGTTGGTTGCGGTTAGGCGCAGGCAGCAGTCTGACGGCCTTGTTGCCTCCGATCCAATCCGTTATGCCCGTTCGCGGCGGATACTTTCCGGTCATGATGCTGGCCCGCGTAGGCGAACAAACCGGGCAGGCCGCATAGCCGTTGGTGAAGCGCATCCCCTGCTTGGCGAGCGAGTCTATGTTGGGCGTTTCATAAAACGTCGCCGGGTTGTTCGCGCCGATATCCATGTATCCGAGATCATCGGCCAGAATGAATACGATATTCAGTTGTTGCGGACTGTTCTTCGTCGCAGTTGTATCTGCCGGGTCTGCTTTCCCAAGTATTGGAAAACCTAGTGTCGCCGCGCCGAGGCTGGTTCGCTTCAGAAATTCATACCAATTGACCATCTTCATATTTTTTGTCGTTCCTTAATTTTGCGGGGAATATTTTACTCATGAACGCTGATTCTATAGAAAGCCGCAGCGCCATCCGGCACCGGATTGGTGTAGACATTCTCTGGCGGCGTGGCGGGCAGATTGGTCGCGCCGGCAACGGCGGCGAAAGACTGAAGTAAATTGGTGGTCCGGCTTAGATCGTAAAAACGGTTCGAAGCGCTCGACCAGCGGATGATAGAGCCCTGAGCATTCATGCGGTTTCCGGTAATACGGAAATTTGAGGCGGAATTGGTCGGATTGGTTCCGGCGATATATTCCTGCCAGGTCAACAGACCGTCATCGTCCGCATCCGCGATGGCATCTGAATTGAAGTTGGTCAGACCGTGTTGGGCCAACCAGCCGTGGGGTGTGGATGCCGGGTCGTTCGCAACCCCTGTAACCGCGAGACTGCCGGGGCCGCCGTAGGTGCCGGTACCGAGCGCATCAAGTGCGGCGGCATCGTAGATTCCGTTCGTCAGCCAAATGGTTCCGCCGTTCAGCGAAAGACAGCCGATGGTTTCTGCTCCGGTGAAGTCTAGTGTCAGCAAGACATTGGTTTCTAATAACAGCGTCGCCTGGTCGTTGATGGTCGTATTAGTTTGCAGAATCAATGTTGCACCGTTTGCCACGGCAATCTTGCCAGCGCCCAGTGCGCTGTCTGAGTTGGCAAGCAGGGTGCCAGCCGAAACCATTGTTCCTTCGGCATAGGTGTTCGTGCCGGAAAGCACCAAAGTTTCCGTACCCGCTTTGGTCAGGCCGCCGTTGGCGATCGTGCCGGCAATCGTGTTGGAGGCAGATACTGTGATTATCCGCGAGCTAGTGCCAAGATCCCAGGCTCCGCTCCAGGAGTTGGAATTGCTGGTGCCGGAAAATGTAAAATTGCCGTTCACAAGCACCGGATTGTCCAAAACGGCCAGCGAGTTATTGCCTTTGTTTAAAGTAACACCGTCACCAATGGTAAGAAGCCCTCGGCCGAATACGGTGTTGCCGGCACCAAAATACCGGATGGTTCCGGCGTTCACAGTCATGCCGCCGGTAAAAGTATTGTTGCCAGAGACAATCCACGAACCGCTTCCGTTTTTCACCACGGCCATGTTTCCTCCACCGGTGCCGTCTGAGATTGCTCCGGATATCTGGTTGGCTGGCGGGGTATTGCCCACCGAAGTGCTCGAACCATCCAGATAAAGCGTAGTGGTATTTCCGGACAAAGAGACTCCCGACACACTGCCAAGTGACAGTCCGCCACCTGTGGTCGAAGACGAATCGTTGCGGAAGGTTGCCGATCCGCCATTGCCCGTGATTTCGATGGCTGAGCCGATCTTATCGTTATGTCTGCCTGTTCCGGTAATGGTTTGAATTATGCCGCCGTTGCTTAGTTCAAGACTGCCGCCGCTGAGCGTGTAGCCGTTCGTGGAAGCGTTTCCGAATGTGATGCCGCCGACGTTGCGGTTGGCATCTACGGTGACAGTTCCCGGCGCGGTGAGCTCTCGGGAAAAAAATGCGACTCCGATGCAGGCCTGCGTGTCGCTGCCGGTAAATCCGGTTGTGACGCCGGGAACTGTTCCGGCTGTCCAATTGGCGCTGTCGATCCAGCTTCCTGACGAATCTGCACCCCAGGTATTACTTAAGGTGTGCAGGTCGAGCTCGAAATGATTGGTGATGGCGGTCGGCTCCAGATTAACCACTTTAGTAGCTACACCTGGGGTGAAGTAATTGTCATAAACCACCACATTGGTATTGCCCGCAGAAATATCAACTCCGGTTCCCCGCTCCTTAAATATATTGCCGGTGATCTCGACGTTACTATTGCCGGGCAGAAGGCGGATGGTTACGCGGGCGGTATTTATCAGGTCAGTGCCATTATCATCAAGGCTGTTGTCCCGGACAAAGATGTTTCCGCAGTTGCTGAAAGACAGGGTGCTGTGTTCCGGATGATCACCATCACGATCATGATTGAGCGTTTGTGATCTCATATACATGACTTCCGATGCGTTTGAAACCAACAGAGCGGCATACAGTGAATCCAGATGCGCCCCTTCAAGCGCAACCCGTCCGCCTCCGGCATCAATCACCGATCGATAGCCGTGCCCCATTATGCTGGGGCCGCGGATCAGTACATCTCCGCCGAGACTGGCGATGTTCAGCGTGTCCTGCATTGCGCGCAGACTGCTGACATCGCATTCAAAACCGTAGCCGCCAGTCAGGCGCACACCGGTCGAATTCGTGCCGGGGCCGGCATCACCGTGCAGCAGATGGATGAGCGGACGGGTGAGTCCTGTGCCAGACACCGTGGTATCAAAATATCCTCCGCTGTACCCTGATAGTTCAACGGCATGTATGACCAGAGAGCGGGGGAGCTGATTGGTGCTGGCAGGCTGTTTCACCGCGATCGCCGTATCGTTGGTTTTGCCGGAAGAACCGGTCATGTTGTGGATTGTAACCGCGACCTGATTCGAACACGTAATATTAAACAACCCTCCGTTTGTGCCCGTTAACTCAATTTTTGTTGCCGCGTAACCGTCCCCGAAAATCATCAGTTTCTGCCAGTCGTTCGTCACCGCCGGCTGCTGGAGAGTAATCTCTTTGGTCAGCTTGTATGTTCCCGCCGGAAAATAGAGCGCACCAGTTTTCTGCGTGTTCAGTTTTATGAGAAGACTCGCAACCGCATTGGTAATGGCTGCCGTATCATCGGCTACGCCATTTCCGACGGCACCGAAGTTTCTCACGTTCACAATGTCACCGGCCTCTCCGGTTATCTCGGCCCATTTGAATGACGGATAATCGGTCTCGCTGGCGGGGTTGGCGACAAACGGACGCATCCCGGCATCGTGGCGTATCAGCGTATTGACACCCTGATTAACGATATTGGTGGTGATGTTGCTGTTGCCGACGATGACGGTGCTATAAACGTTGGAGCCGATCAGGACGCCCGTATTAAACGATCCGAAATAATTATGGCCGACGATTACGCCGGTCGCGATGCTGCTGTCCCAGCCGGGTCGCGATCCGCGCAGAACCGCAACGCCGGTCTGATTGCTGCCGCCTGAGAAGTGATTATCCGAAACATTCATATACTTGGTATCGATGAGGCAAAGGTTGGTGCAGGGACCGTCCCCCAATCCGTCAAACGTGGTATTGCCGACAAAAAAGTGATATTTCAAATCGATGATAACGCCCATTTGAAACGCGCTGATCCGGCTGTTTACGATCCGGCCGCCTGCCGCTGACGGGCCGACCCGGACGGTATAATCCACCTTCATGTCTACACCGACAAAAACGTTGCTGATCACAGAACGGTTGATGATGTTTTCCTCAGATGATTGCGGTGCATGCACACCGAACTTTGCGCCTGTTAAAACGCTGTCTCTGATTTCGTAAGCGTAGCTGGCCTCAAAGTACAAACAGGCTTCTGTTCCGTTTGTATTACCTTCGATAACGACAGCATCCATGCGGGGCGTTCGCAAATGGATGCCTTTAAACCCATAGGTGAAATAGTTGGCAGAAGAAGAGGCGCCGTCGATCCGCACATTGCGCAAGATCGGCACCACCCGTACTCCGTAGTCAGGTGTACCGTCGGCATCATCAGGCAGCTGCTTTGTAATGATTTCAACCGCCGCGCCGGCATCTGGCCTGCCCGCCTGCAACTGGATATCTTCCAGCTGAAGTGTGGTTTTCCTCAGACTCCGGTCTGCGGGAAGATTGAAGAAAAACACCCCGTTGGTACTCGTGGTCCGTATAACGGTGCCGGTCAGTCCGGCATCCTGACCGCGAATAGCAATTCCCTGATCAAAGTCCGGATGAGCATTGGTGACAGCGAATGACAACTGATTCGTGATGAGGTAAATGCCCTGCGGAATAAAAAGCGCAACCCCGGCATTTTTTTCACCGGCCGTCGGGAAATTTGTCTCCAGACAATCGAGAGCGCTCTGCAAGGCGGCTGTATCGTCGGTCACCCCATCACCTTTTGCGCCGAAGTCTTTGGCATTGATCGACCGATATTCCGCCGCCGCGGTTTCGAGCGGGCAGAACGTCATAAAGCCAAAAAACAGCAGTGCAAGCATTTCGCACATCGTCCCGCAGAAGGCGGGTCGTTTTATGCAGGCACTTTCTGATGATCGGATCCTCATACTGTTCTTTCCGTATCCACGATTCCGGCTCTAATTATAGCATGGAAGTGTTCTCTGTGAGGCCTTCTATTTTGCCGATATCGTTAATGTGCCAGAGGCCAAATTGTCGGCCGACGCCTTCACATTAATTGTTCCGGCCTGTGAGGAGCGGACGATCAGCTGGGCTTTCCCCTGATAGGCCGAGCGGGAGCTTCCCCGGAAAGGCTCTGTACACCACATATCCGCACTGGAAACGGCAAAATTATCGCCCGCTCCGGTGACCTCAAACCGGATGGCCTGCTTGGCCTCCGGGACGACAAGTCCATTATCGTCAACCACAGAAACGTTGATGTAGCCAAGATCGCCGTTGGCACCAATAGATTCCTGTTCAGCCTGGAGTGCGATGCGTGCGGCTTTTCCCGCTGTTTTTATTTCATGTTCGGCAACCACCGCGCCGTTATTGCGTCCGACCGCCTTTAGCGTGCCCGGTTCGAAAGGTACGATCCAGGTCAGCATAGCTTTTTCGGCTTCTTTGGGCTTTTTGATACCCAAAGAGCGTCCATTCAAAAACAGCTCAACTTCTTCGCAGTTGGCATAAGTATAAACGGTGACATTCGTCATCCCTTGCCAATTCCAGTGCGCACGCCGTTCGTCCTTGGTTAGTTTCACCGCATTCCAAACGATGGTTTCGATACCGGCCGCCGTATCCTGAACGGCAATCCGCACCATAGGCTCATCGTTATAAAAACTTTTCACATAATATGCGCCGTCTTTAATCGAACCGGTCAAGTCGACGAGACCTTTGTACCATCCGATATTCGGCCATCCCTTGCCTTCGCCGAGATAATCTGTGCCGCCCCAATAGAACTGCCCGGCCCCCTGAGTTTTATTCCAATCGAACCAGGCGGCGCCCCAGTTATAGGTTGTAATCTCGCTGGCATAAAAAATCATGTACGGATATTTCCGGCGCCATTCTTCCCAGTATTTTTCCATGTAGTTGGTGCCGACGACATCAAGCGCTTTGGCCATGGTCGGCGGTTCATTGCCCGGC
>Ga0247840_10008054_pt1 | contig 14319 bp, 11 predicted proteins | sample LaCruzMarch2015__FD_192404 | JGI IMG/M metagenome (GOLD analysis project Ga0247840, IMG submission 192404) | Freshwater microbial communities from meromictic Lake La Cruz, Castile-La Mancha, Spain - LaCruzMarch2015_17m | ecosystem: Environmental > Aquatic > Freshwater > Lake | place: Spain...
AACTGCCGCCTGACTATTTCGTCGAATACGGCGGACAGTACGAAAACCAGCAGCGTGCCATGCGGCAGCTTTTATTCGTCGTGCCGATGGCTCTCCTGCTTATTCTGGTGCTGCTCTACATGGCGCTCGGTTCGGTCTCCAACTCGCTGCTGGTACTGCTGAATCTGCCGTTCGCGCTGATCGGCGGCGTGGTGGCGGTCGTGGCGTTCCGGATGCCGCTGTCGGTTTCGGCGGCGGTGGCGTTCATTGTGCTGCTCGGTATCGCGGTTCAGAACGGCGTGATTCTGGTGGCCTTCTTCCGGCAGTTGCGTGAACGCGGACGGTCGGTGACGGAGACGATCCGCGAGGGCTGCGACCTCCGGTTCCGTCCGCTGTTAATGACGGCGCTAACAAGTTTTATCGGACATCTGCCGATGCTCTACGCCACGGGTTCGGGAGCTGACATTCAAAAACCGCTGGCTGTGGTCGTTATGGGCGGACTGGTAACGTCAACTATGCTGACGCTGATTGTGCTGCCGACGATCTACAGCCTGGTCGAACGCCGTAAGGAATGTCTGAAAATTGGGTAAAAGGAATACGGGTATTCCCGGATTGCGGCAACTGGCCGCATTCCAGGATTGTAAACGGCGGGTGCTCTGTGGAAACTGTCGCCCTTAATTTAGCGGAGGGTTTTCACGATGAGCAAAATTGCGATTAAAGAAGATATTTTCTGGGTCGGCGCGAAAGATCCTGATCGCGCGGTGTTTGACGGGTTACTGCCGCTGCCGCAGGGCACCACCTATAATTCCTATCTGGTTGTCGGATCGGAAAAGACCGCTTTGTTTGACACGGTCGAGCCGGAATTTCTGGACGTTCTGCTGGCGAATCTCGCCGGCGTGAAGAAAATCGATTACATCGTATCGCACCATGCCGAACAGGATCATTCCGGATCGATTCCTGTCCTGCTGGAAAAATATCCCGAAGCAACGCTGCTCTGCCTGCAGAAGAACAAAGAGATGTTGCAGGACTTGATGACGATTCCGGCCGACCGGATTCAGGTGGTTGCCGACGGCGGCGAAGTTTCGCTCGGCAACAAAACGATCCGCTTCATGTTTTGCCCCTGGGTACACTGGCCGGAAACCACGATCACTTACATTCCGGAAGATAAAATTCTCTTCCCGTGCGACTTTCTCGGTTCGCACCACTCTTTCACCAATATTTTTGCCGGCGATAATCCCGCCGTCTACAAAGGCGCCAAAGAGTATTACGTTCAGATTATGATGCTCTATTCCAAAATGACGGCGAAACACCTCGACCGCATCAAGGCGCTGGACATTGAAATGATCTGTCCAAGCCACGGCTCCGTCTACGACAAGCCGCAGATCATTCTCGATCTCTACGAAAAGTGGATGCGTGGCGAGCCGGAAAATCTGGCGCTGATCGCCTACGTCTCGACGCACGGCAGTACCAGGCTCATGGCTGAGCGTCTTCAGACCGCGCTCGAAAAACGCGGCGTGAAGGTGGAGCTGAAAGATCTCGTCACCGTTCCGCTCAATGAGCTGGCCGGTCTGCTGACGGATGCCGCGACCATCGTACTAGGATCCTCTGTCATCATGGCCGCTTTGCATCCGGTTGCGGTCAACACCGCGTTTCTTCTCGACCGGTTAAAACCCAAAACTAAATTTGTGGCTGTGATCGGTTCGTACGGCTGGAGTCCGGGTCCACTGCAGAAAGCGGCGGAACTGCTGCCGTCATGGAAAGTGGAAGTCGTCGGAGCGGTTATTGCCAAAGGCCATCCGGGCGCACAGGCCATGACCGAACTCGACGCGCTGGCCGACACCATCGCCGCCAAACACCGCGCCGCCGCGCTGCTGTAATCGACTACACAACCTCCCTGACGGGAAGGTTGTCCTACAAGCATACGGTGGGTTGGGTCGTATTTGTAGGGCGAGCTTCTCCGGCATTGCGGAGAGCTCGCGATTTTTTACTGCGGCATCGAGACGCGGTAATAGCGGTTGGGATAATTCGTCCAAGCTGGGTCGCTGAACTGAGTCGACCCGCCGGTCAGCGTATTGGTCGCAACCGGAACCCAGATTCCTTCAGCCAGGTTCGTGCAGGTTTCTACCACAACGGTTTTTCCGGCGGCCCAATTGATGCCGAAACCAAAGCCGTTGGTTTGTATTCCAAAGCCGCCGTCTCCAGCTTGAAGCCGCGGCCTCCACAGCGCTGTCGGACGACCGCCGAATGTTGTTCCCCAGCCTGTGGTGCCTGGCAGGTAATAGATGGTTGCGTTATTGGCGTTTGTGAACACGTAGTATGGAGTATTGCTGGGCGCGTTGCTGGTAAAATAAACTTCCGTTAGATTGGCGCAAGAAGAGAAAGAAAAGCTTCCTATATTGGTTACACTATTAGGGATCGTGATGTTGGTTAATTTTGTACAACCCAAAAAAGTTTCTTCACCGATATCGGTGACGCTGTTTGGAATCGTAATGCGGGATAGGTTGGTACAGGCAGTAAATGCTCCATTAGGCGGGTGGTTGAGTATCAACATACCTCCCCCTAGAGTAACAACTACTCCGTTTCCTCCGATGTTAGTGACGCTGTTAGGAATTATGATATTGGCGAGGCTGGTGCATGCTAAGAAAGTTCGATCTCTGATGATGGTGATGCCGTTTCCGATTGTGATGTTGGTCAGGCTGGTGCAGGCAGAGAAGGCTCCATCGCCGAGGTTAGTGACGTTATTGCCGATTATGACGCTGGTTAGGCTAGTGCAGCCTGCGAACGCCCCGAAAGCTGTCCATCTGCTACTACCGTCAATAAATACAAATCCTCCGATACTGGTGACACTATCAGGAATCGTGAGGTTGGCTAGACTGGTGCAACCGTAAAATGCCCCAGCCTCAATCGTGGTGACACTGTTGGGGATTGTGACATTAATTAGGCTTCTGCAGTTGTGAAAGGCTCCATAAATCAAGGACCCGCCAATGGTGGTTCCTATTGCAACCTGTTTTGCGCCAGCGATGAGGGTGACGCCAGTAGGAATTGCAATGTGGGACAGGCTGGTACAGCCGGAGAATGTTGCTTCTTTTATAGTGGTGATGCCATTACCAATAGTCACGTTGACCAGATTTGTGCACCCTGAAAAGGTACTGCTTCCCAAATTGGTGACACCGTTAGGAATTGTGATGCTGGTTAGGTTTGTGCAGTTCTGGAAAGCCCCGCTCGGAAAAGCCCCGCTTAATACAAACATGCTGCCACCAATATCAGTGACGTTATCGGGGATTGTGATGCCAGATAAGCTGGTACAGTCTGCGAAGGCCCCGGATTCGATAGCAGTGACACCATGTCCAATCATCGCGTTAGTTAGGCTGCTACAGCCTGAAAAAGCGCTATCTCTAAGAATGGTGACATTGTCGGGAACCGTGATGCTGGGTAAACTGGTACAGCCGGAGAAAGTTCCCCCTTCGATAGTGGCGACACCGCTCCCAATCGTTGCGCTGGCTAGGCTGCGACAATTAGCAAAGGTACTGTTCCCTAAATTGGTGACACTGTTAGGAATTATGATGTCTGTCAGACTGGTGCAGTTTTGGAAAGTCCCGCCTGAAAGGCTGAATACCAACATGCCGCCGCCCGACGAACTTCCAATGCTAGTGACATTGCTGGGGATTGTTATGCCGGTTAAACTAGTACAATCTGAGAAAGCCATAGATCCGATAGCAGTGACACCGTGTCCAATCGTCGCATTGGTTAGGCTACTACAGCCTGAAAAAGCACTGCTCCCAATAATTATGACATTGTTGGGGATCGTGATGTTGGTCAAGCTGGTACAACCGGAAAAAGCTCCATAATCAATATTAGTGACGCCATTACCAATCGTTACGCTGACGAGGCCGGTGCAGTTTAAAAAGGCTCCGCTTCGCCCTTTTAATAGGCCACCATCTCCAGCTATTCCTCCGATGTCAGTGACACCGTCGGGGATTGCGATGTTAGTCAGGCTTACACAGTTTTGAAATGCCCCATCCTTGATGCTGGCAACACTGCTACCGATTATCATATTGGTTAGGCTGGTGCAGTCAGAGAATGCGCTACTTCCGATGTTAGTAACATTATTTCCAACTGTGATGCCGGTTAAGTTGGTGCAAGAATCGAATGCATTGGTGCCGATGCAGGTGACCGGTAGGCTGTTGGTCTCACTGGGAATGATAACATCCCCGCCGAGTCCGGTGTAGCCGGTGATGGTGATGGTATTGTCGGCATTTGTTATGTAGGTGAAATCATCGGCTGGCACGGCGACGGGAAGCATCAATGCTAACAGCCCGGCAATCTTTATCCGTTTTTTCATCGGCGGAACCTCTTTGTTCGAATGCAATGCTCTTGCACCGCGGAGCCGAAAATAGTCGGAAGATTCGGTTTTGGACAGGAGTTTTCGAATTATTTCTCGCAAAGGCGCGAAGGCGCAAAGAGGTTCCAACGGCTGGAAAACTTAGCGTCTTGGCGTCTTTGCGAGAGATTTGAAATGAATTTGAACAAGACAAACCTCCGATGCCGCCATATCCTTGCGGCGAAAACAAGGAGGACTCCATGGAAACAAATGCGGTGCAGAGTGCGATGAACGGTATGCAGCAGCTGTTTAACAGTTCGCCGGAGTGGATGAAGACGGCTGAGGCGATGCTGACAACGTTCGGTTTGAAGCTGATTGCAGCGATTCTGATTTTTGTGATCGGTCGCTGGATCGCGAAGCTGGTTCAGAACGGCCTCGAAAAGGGAATGCTGAAGGCTCATGTTGATCCGGTGCTGGTGACGTTCACGGTGAATATGGCTTTCGCCGCGCTGATGGTTTTTGTGGTGCTGGCCGCGCTGGGGCAGCTCGGCGTACAGACCACTTCGTTCATCGCCGTGCTGGGTGCCGCCGGACTGGCCGTCGGTCTGGCGTTGCAGGGTTCGCTGTCCAATTTTGCGGCGGGCGTGATGATTATTATTTTCAGGCCGTTTAAAATCGGCGACTACGTGGAAGGCGCCGGCACGGGCGGCACGGTGAAGGCGATTCATATTTTCACGACGACGCTGACGACGCCGGACAACAAGCGGGTGGTGGTGCCGAACTCAAAAATGATGGGCGACAACATCACCAATTATTCCGCCGAAGGCACCCGCCGGCTCGATCTGACGGCCAGCATCAGCTACGGCGACAGTATCGATAAGGCCAGAGTGGCACTGCTGGATGTGCTGGCGAAGGAGCCGCGTGTGCTTAAAGATCCCGCACCGTTTGTCGGTGTTTTAAAACTGGCGGAAAGCAGTGTGGATTTTGCCATCCGTCCGTGGGTGAAGTCGGAAGATTACGGCGACGTTTCTTTTGCGCTGACGGAAGAGATCAAAAAGCGGCTGGATGCCGACGGATTTACGATGCCGTTTCCACAGCGCGACGTGCATATTTACAATGAGAAATAGTGGATCAAAGGATTGGTGGATGGTTGATTTCTTCCATCAATCCAGTAATCCGCGAAATCCATTATTCCAAGGGAACCAGAACATTCAGTGCGCGAGGCTGGACGGTAATTTTTACTTCGGCAGGCGCCGCAATCAGTTCTCCGTCGAGTTGCATCGGTCCGGCGGTTTTCCGCCGAACGGTCAGCGTGCGGAAGGGTTGCGTGTGAATTCCGCCCAGCCGGTCGATGGTGCCGTCGAAGAGTTTCCCTACCATCATCAGCACCACCGGCATGTCGCGCTTACGGACGGTGACGAGCAGGAGCTGTCCGTCATCGGCTTTGGCACCGGGGGCAATCTGTGCGCCGCCGCCGTATTGTGTGAGGTTTGCAGCGGTGCAAACCTGCGGATCATCGATGGTGAACTCTTCGCCGTCATCAATGCAAAAGGTGAACGGTTGCGGGGTGTAGTCGAATAATTGGTAAACGCCAGCAAAAATGTAGGGCAGTACACCGCGTACCGGCGATTTCTCAAAGATGTTTACCAGCGCGGCATCCCACGCCAGCGAACAGGTGACGAAAAACGGCTGGCCGTTGGCGAACCCGACATCAATGCGCTGTGTCTGCGCCGATGCCAGCGCTACGGTGGCTTTGACGAGATCAAGCGGAATATCGAAATGGCGCGCAAAGCCGTTACCGCTTCCGGCGGGGATAACGCCCAGCGCGGTGTCGGTGCCGATCAGTACGCTTCCGATCGTGTTGACCATGCCGTCGCCGCCGATCACTAGCAGTCGTCCGACCCCGTCTTCCACGGCGCGGCGCGCTTTGGCCTGTCCGTCTTCTTTGGAGGTGCTGAACTGAATGGTCAGATCATTGCCGGGCCGATCCCAGTGTTCGATGAGCACTCCGCGGATACGGTCAAGGGCGAAGCCCATTCCGGCGTTCGGATTAATCAGAATGCGGACTTTGCTGCCGGGCTTCATAATCAGTAGATCAGTCCGGTGCGGACTTTTTCGGCGACGGCAGGGTTGTCGAGCCGTTCGATCAGTTTGAGGGCGAAGGCGAATGCGGTGCCGGGGCCTTGGCTGGTGACGAGATTGCGATCGACGACGACGGCGTCGTCCGACCGGTCGGTGCGGTGCATTTCTTTTTCGACGCCGGGAAAACAGGTGAAAGCGCGGCCTTTGAGTACACCGGCTTTGTGGAGCGCGAGTGGCCCGGCGCAAATGGCGGCGATCCATTTTTCTTCGATGTCGAAGACGCGGATGGCTTCCTGCACGCCGTCGTGTTCGCAGAGCACTTTGGTGCCGCCCGCGCCGCCGGGCAGAACGAGCAGATCGAACGAAAGGAGATCGAGTTCTTCCCAACGGGCGTCGGGAATGATTTTTACTTTGCGCGAGGCGGTGACAGGTGCTGTGCCGTTCAGTCCGGCCAGTACAACGTTCCAGCCCGCGCGGCGGAGCGTGTCAGCGATGATGACGGCTTCCATTTCTTCGCAGCCGTCAGCGATCGGAATCAGTGCGCGGATCATGAGCGTTTCCTCATTTGTCTTCTACGCAACGTGCCAGCTCGCTGGCAATCATGCCGAGTGTGCCGGCGGGAACAGGCGTCTCAAGGGTGTTTTCGAACAGGGTGCGCAGATCGGTTTCGGTGCAGATGCGCACGCCGCCGACATTGGCGAGTCCGTCCTGAGGCCGGTTGCCGACGAAGCAGATGACCGGATAGACCGGCGCCGCCGGGCAGCCGGCGGCAGAAAGGTGATCCAGTAGTGCGGCGGCTTCTTCTTTGACCTGTTTGAGTGGCGGGCGGCTCGGTGCGCGTCCGTTGCAAAGCACTTGTCCGTTCTGGAAGGTAATCTCGCCGCTCCAGTTTTTAGTTTCGATAACGAATATTCCCGCAGGAGCAACGACAATGTGGTCAAAGGCCGGACCTCCGGGATCCAGCTGCAGGTCGTTGAAGACGGTGTGGTTTGCCGGCAGGAAGGAAAGGATGCGTGCGACGGTTTCTTCGCCTTCGGCGCCTTTAAAAAAACTGCGCAGCCGCTGGGCACTCCAGCCGGTGAATACAATAAATAATACAGCCAGCAGGATGAAAAGAACACCGGCCGAGGAGGTGGAGAGATGCGGCACGGGCAGGGCGGCGTGAAGCAGCCAGCCCGCCGCGAGACAGATGGGAATCAGCGGCCAGAAAACGCGCAACGGGCCAAGGGTGCGGGGTCCCTGTCCGGGGCTGCCGTAGATTTTTGCAAAGCGTTCTGTGTTTTTTTCGCTGTTCATAGATTGAACATACAGGAGTTTGCGCTGTCTGTAAACTTGACCTTTAGACCCAAAAAGGGCTTATCTTTCCGGCTTCTACACTTCAATGAAAGGCCGTGTCTTGAATAAGAAAACGTTTTTTCGCCGCGCTGACTGGATCGCTTTCGGACTGACATTTTTGATTGCACTGATCGTCTACACGCTGACGCTTGCACCGACGGTTACGCTGGAGGATTCAGGCGAACTGATCACGGCGTCTGACTATCTCGGCGTGCCGCATCCTCCGGGTTATCCGATCTGGTCGCTGCTGACCTGGTTTTTCCAATGGATTTTTAACGGCGTAACCTATCATGGTTATCCGAACCCGGCGTGGGGCGTCGGCTTTTGTTCCGCTTTTGCCGGGGCGCTGGCTTGCGGAACGCTGGCGCTACTGGTGAGCTGCTCCGGGCTTCAGCTGCTGCACGGACTGAGAAAAGAGACCGCCGTGCTGGGCGAAAAAACCGAAAGCCTTTTCGGCTGCGTGGCCGGTATTTCCAGCGGCCTGCTGCTGGCGTTCAGTCAGGGGATGTGGTCGCAGTCGGTGATTGCGGAAGTGTATGCGCTCAACGTTCTTTTCCAGACGGCGGTGCTGCTGTTTCTTTTCCGCTGGTCCGTTGAGCCGGAAAATCCCAAACCGCTTTTCCTGATGGCGTTCACGTTCGGACTGGGACTCACTAATCACCAGACCCTTGTGTTTATGGTCTTTGCAATTGCGTTGACGGTTTTGCTGCGCCATATCCGGCTGGCTCGTGATTTCGCGATCGTCAGTGCTTTTTATGTCATTTTGCTGGCGGCTAATATGTTTGGCCCGCCGGAATGGGCTTGGGTTCAGGGGCCGAAGACGGCGGCTTTCTGGTTCTGGAGCATCTATGCGCTGGTTGTTCCTCTGATTGGACTGAGTTTGCCGAACGGTAAAACTGTTTGTGCCACTTACTTACTGATGCTGCTCGGCCTGTCGTTCTATCTTTATATGCCGATTTCATCCGAACAGAACCCGCCAATCAACTGGGGTTATCCGCGCACATGGGAAGGGTTCATGCACGCCATCACTCGCGGACAGTATGAGAAGGTCACGCTGACCGACGTTTTCTCGCTTACTTTTTTTGAGCAAATCGGCGCCTACCTGCGCGATCTTCGTGCTCAATTTTTCGGCCCGGTGGCCCTGCTGGCGATTCTGCCGTTTGCCTTCATTGTACGCATTGGCCGCAAAAATCGCGACTGGCTCCTTACAACCGTGGCGTCTTTCATCGGCGTCGGTATTATCTTCATCATCCTGCAAAACCCGAAACTCGATATTCAAACGCTTTTTATTGCACGGGTTCAGTACATCCAGTCGCACGCCGTTTATGCGCTCTGGATTGGTTACGGCCTGCTGCTGATGATGGCGTGGCTCGAAGCGCTGGTCGGTAACAATCTGTTCACCAAGTGGGTCGGCACCTTACTAGTTTTTCTGCTGCCGTTTTCGCTGATCTATAAAAACTACTACAGCAAAGAACAACTCAAGGTGGTTGGCGGTTCCGAGCAGAACGGACACGATTTCGGTTGGCAGTTCGGTAACTGGGAGTTGCGCGGTGTTGAGGGAATTAAAGAAGACCTCTGGTATTATTGCGGAAAAGATCAGGCCAAATTTGATGCCGAATGGGCTAAGTACTCGAACCCTGCTTATCCGCCGCCGATGGGTACTAATGCACTCTTTTTCGGCGGAACCGATCCGGGGCGTTTTGTGCCGACCTATATGATTTACTGTCCGCAGGTGCGGCCCGACGTTTATCTCATCACCCAGAATGCTCTGGCGGATAATACCTTTATGGCCGTTACCCGTGACCTCTACGGAGACCAGCTCTGGATTCCTTCACAGAACGACAGCAATCGAGCTTTTCAGGAATACATCCAGGCCATTCAGAGCGGTAAAATCGACGCCGGTGCCGATGTTAAAATGGATGGCGGGCGTGTACAGGTGCAGGGCGTAGGCGGGGTCATGCAGATCAACGGACTTCTCTGCCGACAGATTTTTGATCACAACCAGTATGTGACGGAATTGAAAACCGACGAAGCGACCCGCGAGTCCGGCTCGGCGGTTGTGCCGTTTGATCCGGTCGGGCCGGACGGGAAGCTGCGCAAGCGCGATTTTTATGTTGAGGAAAGTTACGTTATTCCGTGGATGTATCCCTATCTGACACCGCACGGCCTTATCATGAAAATCAATAACGAGCCGACGGCGCTTACTCCCGAAATGGTCAAGAACGACCACAATTTCTGGGACTGGTATGTTGCCCGGCTTGTTGGTGATTCAAAATTCACCCGTGACGTGGTGGCCCGCAAAACGTTTTCCAAACTGCGCAGCGCTATCGCCGGCCTTTATGCCGCCCGCGGCAACCTGCCGGAAGCGGAATATGCCTTCAAGCAGGCTGTCGAACTTTATCCGCTCAGTCCGGAGGCCGTTTTCAGGCTGGCGGATCTTTACATGCGTCAGAAACGCTTCGACGAGGCGCGCAAAACGGTTTCTGATTTTTCCGCGCAGGACGTTCATAACGACAGTGCTCAGGGTTTTCTTAAACAGATTGACCAGTTGCGGCAGATGAGCGCTCGCAGAACGGAGCTCGAAGGGGTGCTGAGCGGCGGAAAGAGTGTGGATATTAACGCCGCTTTTGAACTCATTCAGATTTACAACGCGATGCAGGAATCTGTCCCGTTGCAGCAGCTTCTCGGTAATCTGCTCCGTTCAAATCTGCCGCCGGAAATTAATTTGCAGCTTGCTCAAATGCTCATTCAAATGAAGCGGTTTGATCTCGTTGAGCCGGTGCTAGTGACTTATTTGAAGGCCCGGCCGGATGACTTGCGTGTACAGGTTGATTTGGCGGCTGTGCGTGTTGCAACCGGCCGTACCGGCTCCGCAATCGAAACCATCAGAACAGCTGTTGAAAAAGGCGGCGAACCTGTTCGTGCCATGTTGCGCAAAGACATGCGCTTCCAGCCGCTGTGGAGCGATGTGCGCTTTCAGGCGCTCGTGCCGCCGCCCGCGACCAATCCGTATTCGCCGTTCGGTGCTGCGCCGCCGTCTTCCCGGCTTACATTCTGAGATTTGAAAACTTACTGGTTCTGCGGCATCCACTGACTGCGAAGGTGGCGGATGGTTGGAACCAGTCCCAGCGCTACCGCCATCAGTACGGTCAGCACCAGAAACCCGGCGAGCAGCGCATCATAGGCGCTCAGCGTTTGGTTGGAAAAATGCCACCGCGCCGGAACCCAATTCATTTTTAAAAGCTGGCCGTTGAAAAGACCCGCCAGTGATGCGCCGGTTGCAGCCAGCGTCATATTGAATCCCGTTGAGAGCGATTTGTTTTCCGGCGGATAACTCATAAGTTGCGCATTATAGGGTCGGGCCGGAAGGCAACAAGCCGGAGATTTCTAAACCGCAGAGAAAAATGTTCCAAGGAGTGTAAACTTCTGCCATTTTCCCTGCCATGAACGAACTGCCCGAAACCCTTGCCCTGATTGCCGGACGGGCCGATTACCCTCTACTGCTTGCCCGCGCCGCCCGTTCTCGCGGCGTAAAGCGCATTATCGCCATTGCCTTCAAAGGCGAAACCCGCCGCGAGATCGCGCAGGTTGCCGATGAAGTGGTCTGGCTGCATGTCGGTCTCGGGCCGATGCTGGAAGTGCTGAAGCAATGCGGAGCCCGTCACGCCGTCATGGCCGGGCAGATTAAACCATCCAATATCTTCCGCCTCGGGCTGGATAAGGCACTGCTTGATTTGCTTAAAAGTCTGCCGGTCAAAAATGCTCACACAGTTCTCGGCGGCATTACCGCTGAGATTGAAAAAACCGGTATAACGCTGTTGTCCGCCAGCTCCTTTATGCAGGACTATATGCCTGCCGCCGGACTGCTCACCGTCCGTGCTCCGGATCAGCGCGAACTCAATGATATTGCCATTGGACGTCGTGTCATCAAGGACACCAGCCATCTCGACATCGGTCAGACGGTGGTTGTTAAAGAAGGGATAATTCTCGCCGTCGAAGCCTTTGAAGGTACGAACAAGGCAATCCAGCGCGGCGGAAAACTCGGCGGGCGCGGCGCGGTCGTCGTTAAAGTTCCAAAGGCCGGACACGATATGCGCTTCGATATTCCGGTTATCGGAAAATGGACGCTTAAGTCGCTCAAAAAAGCCAAGGCTTCGTGTCTGGCCATTGAAGCCGGTGGTGCCATTCTGCTCAACAAAGACGAACTCATTGCGCAGGCTAATGTCATGAACCTGGCCGTGACAGTTCTTGAGGCGGATTAAGTTATGAAATCACTTCTGGTCATAGCGGGCGAAGATTCCGGCGATATGCACGCGGCGGATGTGATCCGTGCGCTGAAAGAGAAGCGTCCCGATCTGACGTTCTGGGGAATTGGCGGCGACAAGCTCCGCGCCGAAGGGGTTGAGCTGCTGCACGACACGAGAGAGATGGATGTGCTCGGCATCGCCGAAGTGCTGAAACGCTATCCGTTTTTCAAGCGGACGTTCAATGAAGTGCTGGCCGAGGCGGATAAGCGCAAGCCGGACGCCGCTCTGCTGGTGGATTATCCCGGCTTTAATCTGCGGCTCGCTCGCGAACTCAAAAAGTGCGGCATCAAAGTGCTCTACTACGTTTGTCCGCAGGTCTGGGCGTGGAATCGTGGACGTATTCCGAAGATGGCGGAAATCATCGACCGGCTGATGGTGATTTTCCCGTTCGAGGTCGATGTTTTTAAAGACGTTGATTTGAAGGTCGATTTTGTCGGCCATCCGATGGTGGACGAATTACGCGAATTCCGTGAAAAAGCGCCGGAGTCACTGCCGTGGAACGGAAAAAAGAAAATCGCACTGCTGCCCGGCAGCCGTAAACAGGAAATCATTTATATTCTGCCGCGGTTACTGGAAACAGCGCAACTCATGGAGCAGTCGCGCCCCGACGTTTCATTTCTGATTCCGGTGCCGGAGCGCCGGCTCGCGCTGGTCGAATCCATTTTGCAGAAGGTCGGTAAAGCGCCGCTCAACATTTCGATTGTGGCGGGCAGGGCGCGTGAAGTACTTAAACAGGCTGATGCCGCCTTTGTCGCCTCCGGAACAGCCACGCTAGAAGCCGCGCTGCTACGCTGTCCGACCGTGCTGGTTTACCGGGGAAGCTTTTTGAATTATCTGTTTGCCCGTGCGCTGATCCGCATCCCGTGGCTTGGCATCGCCAATATTGTTTCCGGCAAAGAAATTATGCCCGAGCGCCTTCAACAACACATGCGTCCGCTGGAGCTTGCCGTGACAATCAACCCGCTGATGAATGATACGCCGGCGCGCTCGGCGATGCTTGAAAATTTCAAGGCGTTGGAAAAAAAACTCGGCAGTGGACGTCCTGCCGGTCGCGTGGCTTCAATTATAGCGGAAGAAATCGGCCCTACTTCATTTCCTGACCGCCGGTGACGTTGATCGCTTGGCCGGTCATGTAGGAAGCGAGGTCGGACGAGAGGAACACGACGACGTTTTCGACATCTTCGTATTCGCATCCGCGGCGCATCGGAACCTGGTTCATGTAGAACTGCTTAACGTCATCGATACTCTTTGCGCCCGGAACTTTTCCGGCTTCGAAGTACTGTTTGAAGAGACCTTTTTCCGGATCCATCCAGAGCGTGCCGTTGAGCAGGTTGCCGGGGCAGACCGCGTTACAGCGGATGCCGAACGGGGCCAGTTCGAGCGCAACGCTCTGTACGAGGCCAATGCCGCCGAATTTGCTAGCGGCATAGGCGGAGTTGGCCGCGCTGCCTTTTTTACCCGACTTGGAGTTGATCTGGATCATCACGCCGCTCTTCTGCGCTTTCATGATTTTGGCGGCGTGTTTAAAGGTGAGGAAGCAGCCGAAGAGATTAACGTTCATAACGGCCTGCCATTTGGCGGCATTGGCATCGGCAATCGGCTCGGCGATCAGAATGGCGGCATTGGCGACGGTGATGTCGACGCGGCCGAATTCATCCGTCGCTTTTTTGAAGAGGGCCGCGACGTCATCTTCTTTTGAAACATCCACTTTCATGGAGAACGCCTTACGGCCGGTCGCCGTCACTTTCGCGGCGGTTTCGGCGGCACCTTTTTCGTTCATGTCGCCGATGACGACGTGACAGCCTTCGTTGGCCAGGCGAAGACAAAGGGCTTCGCCAAGACCTTGAGCGGCGCCGGTTACAACAGCAATTTTATCTTTGAGCATCATAATATATTTTCTCCATTTAAGCGTAGTGAGCGAGCAGGGCTTCTTCGGCCTCTTTGGTCCAGACCCCGTTTTTCATTTTCGCGGCAACCTTCGGCAAGGTGCCCGCGAGGTCGGCAATCAGTGTCAGTTTGAGTCCTTTGCAGGATGGATAGACCATGATCTTGCCGGGAACTTCCTGTTTCTCCACCTTGCGGATGCCGAGCACCGCTTCGTCGAGGCCGCTGACGGCGGCGACCGATACGTTGGTGTCGATACGGCCGGCGGCGACGTGGTCGAGGACAATTTGAATATCGTCCATCGTCGAGCCGGAGGTGCCGATGAAGTAGAGTTGCTTTTCGCAGTAGGCGTCGAGGTCGATTTCTCCGTACTTGTCGGCGGGGATGCCGGCGAAGATATCAATAATGCCT
>Ga0247840_10008057_pt1 | contig 14315 bp, 24 predicted proteins | sample LaCruzMarch2015__FD_192404 | JGI IMG/M metagenome (GOLD analysis project Ga0247840, IMG submission 192404) | Freshwater microbial communities from meromictic Lake La Cruz, Castile-La Mancha, Spain - LaCruzMarch2015_17m | ecosystem: Environmental > Aquatic > Freshwater > Lake | place: Spain...
TAGCATTAATTACTACATTAAGCTTATCGAGACGATTTTCTATCGTACGCAACTCTGCAACATCACGTTGACATTGACTTCTTGCTCTGCCTTTCAAATCCTTACATATATTATTAATGACATTTGTGTCAGACTGAAGTACGCCACGTCGCGTCTGAAGACGCTGAAACTCATTGAGGTTAGCCATATACTGCTTAGTTTCTCGTGAACCAGGAGCTACTGCCTTTGGCGTACATATGAAACTGCCACTATTACCAGATCAGAAAATATCTGACTTCAGTCCATCGAGATTATTCGTAGAAAGACCCAAAGTCACACCAGCAAGGAGTAAAACTCCTGCTACAACGATCGCAAGTTTGCGTTTGCGTATCATAAAAGAAAAATAAAAAATAGTAGCTCTCTCTTTCTTGATGAAAAACAGGAAGTAGAGCGAACTAAGTTAATAGTAACATATAGTTTTATATTTGTCAAATATATGACAAATTTTCTGATCATAAAAAATCTCCCCTTACGGAGAGATCTGATTTTGAGAATTTCTGTACCAATATTATGCCACTGCATCAACAGTAACAAACGTTGATCGTACTTGCTTTCCGTCAAATCGAGTGCGTCATTTTTCATAAAAACGAACCACACCTTCTGCTGTTGCCTGAAGAGTAAAATCTTTGCCTTGAAGAACTCCAACACCTGGAAATACTTTATTGCCTTTTTGACGCACGATGATATTACCAGGGATAACCTTGGTACCTGCGTATACTTTTATACCACGTCGCTTTGATTGTGAATCGCGACCGTTATTTGTGGAGGATACTGCCTTTTTATGTGCCATATATAATTAATGAAGAATGAGAAATGATTTTATTTTTTGTTACCAGGAGTATTCATACGAGCAAAACGAGCATTCACTTTATTTGCATCAGCATTTTTGTAGACATCCATTTTCTTTTTGAAAGCAACACCTGTTTCTTGAGAAGCATCAATGAGCTCCATAGCGAGAGACTTAGCAAAAGGAGTACCCTTTTTAGATTGAGCTGATTCCTTAATCCATTTTGAAGCGAGGAAGAGCTGACGGCGAGGAGCGACATCTCCAGGAACCTGGAAAATAGCACCACCGATACGTCGTGGACGAACCTCAATATGAGGCATCACATTTTCAAATGCTTTGTCAAAGATAGCTTCAGGGTCTTTATTTCCTTTTTCTTTGATAAGAGCGAAAGCATCTTCGAGAAGTTGCTGAGCAAGTTTCTTTTTTCCACCTTGCATGATGTAGTTAACAAATTTTTGTTTCTGAGTGAGTAACATAAGAGAAAGAATTATTTTTTAGGTCGTTTAGCACCGTAATTACTGCGTGATTGTTTGCGGTTGGCAACTCATTGGGTATCAAGTACTCATCGGACGATATGATATCGCACACCCGGAAGATCTTTTACACGGCCTCCACGGATCATCACAACTGAATGCTCTTGGAGATTGTGCCCTTCACCGCCGATATAGGCGATAACTTCATAACCATTCGTCAGACGTACTTTTGCTACTTTACGAAGAGCCGAGTTAGGCTTTTTTGGTGTCATCGTGTAGACCTTTGTACAAACTCCTCGTCTCTGAGGACCAGCAATAGGAACATAGACTCGTTTGAGGTTGTTTTTGATAATCATCAGGGCAGGAGATTTGCTCTTGCGAACCTTAGTAACACGAGGTTTTCGGATAAGTTGTTGAATTGTAGGCATAGGAAAATGAAAAACAGAGAATTAACGTTTTGACCACTGAATAGCTTTACGAGCTTTATGGAGACCTGGTTTCTTACGCTCAACTTTTCGAGCATCACGAGTGAGGAGGCCATGTTCATGAAGCGCTGTCTTGCATGTCTCATCGATGAGAACAAGAGCTCGAGAGATACCATGAGCAATAGCTTGTGCCTGAGCACTTTCACCAGAACCACGAACAATCACAGAGAAATGATAGTCACCAGCACCTGCGACCTTGAAAGGTACATGAACCAAAGAAACGAGGTCAGTGCGTGAGATGTACTCCTTGAGTGGACGGTCGTTCACAGTTGATTCACCCTTTCCTGCAAAAAGACGAACCTGTGCAGTTGCTGTTTTACGACGACCTATGCTATAAGTGTATTCCATAATCTGATTAAAAAGAAGTAGGTGTTATATTTTCTGGAGTTTGAGCCTCATGGCTGTGTTCTGCTCCTTGAAATTGCTTGAGACGGAGAAGCATATCCTCTTTGTGACTATTTTTGGGGAGCATACCAGAGATAGCGAGACGAAGCGGTTCAAAAGGTTTTTTAGTCTTGAGATCACCGAGAGAGATAGTCTTGAGACCACCCATATATTGGGAATGTGTATAGTACAGCTTTGATTGATCTTTACGACCTGTTGTCACGATCTTATCAATATTGGTAACGATAACATAATCACCATTATCAATATGAGCAGAGTACGTGTGTTTTTCTTTACCAGTAAGTTTTCGCGCAATAAACTGTGCGAGTCTACCGAGCGTAAGACCGTTAGCATCAACAAGATACCATTTTCGTTCAATTGTGTTTGGGAAAAGTGTTTTCATAGAGAGATATTTATACGACGAGTTCGAGGGTTACGAGCATACTCGCATCACCTGCGCGATACTTCAGTGGAGTCATTCTGGTAAATCCAGACGTTCTTTGAGCGCTTTTTGCGACTTCAAGAGCTGCCTTACATGCTTGTTCTGTATAGAGAGAAGCCTGGAGACCACGGATAGCATTCATCAGATCCTTTTCTTGACCGAGTCGAATCAGTTTGTGGATAAGAGGAGTCACTGCTTGTGCTCGTTTTTTTGTTGTCGCTATTTTTTTGTGGACGAAAAAGCTTCCAGCAATATTTCGAAGTACTGCATCACGATGATTCGCGTCGCGTCCGTTGAACTTCAGATGTTTTTTTGATCGGTGTCGCATAAAATAAAATAAATAAAAGATACTGATTAATCGTCTCAAAGAAGTTTTTTACCCTCCTTCGCAAGAGCTGCTCTGACTTCGTCCATTGCTTTTTTACCAAATCCTTTGATAGATGAGAGTTTTGCTTCGGTACATTTTTCGAGTTGTTCGACAGAGAGGATATTTCCATTCACGAGAGCATTGAGAGTACGAGGTGAGAGAGCGAGGAAATCAATATGAGTAAAGTTTTCTTTGTCCTCAGTTGCCTGTGCATCTTTTCTCTCTTTATCACGGAGGAGTCGAGAGTCACTCATAAATGCGCTTTCTATCAAAACTTCTGTGTCACAGAAAGAGTCAAAATAAGAACGAAGCATTTGTGAACCAAACTTAAAAGCGCTTTCTGGAGAAATAGTACCATTTGTCTTGACAGTGATGCTGAGCTTATCGAGGTCAGTCATATCCCCAAAACGTTCGCTCGTTACTTCTGTGCTGACATTCAGAACAGGAGAAAAGTTTGCGTCAATTAAGAGAATCATCACATCATCATCTTCTTTTTTGAGAATCTCGATAGATTTGTATCCGACATTCTTTTCGACACGGATCTGGATATCGAGTTCGAAACCATCTCGATCAATTTCTGTGATATAGAGATCTTTATTGAGGATTTCGACACCGCCAGATGTTTTGATATCTGCTGCTGTGACTTTTCCTGCTTTGTTCTTTTTGAGATTTACCCATACGATACCCTCATCTGATTTTTCGAGAACGAGATTTTTGAGATTGAGCATGATATCGAGAATACTATCCCGTACACCAGGCAATGTCGTATATTCATGTGTGACACCATTTACCTTGATACCAGTAACACGAGTACCAGGGATAGACGAGAGAATCACACGACGAAGCGCGTGTCCGAGAGTCATACCATACCCTCGTGGAAGAGGGGCAATATCAAAGATTGACTCCTGTGAAAATGCTGCTTCTGAAATTTTTTGTTCAGAAACACGAGGAAGACCGATGATAGAGTGGAGTGTATGCATGAGAAAAAAAATAAAAAGAGAAAAACTACTTAGAATAAAATTCGATAATTTTCTTCATATCGAGAGCGATGCTTTGATCAAAGTCTTGTACTTCTGGAAGACGTGTCACAGTAATTTTAAATTGTTTTGGATCTGCGTCTATCCAGTCAACAGATGATACTTTCCCGGATTGATTCTTCGTGAGAAATTCTTGTGATTCAACCTGGAGAGTCTTATAAATAACAGTATCTTTGAGTTTCTCACGAACCGTGATGATATCACCAGAAACTACTTGGTATGATGGAATATCTACTTTGTGACCATTGACCGTAAAATGAGCATGATTCACGAATTGACGAGATTGCATAATAGTACGAGCAAAGTTTGCTTTGAGTACGACGACATCGAGACGAGTCTCGAGAAGCTTTTGCATATTTTCGAGTGTATTCCCCTTCATGCGAGATGCTTTTTTAAAATAATTCGCAAATTGTTTTTCAGAAACACCAAACATACGTTTGGTCGCTTGTTTTGCACGGAGCTGTTGACCGTAGAGATTCATACGACCAGTATTCTTCCCTAGCATCTTTCGCTTAGAATCATTCAAAGCGTATTTTTCACTTCCGAAGAGGTTTTTACCTTCTCGGCGACAGAGTTTCTTTTTTGGACCAGTATAACGCATAGAATAAATTAAAGTTTACGAATTTTCTTTTTCTTTGTTCCATTGTATGGAACAGGTGTCTCATCGACGATGCTATCGATCTCGACTCCAGCAGCAATAATCGCTCGAAGAGCATTATCACGACCAGAACCAACACCTTTCACCTTGACATGAGCGCGTTTGAGACCGTAGAGACGGAGTGTTTCTTCGAGACATTTTTCCATAGCCATTGTTGCAGCGTAAGGAGTTGCTTCACGAGCACCCTTGAAACCTGCACGACCACCACTGTGCCATGTGAGGACATTGCCATCCGTATCAGACACGCTGATATGTGTATTATTGTAGAGCGCAGAAACACAGATAACACCCTGTTCTACAGTGCGTTTAGTTTTCTTTGATCGACGAAGTGTTTGAGCCATAGAGATATATTAATTAAGCAGCAACTTTTTTGTTAGCAACAGTGTTCTTTTTGCCTCGTTTTGTTCGAGCATTTGTTTTTGTTCTTTGTCCGCGAACAGGAAGTCACTTTTTGTGACGTACACCACGATAACAATTCATATCTTGCAACGTCTTGATATTTGTCATGATTTCTCGTCGGAGATCTCCTTCAAGCGTATGCTTTTTGAGCTCATCTCGGATAACACCGAGTTCTTCTTCTGAGAGTGTCTCTACTTTACGTGATGCATCGATTTTTACCGCTGCAAGAAGCGCACGAGAACGAGTTACACCAATTCCATAAATGGAAGTCAGTGCCACCCAAAGGTGTTTGTGATTCGGAATATTGACTCCTGAGATGCGTACCATAAGAAAAAATAATATAAATTAGCCTTGTCTTTGATTAAAACGACGATTCTTTTTGTTGATAATACGGACATACCTCTTGGTATGGCTTTTGTTCCAGCGTACGACTATGACGTCATTACGTGGATCTCGTTTTTTTATTGATGGACGAACTTTCATACAGATGAAACATTATGACGATAAATAATTCGGCCTTTCGTGGTGTCATAGGGAGTAATCTCGATATCGACGACGTCTCAGTTGAGAATCGAGATACGACACTTACGCATATGACCGGAAATATAGCCGGTAACTATCATAGTATTTTCCCCCAATTCTTGGCCAGCAAGAGAATCAATCTGTACTCGATAATCACCATTTGGAAGAGACTCCAAGACAGTGCCTCGTGCAGCGATTTTTTCTTCTTTTGCCATGAATGAGGGAAACAATTTATGATATGTGGCGGCATTGTATAAAAAAAGCCTTACTTTGCAAATTTTTTTTATCAAAAAATAAAAAAACAATTGGGGAAGACATAAAGTATCCTGTAGGACGAGTAAAAATACCATACTTGTCAAAGTAGTATCTGCTTTTCGGAAGCACTTTTTCTCTTTTTAAGAGAGAAGATTGAACAACTTTATTATTCAAAGTTATTGTACCAAACTCCCCCTTGAAATACGAAGTGCCCACTAAATATTGAGGAGCCTGTCTACTCCACTAGAGAACGGCAGAAAGAAATGAGAATTGAATCCCCAAGGAAAAGTCAGAAATAGCAGCCAAACTCCCCCTTGAAATACGAAGTATTTAGAGGGGGCAGAGAAATGAGAATGAAATTGGGGGTGATGTATTTGAAGCGTTCAATCTATTCATCTACCATAACTATCATAATTGGATCAGATCAAGCTTCTAGCTCCGCTATCTTTGCCCAAACATACTCGTATATCAGATCATCAGGGAATGGAATGAATCAAACGAATTTAAGTATCTTGTAGCCATGCTTCACTATCCATTGTTCTCGATTTTGGTCATAGTGTTTCTTTTCCTCATGTGTTATTCCATCGACTTCTATGACGATTTTATGTTTGAGACTTGCGAAGTCTACTATAAAATTACCGAGTGTTTTTTGTCTTCTGAAATTGTAGGGAGATCACTTGAGCATCATCCACATTCTCATTTCTGAGAGATTCATGCTCTGCTTGTTCTGGTCTGCATAGTTTCTTGTTCTCGTATGAGCTTTGTAGGAGATAGACTTCATGAGGGAATTATAGAGATGAGGAGTGTGATTTCAAATACTGTTGCTAATACGTCACCCCCTACCCCCTCTAAAATTCTGGTGAATTTTCAAGGGGGAGTTGGGAAAATCAATGACAGCTATGAAGCAAGCTGTGTAGCCAAAAAGAATAATATCTGTCCTACTGTCCCCGCATCAGCACACAAAGAAACAAACTTTCAAAATAATTCCATAGATGGAAAGAGCTTATATTCTTCCGCCACTTTAATTATTTCTTCTTTATTTGGATTATCAGATTTCTTGAGAAGTTCAATAATTTTATCAATTTCATTTATTTGATTTGTAACAGAATTATGAGTACCTATAACGATATTTGAATTGGTAATATCAGAAATATTGTTTACTTCGATCTTGAATAATCTATTAAAATCTTCTTTATTCTCAACAAGATCAATACCATATTCTGTGATTTTGATACTATCAAATGCCATATAATATTTTCACATAAACTTTCACATTATTGTAAGATAATTTTTATCTGCTAAATAATGAATCTGCCTATCGAGGTCAATTTCATTTACAAGAGGAAAAGCTTTTGTAATAAAACTTTCAGAAAACCAATGCTCACCCTTTTCCCAAGATTGGTAGAGTGCAAGCAGTATTTGCTTTCTGAGTTCAATTTTTTCTGATATTTCCATATTTAAGATAGTTAACTACACCCTCAAAAAACCCAACTCATACACCATCGGACGCAGCTTGTCGCCAAGTGCCTTGTATGCTTGTTCAAAAGCTGAAAAGCTCACTGGCACGCTTTCACTCATCTCATTTCTCTTCTTGAGTGCATTGCGGATCTGGTACCATCCAACATCTGCCCGATTCAACTTGTATTCTTCACGGACGGTATGAATATCTGTATGAGAAAAATATGCTTGCCAGAGTCTCCGTCCTTCATCCATCACTGCCTGTGCTTCGAGTGAGAGCTGTTTGCCTGCAAGATACTGCACCATAAAATCTGATTCAAATCTCTCTGGCGAGCCCACCTCTGACTCACTAAAAGGAATAAAATGATTCACAATTGACCACTTTCGGTCATTCCACTCGAGATCATCCGCTGAAGCTGTGAGATTGGAGCCATTAAAGAGCATCCATATCAGACAATCATTTTTGAATTCATCTGTCAATTCCCCTGTCGGCTGGAGAAATTGATCTCGATCATTAATCCATGTTTGTTTAATAAGTCTACGGACAGCGAAAACTATAGCAGATTGTGAGATATTTTCAGAAGTTACATAAACAGCTCATTTATGTCCGATTCATTGCGCAGAAGAAAGTAATAATGTGTATAAATTAGCATTTTGAAAGTCATTACTATCACAAACAAAATGTGCAATTGCGTTATCAGACCAAGTAGTTGAACCACTTACTGTTTTGGTAGGAGTTATAGCATTACTTAAAGAAACAACTTCTATCTTATTTGCTTTAGGTCTAATAATCCACTGACTTAAAAAAGTCTCATTTGGTAAATTATAAAATTTCTTTTCTCCTATTGGTTTTGCTGTTTTATCTAATATTTCTGTCGTAATTTCTGCAATTGGAGTTCTGATTGTCGTATTTTGATTGACTTTCCAAACAAGGAATCCTATAGGAAAATTTCCTTTTAATCAATCAAAAGCCTGACTATGAACAATAAATCCAGTTTGATATTCAGCATTCCATACCTGTCGAAATTTTTCAAAGTTTGGAGCATTGACATATTTGAGCTTTGAAAACATTGCGAGAGTTGCATTTGGGATTTCTTGGGATATACGAGCTACAAATTGAGTAAAGAGTTCATTGCTCGCTTTGCCATATTCTTTCATACAAAGTTCTGCAAATCTCGTCTTTGCAACTTTTTCTTTATTCCCCTTTCACAAACCCTCACCAGACTCCGCATACGGAGGATTAATTAACACCAATATCTTTTTCCCATCAGCAATAGCTTTTCGGAGTCATTCGGGGATTTTGTTGGTCAATGAATAATCTATTTGTCCATCATCCGTGATATCATCATTGAGATAGTCGTATTGAAATCGTGTCGCAGCGACACAGGTTTTGGTCGCTTTCATCACATCGACATCTGCCTGATCGAGAGTCGACATATAGATATTGCGAGGGTTTCCGTGTTTGACCTCTAGATTGCCCACACCACAGCACATATCCCAGACGATATATTCGCGTTGCCAGTTATCACCGAGTGTCTCTGTGAGTTTGTCGTAGGCTTTATCGACGACATGAAGTGGTGTGTAATAGGCTCATTTAAAGCTTCGTTCATCGAGAGGAATCAAACTATCTCTTCTTTCGAGGAGATAATCACGATATTCTGCTTTTGGTGGCTTGTGATAGATTTGCCAAAATCGTCGATATCCCTCTTTATTTCAGAGCTCGTAGATTTTCCCATTGAGTGTAAAGACTGGGGCGCCGTTTTTGTGGAGGAGTTCTGCGGGGAGATTGGCATGTGTCGAGACGGTGCCATCATTCATGATATCTGCGAAAAAGAGCAGAGCATAGTCAGATTCACTGACATCTCAGATTTCTTTTCCAATCATCTCTATCCACTTATCAAATACTTGTTTCAGATTATCTGGCGTTATCTGTGTACGAATAATATCTCATGTCGCTATAGCTCACTTGATCGCTTGAATAAAATCATCTTCGTGTGTTTCGATACGATACGAGACGACGTGTGTCCCGATATACGCAGAGACGGCATCGAGTGCTTCTGGCGTGACATGAGAGGCAGATTTTCCCCATTTGATAGTGCGTTTTTCGAGGAGCGGCAGTGCATCGCTCGTCCGCATGATAGCTGCCTTGATAGAGTCGATGACGCAGAGAAATGGTGGGAGTTTCTCTCCTCGGTCGAGGTCATGCTGGACATAATGAAGAAGCTGCGTAAACATCTCATACGTTGAGATTTTTGAGCCAACTTTCGCCTCAAACCAGACATCATCAGTCTGGATATCGATGAGGTTTTTCTGATATCCCTTGAGTCAAATAGCTTTGATATACGCATCTTTGACATCTTCTTCTGATTTTGCTTGTTGGAGTTTTTCGTAGAGGGACATAGTTACTGTATGATTATTTTTTGTTGCATCACCCCCCAATTATAATTTCTTTGTTCTGCCCTCCGCCTAGGCGGACAGGATCTCTGATTTTCTGACACCCCCTTGTTCGTTCCATTTCTTCCGCCCCCTCTAAAATTCTGGTGAATTTTTAAGGGGGAGTATCCAAGGGGGAGTTCTTTTAAAAAATTCCTGCATTATTCATTATTCATTCGACATTATTCATTTTTTCAAGCATTCCTTTCTCTATCTTCTGCTCTAGCTGTGGCTTTTATGCCCTATTTCCCCAGAAGCATCTTCACTCCATCGACACCAGCTCAGATGTCAGAAATAAAGACAGGGAACGATCCTGGGAATACTGCGATATAGAGCATCACGAGTATGATAGTACAGCAAAAAAGCCAGATAAGGATAGGTCGCAGAGAAGTATGTGTTTTCATACGATAATTGTATACCACTCAGAGAGAAAAGCAAGAAAAAATAAAGAAGCTCTCACAAGTCTCATATTCTACATACAAGAAATGATTTTCTGATAAAAAGCATCAAAATATTTGCTTCTCTGCAAAATGTAGAGTAAAATGTATATGGTGACCGAAAAGAAACAAAATCCTGTACTTTGTATTTTGTATTTTGTATTTTTATAAATTTTTATGCGTAAACAATCTGGTTTCACATTAATAGAACTCATGGTCGTGATGGCTATCATAGCGATTCTCGCTACTGCTGGTATCACATGATATGGTGGATATATCAAGAAAGCACGAGATGCGAAAAGGCTCGAGGATATACGCGCACTGGAGACAGTGGCTATTTCAACATTTGATGAAGCAGGACAGGCTATCTCTTTTACTGCTTTCAAAGCGGCCGTAAGTGCTATGAATAATGGAACAGCTTTAAAGGATCCGTTGGATAACATGGATGTATGCTTAACTCAAGGTGGTGATAATGAAGCAAAATGTGGTTATCAATATTATAAATGTCTCGATGGAGGGTATGTACTAAGAGTGGCTTTTGAATCAACTTCAAATAAATCTTTCTATACAGCAGATAAACTCAATGACTGAAGTCTAGCTCATTCTAATGACACATACGATATATGAAATTGTGATCAGCAAATAGTGGACACCATATGAGTAACACAATATATAGAATAATTTTAAAAAACTCCCAAAAAGGGAGTTTTGAAAATGTTTTCAGCAACAACTATGAGGCTTTGTCTTCTTTGTTGCGTCTTCGACGAAGTAAGGCGGCAGCAAGTCCTCCACCAGCAAGAAGAGTCGTGCTTGGCTCAGGAATAGGAGAAAAATTGAGAGAAAAATTTTCAAATGCTGCAGCTCCTGTCACATTTGTCCGCATCAGAACATTCTCGAGATTATAGGTTCCTGCCTCAGTAATAGGCATATCATAGCTAAATGTCTTAGTGCCAGACCATTGCTCGACATCGTTGAGAAAGAGAGTTGAAGGATTAGATTTACTTAAACTATCAAGATAATTAATTGTTGTCATAGGTCCTCACGAAAGACCAAATCGAGCTTCTTGTCGAACCTGATAACTTCCAAGAGCTGCAGTATTTCCATTACTACCAGATAAGTCAGTATCTGAACTTGCAAAAAGTGTACCAGAAATCGTCAGTGTTCCTCCTGTCCCAAAATCAGTAGGGCTGATGGTAACAGTGATTCTATCAATAGTTGTCTCGGTTAAAGCATCTAAATCAGCAAAAGCGCTATTGAGATTGCCAGTCAATGGATCCATCACGGTAGCCGCTCATGATACTTTACTTGGTTTTAATGATATAGCGGTATTTCAGCTCGTTGGCAATCAACTCACGAGGATAGTCGCCCCTTCTACTTTATCCGCAGATGCTGCGAGTCCGATAGCTGCGAGCGCTGCTGCGATCTTTGTACTGAGTCATTTGATAGCACCGACTTTCTGTGGTTGAGACGGGAGTGTCTCTGGTGTTCCGACGGGTGTGTTCGCTGACATAATCATAAGGATGAAAAATAAAACGACTTACAATCATATTATAATCATATATTATGCTTGTCAAAAGATTTTTGTATAGATTCTAGTTTTTAGTCTTGGAATTCGCTATAAGAAACTCATTTTTTATAGTTTTCAAGGGTGTTTCGTATGTAGGGGGTTGTATTTTCTGGAAGTGTATCCAATGCGAAAAACCCCATACTATAACACTTTTCAGGTTCCATATTTTTTATTTCACCTTCCCATTTTGTGCATGAAAAATAAAATTGTATATATTCTTTTCCTTCTTTGGTAAGACTATGAGAAATGTGTTCGAATACGAGATCATCCTCTTGTATCACAATTCCAGCTTCTTCATATGCCTCACGAATAGTGGCAGCTTTTGGTGTTTCTCCTCCATCGAGGTGTCCAGCAATGAGATTATACATTCCTTCTTGGTTTTCTCATTTTCGCAAATAGAGAAGTATGGTATCTTGTTGTATCAGAAATAAATGCGTAGACACGCGAAAATGTTGTCGTTCCATAGCATTAAGGTTAATAATGGATTATTTTTGCCTAAGCTTGATCTTATCTGTTAAACAATTTTGCAAGTTTGTTTTAGGACATTTGGAGCACTCTGGAAAATCGATTTCCTTTTCAATATCAAACTTTGTAAATTTGTTGGCACCAACATCATACAAACATGTCGCCATATTTCAATTCGAATAGAGACACCTAAATCGATTGAGCTGATTCTTTTCTGCTCTGGGAAGATTTTTTGTATGCAGTACTCATTCTGTGAAAATATCTATACCCATTTTTCAAGAATATGTGGCTAGAAAATGCTCTACAATTCTAACATACTCATCAATTGGTAGTATGTCATCAGCATTATCATTGTAATAGTCAGACTCATCCCTAATGGTTCCTATGGTTAGATTTTTTATATTTAAATTCTTTTCTACATATTCCACAAACTCGTCTAAGAGATGTTGATTGGATCTTGTAAGAAGAAAAACTACTTTTACAGGGTAAATTTCTGACACTCTTTGAACCTGTGATATCATGCTAGACAATGGTTTATCATTTCTATTTTTTGAGAAAAGAGAATGAAATGCAATATTTACTCTTAAATTTTTATAGTCTGGACGAAGGTTCTTTAATAGGTAGCCATTTGTATAGAGTCATATTTTCTTTCATTGAGACTCTAAATAGGAAATGATTTGATGAAAATGTGGATGTATCATAGGCTCTCATCCCATAATATCATATTTATCAATCTTGGGGTTATTCTCAACAATTTTTTTGATATATTCTAAGTCCATTTGGAAATTGGCTCATAATTGATGTATATTGAAACATCCTGTACAAGATAAGTTACAGGCTCAAGTTAAAAAAAGTAACAAGGTGTTAAAATATCACTTAGTATATACCAGATCTTCACTCCATTTCTCGGGATCATATTTTAATTCCCTTCTCAGATTCAGATATTCATCTTTATTTGTGGCTATTTCTCACATAATTATTTAGTTAAGATATTATTTATAATAATTTTTGTTATTTCTTGAATATTTCATTCGTGAATATGTATTGTTTTTATTTTTGGTTCAAATCAATAAAATTTTTTCGTATCATCTCTCAATCTGCTTCGTATTGCATCTTTCCTATCACCTCTTTTTAAAAGCCTTCTCATAATTGTAAAATTAGGAAAGTCTAAATATACGGATATGATATTTCTATATTTGAGTATTTTTTGCTCTACCAATTTATCAATCTCGTCTATTCATGATCTTCATGTTACAAGTACCTTATCTTCGTCTGAAAATAGTACATTTTTTCTAATTCCATAAAAATCTCCAGTGTCATTCCTTCCTACAAGTGCAAATTCATCAGGGGAAAAACAATCTTTAGATATAAAATTATAATCAATTCCTTCGATTTCGCCCTCTCTCGGTGATCTTGTTGTAGTTGTTATAATTGATGAAAATCCATGTTTTTCAATATTTTTCCTTAAAGTCGTCTTTCCAGATCATGTTTTTCAAGTTATTGCAATCAGCATATATTAAAAAATAACAAACAATTATATTCTAATAATATATTATGACTGTCAAATGTTTTTTGTCATTTTATTTCACCCCCTTGTCCACTCCTTTTCTTCCGCCCCCTCTGATTTTCTCTCGAAAATCCAAGGGGGAGTCGGAAACAGTAGTCAAACTCCCCCTTACTCCAGTGAGGGGGCGGAGAAGTGAGAATAAAATTGGGGGTGTCTCACTGGCTAGTCACCCCCTACCCCCTCTAAAATTCTGGTGAATTATTAAGGGGGAGTTAAAACCAATTCCTTTCTTCTGCTTTTGCCCTAGCTCTATATTATTCCATAAGGAATTGATTTAATAACCTGGATTCCTGCCTTCGCAGGAATGACGAACCAATACATTCCTTTCTCTATCTTCTGCTCTGGCTTTTTATTCCACCTCTGCGACAAGAGCATGTGTTGAGTGAACTTCTGTGACATCAGACACATTTCATTCATAATATTGTTCGTCTGATTCGAGATTGTTATTGAAGTATTGGAGCGTAGGAATACGACGACCGACAATAACGTTTGATTTGATATCAGCAAGTGGATCGATACGCTTCTTTGAAGACGCATCCA
>Ga0247840_10008058_pt1 | contig 14315 bp, 14 predicted proteins | sample LaCruzMarch2015__FD_192404 | JGI IMG/M metagenome (GOLD analysis project Ga0247840, IMG submission 192404) | Freshwater microbial communities from meromictic Lake La Cruz, Castile-La Mancha, Spain - LaCruzMarch2015_17m | ecosystem: Environmental > Aquatic > Freshwater > Lake | place: Spain...
GCACCGACGATGTTCAGTGCGCCAGATGCCTCATCCGGATCCGTAGCCGATTTTCTGCCGCTTTGCCCTTCCTTGAGACTTTTTTCCTCTAAAGCCTGTCTCTTAGCCAGTCTTCTTTCCTTCCACTTGTCAAAAAACTGGGAAACCGGCGTATTAATGACTAAAAGAACAGAAATAAGAATCATCAGAATACAAAATATAAATAGCCCGGTCATACCGATGATTTTAAACAGCAGGGCACCAAGAATCATCCCCAGGAATCCACCGTTTGTAAGATTGGTACCGCCGTCAAACAGATCCCGCATGACAATTAGAGAAAATCCCAGGTCCGTATCCCCACTGATATATCTCGAAGAATTCAATATTGTCATGCTGATGAAAATTAAAATAAGGAAAAAGGACGATCTGCCGCTGATATGGGTTGTTCTTTTAACAAAAAGCAGAAATCCATAAACGATTAAATAGTACGGGAGAATAAAAGCCACTAACCCGAAGCTGCCTTGTAAAAGCAAAGCCAAGGCACGACCGAATTGACCGGCCGCTTCGGTCTGCAGAGAAATCGCTAAAAAAGCGCCGAGAGCGAGCAGAACAATGGCCCAGATTTCATCCTTGAGCCTTGCGCTGACTTTTGGTTTAGATGATGAATCCGCATTCTTTTGGGTGTCTGTTTTCTTTTTGTTGGTTGAACCCGGTGGACGCCCTCTTCTTTTCGTTTTCATAAAGTTACTCCATTTCAAATGCTTCTAATTGGTAAGCGTATATATAATGACTGCAGCACCAAGAATCCAGGTATAGTAGGAAAAATAATGCAGTCTTTTATTGGAAACAACACGAATCATGGTTTTTATCGCAATAAATCCCGTAACTGCTGCGATGATTACGCCGACGACGATAGGCATCAGCGAAGCCTGGCTAACGCCGGTTGTGAAGGCGTCCGGCGCTTCAATCAGCAGCGCACCCAACACGGATGGTATGGATATAAGAAAGGCAAAGCGCACTGCAAGTTCGCGCTTAAGACCGGTAAACAAGCCCCCGACAATGGTGGCGCCGGATCTGGAAATTCCTGGTGCGATGGCTATTGATTGAAATAAACCAATGAGAAAACCATCGAGAAACGTCATTTCGCGCGTAGCCTTAAGACCCTTCCCTATTCTTTCAGCAAGAAAAAGCAATGTACCTGTTATTATAAACCCGATTCCTATCATTAATAAGGAACCATACATGGCACTGAAGGCATCCTTGAAAAGCAAGCCAAAGAAAGCCGTAGGTATGGAAGCCATGACAATCAACAGGCCCAGCTTGCGATAGTCGTTTTTATTCGGCTGAAGGCCCTTGCCGGTAAAGAGATCCTGAAATACTGCGCCAAGTTCTTTGATCAGCATCCAGATATCCCTGTAATAAACAGCGAAAATGGAAAGTAATGTCCCGAAATGCAGCAGCACTGCAAATAAAAGTACGTCGCCGCCTTTAATGCCAAAAATAAACTGTAGTACGGCCAGGTGTCCAGAACTGCTGATTGGTAAAAATTCTGCCAACCCCTGAACCAGACCTAAAATGATTGCTTCAAAAAATGTCATGTGATAATCCCTCTCCTGATTAGATGCATTAGCCTGTTTGGATGATAATTCATCCTGCATATTATATCATAAATGCCGCTCATTTCAGCACTAATTCTGTTTGACACGCAAAATAAATTCTGTTATTATTTCTACTAATTATATTGGGATTCACAAAGAATTGTAATTTTTGCAATTACCCTTAACAGGGATGCCGAAATACGTTATAATAATCTCATAAATTCTGGACTTCAACAAGAAAAATTGATCAAATAGAGACAAATGCATTCGGGAGGATAAGAAATGAAAAAGCCAAATCTCGCCATCGTGGGAGCTACAGGCCTAGTAGGCAGTACTTTCCTCAAAGTTCTGGAGGAACGCAATTTCCCCATTGAAAACCTTTATCTCATGGCTTCTGCCAAATCAGCCGGACAAACCATCCTGTTCAAGGGAAAGCCCTACATTGTGGAAGCATTATCAGAGGCGTCCTTTGACAAGCAAATAGATCTAGCCCTTTTCTCTGCCGGCGGGGCAACGAGCTTAAAATATGCCCCAATTGCGGCCGCTAAAGGCGCTATTGTGGTAGATAACAGCAGCGCCTGGCGTATGGATCCAACCGTACCCCTCATCGTTCCTGAGGTTAATCCGGGGGATATCAGCTGGCATAAAGGCATAATTGCCAATCCCAACTGTTCAACCATTCAGGCTGTCGTCGCATTAAAACCCCTCCATGACCGCTATAAAATCAAACGGATTGTTTATTCGACCTATCAGGCTGTTTCAGGATCCGGTGTTAAAGGAATCCGGGATCTGGAAGAAGGATTGAAAGGAAATGATGTCACGATTGCCTACCCTCATCCTATTGCCGGCAACTGTCTGCCCCAGATCGATGTATTCCTGGAAAACGGCTATACTAAGGAAGAAATGAAAATGGTAGACGAGACCCATAAAATCATGGGAGACTATACCATCAAAATTACTGCCACAACTGTCAGGGTTCCCGTTTTCGCCTGCCATAGCGAGGCAATCAATGTAGAATTCGAAAAGCCCTTTGAATTGGCCGAAGTATTTGAACTGCTGAAGCAGGCCCCGGGACTCGTGGTACAGGATGACCCGCAAAACAGCGTTTACCCATTAGCAAGAGCATGTGCAAATAAAAACGAAGTCTTTGTCGGAAGAATAAGAAGAGATTTCAGCCTTGAAAACGGGTTGAATTTATGGGTTGTAGCAGACAATATCCGCAAAGGTGCTGCAACAAATGCAGTCCAAATCGCAGAATTGCTGATTTAGTTGAAAGGAGAATCGCCATGGCACTTTTTACAGGATCCGGAGTTGCAATAGTAACGCCATTTAAAAACAGAGGAGTCGATTTTGAAAAGCTGGGCAATCTCATCGACTGGCAAATCAGTGAAGGCACAGATGCCATTATAATCTGCGGGACCACTGGCGAAGCCTCAACGCTTACGGATGAGGAACAGATTGAGACTGTGGCCTTTACCGTCAAAAGGGTTGCCGGACGCGTGCCCGTAATTGCCGGTGGGGGCAGCAACGACACCCATCATGGCATCAATTTGAACATCGGTCTTGAAAAAACCGGTGCTGACGGCTTATTGCATGTGACGCCTTATTATAACAAATGTACGCAAAAGGGTTTGATTCAGCATTATACCGCTATAGCCGATCAGGTTCATATCCCGATGATCATCTACTCCGTAGCATCTAGAACCGGAGTCAACATCGCGCCGGATACGGTTGCACAGTTATCAAGACATCCCAATATTATTGGCATTAAAGAAGCCAGCGGCAATATCGCTCAGGTTGCCGAAATCGCAAGACTTGTTCCCTCTGATTTCAGTATTTATTCAGGCAATGACGATATGATCGTGCCCCTGCTTTCCCTGGGAGGACGCGGCGTCATCTCCACGGTAGCCAATATCGCCCCACGCGATACCCATAATATGGTTGCACGATTTTTTGCCGGGGACATAAAAGGCGCCTGTGAGCTTCAGCTCCGCATGAAGCCTTTAATCGATTCCCTGTTTGTTGAGGTCAACCCCATCCCGGTAAAAGCCGCCCTGCATCTGATGGGAAAGATCGATCTTGAATACCGACTGCCCTTATGCCCGCCGGAACAATCATCCATCGATCTTCTTACCAGGGAATTAAAGGCTTACGGCCTGATTTAAGGAGGAATTTCTGTGATTTCAGTTATTATCCATGGCTGCAATGGAAAAATGGGCAAGGTCTTACAGCAAATTATTGCTTCAGACCCTGATCTTGAGATTGTAGCCGGCATCGATAAGCACATCGATGGACCAAATCCGTTTAAATTCTACCGATCTCCCGCTGAATGCGAGCATAAAGCGGATATTCTCATCGATTTCTCCCATTATACCGCTACCGCAGAACTGCTCGATTACTGTATAAAGTCTCAAACACCGGTGATTATTGCCACAACGGGCCTCGGCGACGATGAGCGCAAGGCGATAAGAGAAGCCTCCGAGAAAATCCCTGTATTTCATTCAGCCAATATGTCACTTGGCATCAATGTCCTCGCAAAAGCTTTAGGCATGCTGGTGCCTACCCTTGAACAGGACTTCAATATTGAAATAATCGAAAAGCATCATAATAAAAAGGCAGATTCCCCCAGCGGTACTGCCCTGCTTCTGGCTGAGACCATAAACGAAGCCTGCCAAATCAAGAAGGATTTCATTTACGGCAGACACGGCAAGTCGGATTCCTGCAAAATCTCTGACCTTGGCATACATGCCGTCAGGGGCGGTTCCATCCCCGGCGAGCACACCATTCTTTTTGCAGGACCGGATGAAGTCATAGAAATTACACATACCGCCTACTCCAGGGAAATCTTCGCCAGAGGCGCTATAAAAGCGGCCAAGTTTCTTGTTGCCAGGGAAAAAGGCCTTTATTCCATGAACGATTTAGTCTAAACGAAAGGAATCCATGATATGAGCAGCCTATTTGATTTGACAGACCCCTACGAAATTGCCAAGTACATCAGGGAGGCCAAAAAACAGACGCCGGTTAAAGCCTATATCACCGGCGATCTTGAGGGCGTCGCATCCGAAACCATCCAATTGTTTGGCCAGGGTAAGTTTTGGATTGCCATCGGTGATTATGCCGAGGTAAAACAACTGCTTGAAGCCTATCAAAACAGAATTCAAGTCCATTATATTGAAAACGATAGGCGTAATTCGGCCATTCCCATGCTTGATCTGAAAGAAATTGAAGCCAGAATAGAACCCGGTGCCATCATAAGAGATGGGGTAACCATAGGGAAACAGGCTGTGATCATGATGGGTGCTGTCATTAATATTGGTGCCTCCATTGGTGAAGGCTCCATGATCGATATGAATGCGGTGCTTGGCGCACGAGCAGCCATAGGCAAAAGAGTCCATGTGGGTGCGGGCGCAGTCGTAGCGGGCGTTTTAGAGCCCCCCAGCGCCACGCCGGTTGTTATTGAGGATGGCGTGCTTATTGGGGCAAATGCGGTGATACTGGAAGGTGTCCGTATCGGGGAGAATTCCGTTGTGGCTGCCGGCTCCGTAGTCACGGAAGATGTCCCTGCAGACTGTGTTGTTGCTGGCATCCCAGCTAAAATCATCAAACAGAAGGATGAACGGACAAAATCAAAAACCCAGCTTCTGGATGACCTGAGAAAATAATTGCCGTACATGTTGTTCAGACTCTGACAGATCGAGAATACCCCTTGTATAGGAATTAAAAAAGAAGCTGCAAAACAGCTTCTTTTATTATACGGTTATGGATGGGTTTACGCTTCTGAAGCGATAACTTCCCTGCCGTCATAGTAATTGCAATTTGGGCACACCCTATGTGCAAGCTTAGGCTCATGACACTGTGGACATATGGATAACCCTGGTAATGTCTTTTTCATATTTGGGGCTCTTCTTTTATCTCTTCTTGCTTTTGATATTTTCCTCTTTGGTACTGCCATTCTAAAACACCTCCTTGCATCATAAAACTAACGAACTTCATTATATTGTAGAGCCTAAGCTTTGTCAATATTTTTTTACTGAAGCTTGCTTATGATTTCAACGGTATCTCTTGCAATAACCAGCTCTTCATTGGTCGGAATAAGAAATACTTTGATAGCCGAATCCTGGGCACTGATTTCCGTTTCCTTACCCCTTACCTTATTTCTATCCGGATCCATCTTTATGCCCAGATGCTCAAGATCTCTGCAGATATTCATTCTGGCATCTATGCCGTTCTCGCCGACGCCGGCGGTGAATACAATAGCGTCTGCCCCATTGAGTTCAGCTAAATAAGCACCGATATAGGATTTGACCTTGAGGGCGAAAACGTCAAGGGCAAGCTGTGCTCTTTCATTTCCATTCTTTGCCGCATCTTCAATATCGCGAAAATCACTGCTGATTCCGGAGATGCCCAGAACGCCGGACTTTTTATTGAGAATATTCGTCACTTCATTGACCGTCAGGCCTTCCTTTTCCTTGATAAATGAGATGATGGCCGGATCGATATCGCCTGATCTCGTTCCCATGACCAGGCCCTCAAGCGGTGTAAAGCCCATGCTGGTATCCATGCATCTGCCGCCGTCTATGGCTGCCACGCTGGCACCGTTGCCCAGATGACAGGTTATGACTTTTGTGTCCTTGATTGTCTTGCCTAAAAGCGCAGCAGCTCTTTCGGAGACGTATCTGTGGCTTGTACCGTGGAAGCCATATCTTCTTATGCCGTATTTTTCATAGTATTCATAAGGGATGGCATAAATGTAGGCTTCTTTTGGCATGGTTTGATGAAAGGCCGTATCAAATACACCAACCATGGGTGTATTTGGCATAAGCTCCTGGCAGGCTCTGATTCCCAGAATATTTGGGGGATTGTGCAGTGGCGCCAATTCCGTACACTCATCCAGGGCCGCCATGACTTGTTCATCAATTAAAACAGAACCACTGTATTTTTCTCCGGCATGGACAACCCGATGACCTACGGCAGCAATTTCATCCATGTTGTTTAATACACCATTGACTGGATCTATAATAGTTTGAAGAACGTGGGCAATGGCCTCTTTATGGGTTTTCATAGGTGCTTCCAGCACATATTTGTCAAATCCTTTACGTTCCTGCTTAAGCACAGAACCTTCAATGCCGATTCTTTCAATTAACCCAATTGCAAGCACACTTTCATTAGCCATATCGAGTACCTGATACTTTAATGATGAGCTTCCGCAATTTATTACCAATACCTTCATTATTCATTGCCTCCTATTTTTTTTTTTACCATTTAAATTATATGTCAATCTGCAAAATTATCAATGATTATTTCAGGATTTTACTCCTGTTTTTTATTCTTTGAAATATAATTTTACAGTATGATCCGAATTGTTGTAAATATTCGACTTTCTCGCTATATTATAGACGTCCGACGCCATAATATCCAGTGCTATTAGGTCTGATATCTCTGGATAACGAAGTATTTCCCTGTTTATATTGGTAATAATCGGGATTTTGGCGCAGGCCTCTCGCTTGATATGGGCAATTATTTCGGCGCCATTATGATTAAGTGCCAGAACTCTGGCATAGCAGCTATTTTGATTTGTTGAAAACTGTTTCATTTTTTCCTTGGTCAAATGCATCAGGAGATGTATCAGCACACGCTGAATGCGCGTTTCAGTGTAGCGTTTTGATTTGATTGTCCTGATTAATGACGCCGTGCTGTCTGACTTTCGGGCACAGGCTATGAGACGATTCTCAAGACCTTCGGCAATTGAAAATATTTCTCCCATCTCCAATGCTGAGCTGGTCAGTATTTTATAAAGCAGGATGTCGTAAAAATCTTCGAATCCGATGGGCCTCAATTGGGGCTTAGCCTTGATTGTGTCCAGGGTAATCTTGGAAATAACCTCAGAAACCGACTCAATACCCTTTTTATCAACAAGAATCTTTTGTCTTATCGCTGTGGCGCTAGCTATGGATCCCGTCCAGTTCTTCTGATCATAGCCGGAACCAAAACGTCTGAAAGTGATGGGTTCAATCTCGCTTTCCGTCAGGATGCAGTGCTTGAGATATTCTACCGCCAGAATGTTGTTTGGCTCACGGATTGCGGAAGCTGTCTCATCTCCGCCAAATATCCTCAGCGCTTCGTATCGGGCTTTAGGAAAGCTGATGCCCTTTGCCGTTTCCGCTTTTATCAGCCTGCTGAGCTCCGGATTCTCTGTTGCCAGCATTGTGGCTGCTTTTATCAACAGCGGCAGATTGCCGTTTTCACTGCCAAAGGAGAGATGCGTCACACAGCCAAGTCCATTCAATATGTCTAAGGCACCCCGGGCAAAATAGTCCGCATTATTGCAGGCATAGGCAAAAGGCAGTTCAATAACCAGATCGATCCCGTTGCGTACCGCGATTTCTGCTCTGGTCCATTTATCATAGAGTGCGGGTTCCCCGCGCTGTAAAAAATTACCGCTCATAATAGCTATGCTATAATCCGCGGAAGATCTTTCAAGGGATTCTTTCAGATGATAGGCATGCCCGTTATGAAAAGGATTATATTCAGCTATGATTCCGAGTATCTTCATATTGATCTCCAAAAGAAAAAGAGCTTTTAAAGCTCATTTTGCTATCTGATTCACTCATTCGCCTTTTCGGTCTGCGTCTTATAAATCAGTTCCTTGATTTCATTCCTATTTGTTGACAATGTGCCATTTACCAGGTCAAAGGTTCTTTGCAGATTGCCGAACATTTCATCGAAATACACGGAATTCAGCTTCTCCATTTTATCCTGAAAATTCGACAGTATGCCGTCGATGTATTCGAATGTGCCCATTTTAAGGTTCCTAGAAGTCGCTTCAGCCATTCTGAGGATTTCGTCGGCCCGAACTTTTGATTTCAGCATGATATCATCGTTTTCAATCAGTGATTCAGCCTGGAGCCGGGCTTCCTTGAGGACATTGTCGTATTCTTTTTTGGCTTCATCCAATATGCGTTGGCGTTCATCCTTGATCCATTGTGCCTGCTGAATTTCTGCAGGGAGTTCAAGACGAATTTCATTTACGAGCTCCAGCACCTCTTCTGCATCGATCAGGACTTTCCCGGTAAGCGGGAATCCGGCGCTTGTGTCAATAATATCCTTTAATTCATCCAAGAGTTCTAAAACTTTCATGACTTATACCCCCCTATTTTACTTTTTATTGAACTTTTCCTTCATGTATTTCAGCACTTCTTCAGGAACCAGCCCGTCTATGTTGCCGTTTAACTTAAAGACCTCCTTGACTATGCTTGAACTGACAAAGGAATTATGCGGACTAGTCATTAAAAATATGGTTTCCATCTTATCATAAAGTCTGGCATTCATCTGAGCCATTTGGATTTCGTACTCGAAATCCATGCTGGCACGCAGCCCGCGAACGACGGCATTGATATTATTTTTTGCCACATAATTCGCCAAAAGCCCTGAAAAGCTGTCTACTTCAATATTATCACAGCCGGCTGTGACGGATTTCAGCATGGCAACGCGTTCTTCCACTGTGAAAAGTGCGTGTTTGGACTGATTTTGAGTCACGCAAACAATGAGCTTGTCTGTCAATCTCGCGGCTCTGCAGATCAAATCCAGATGGCCATTGGTTATAGGATCAAAGGAGCCTGCGTATAAAGCGGTTTTCATGATTCATTATCCTCCTGATTGTGCCAATATAGATCAACGATGCTCTTGCCATAACGTTTTTCCTTTAGTTTTACCATGGATTCAATGCTGTCCGGCAGTCGTTCCTCACTGCTGTGCTCACAGACCAAAATGCCCCTCGGCGCCAGCAGGGAAGCCTTGTCTATCCTCATGATGCAGTCTTCAAGATAACCTGCCTTGTAAGGCGGATCAAGAAAAATGAGATCCACCTTCTCTTTGACAGCGGTTAATCCCCTTTCATAATCTGCCCCTATTAGTATCGCTTTGTCCTCGACCTTGCAATGCGCGATGTTCTTTTTTGTCAGCAGGATGCTTTCTCTGGCTTTATCAATGAAATAGACGCGCCTTGCCCCCCTGCTGATGGCTTCGAGGCCCATATTGCCAGTGCCGCAAAAGAGATCTATAACAATAGCCTCTTCTGTATATTCAGCGATCATATTAAAAATTGACTCCTTGACCTTGTCGGATGTCGGTCTGATTTTATTGTCTATTGGGGAGTAGAGTCTCCTCCCCTTCAGGTCTCCGGTTATAATTCGCAAAAGGCTTCGCCCCTTTCAAGCAATATTCTATCACATATCCCATTGTTTTCAAATGCTATCTTTATTTATAACACAAATTCCGAGGCGGTTTCAAACATCTTTTTTAAATGACTTTTAAACCCCGCATTTTTCGTCCCGCTTAGATCCGGATCTGATTCCAGAATTAAAACAGCTTCCTTTTTAACGCGGTCCAGTATTTTGATATGCTTGATCAGGTTTGCGATTTTCAGTTCGGGTACCCCGTGTTGTCTTGTGCCGAAAAATTCCCCGGGACCACGCAATTCCAAATCCTTATCTGCAATAATAAACCCATCGTTGGTTTCCTCCATGATTCGGGTTCTTTGTGCTGCGATTCCCGAGTCTGAGTCTGTGATGAGAAAGCAGGCTGACTGGTGCTCCGCCCTGCCGACTCTGCCGCGCAGCTGATGCAATTGAGAAAGCCCAAAGCGTTCCGCATTTTCTATAAGCATGCAGGTGGCATTGGGCACATTGATGCCGACTTCGATTACCACCGTTGAGATGAGCAGGTTGATTGCACCTTCATGGAATCTTTGCATAATATCATCCTTGTCTGCCTGCGGAAGTTCGCCGTGCAGCAGAGCCGTTTGAAAACCTTTGAATTTCCCGGCAAGCTCCTCATACAATGACGTGGCTGATTTGGCTTCCAGGTTATCCGAATCCTCAATCAGCGGAGCTACAACATAGGCTTGCCTCCCCTTTTTCAGTTCTTCCCTGACATGGGCGTAGGCCAGGGCTCTTGATTCGCCGTTCATCACCCGGGTAATGATTTCCCTTCGGCCTGGCGGCAATTCATCCAGTATGGAAATATCAAGATCACCATATAAAATCAGTGCTAATGTGCGCGGGATGGGTGTCGCGGTCATGACCAATATATCCGGGTTTGCCCCTTTTTTAGTTAAGAGGGTACGTTGAGCAACGCCAAAGCGATGCTGTTCATCAGTGATTACAAGACCCAGATTATTGAATTTTACCGTAGATTGTATGACAGCATGGGTCCCGATCAGCAGGTCTATTGCACCGCTTTCAAGATCCTCCAGGATTTTTTTTCTTTCCCTCATGGCAATAGAGCCGGATAGAAAGCTGATTTTGAAGCCGAATGCCTTTAAACTGTCCCTCATGGTATGGTAGTGCTGTCTGGCAAGCAGTTCTGTCGGCGCCATCATAGCAGTCTGATAGCCGGCCGAAACAGCCTTATAAATAGCTGCTGCTGCCAGCACCGTCTTGCCGGAGCCCACATCCCCCTGAATGAGTCTGCTCATGACCCTGGGTGCCTCCATATCCTGGTTTACTTGAATCAGGACCCGACTCTGCGCTTTTGTCAGCTGATAGGGCAGGCTTTGAACAAATGGTGTCATGGAAACCCTGTCTGGAAATGGGATGCCCTTACCGGGAGCGGCTTGTCCGTTTCTGATCAACATCAATCCAGTTTGCAGCATCAGCAGCTCTTCGAAAATCAGCCTGTATTTGGCCTCCTTTAATTTTAACCCGTCCGAAGGAAAGTGCATATTCGTCAGGGCATAATGGATATCGCACAGACGATTGCGCTCACGGGTATCCTCCGGCAAGTATTCCGGATAACCTGCAACGCACTTCATTGCAGCGTCAATCCATTTACGCATATCCTTTTGGCTGATTCCCTGAGTCAGATTATAGATTGGCCTGATCCCCGTCGCCTTACCCTCTTCCCATTTGGCAAAATCCGGGTGCAGCATTTGAATTCTGCCATCCGTAATGGATATTTTACCATATAGGCTATAATAGGCATGCTGCACGACGGTATTTTCTATATAAGCCGCATTAAAAAAAATGACTTCGAGGCTTCCGGATTCATCTGAAACCAGAAGGCGCAAAGTTCCTTTTTTCCCATAACGCGCTTTACCTTTGACAATCAGGTCAACGCGACAGCGCAGCAGTGCTGTTTCTCCATCCGTCAGCCCGGATATTGTTTTAATATTTCGTCTGTCTTCATAATCACGGGGATAGCAATACAGCAAATCTTCTATTGTCAGGATGCCGATTTTTTTTAGTCCTGCCGCTTTATGAGGGCCAATGCCGCGCATCAGGCTAACAGGATCCTCCGGATTGTTTATAATGTCCTTCATATGCTAGCCTCTCACCTCAATATTCCTGCGTGCCAGCTTCTTGGCCTGCATGCCGGAAACGACAATCGATACGCTGGTTGCCTCTATTTCTGCTATTTCCAGCACCTTTTGCCTTATAGATTCAATGAGCATTTCCGTGACCCGCGTTATGCTCGTTCCAAATTTAATGACAACATAAAGCTTGATATCAACGCCGTCTGCGCCCTTTGAAACACTGATGTGGCTGGAATCATCCAAACCAACTATGCCCGCCACCAGACCTGCGGTCTGTCCTTTATGATTGGCCAGCCTAACCTTGCCATCAAGCAGGGCTATACATTCATGGACTATTCTTTTGATCACGGCGTCCTTCACCATAATAATCCCTGTATCGGACTGGAATTTATAATACATTCAGATCACGCTCCATCTCCTGTTGGTAACTCTAACGCCTATTATATATTTTTTTTGAAAATAATTAAACATTTTATTTTACACCGCAGATTTAGTGTGTTATAATAACGCTTGTTCAATGCGAAAAAAGTGCGTAGGCATTACAAATAAGGAGGTGCAGCAAATGTCAAAAAAATGTGAAATATGTGGCAAAGGTCAGGTGTCCGGTAATAATGTCAGCCATTCCAATAGACACACAAGAAGGAAATGGAATGCCAACATTCAAACTGCGGTCATCAGTGTCGATGGCACTGTCTCAAGAAAAAAGATTTGTACAAGATGTCTCAGAACCAGCAATAAAGTCAGCAAAGCTGTTTAAAAACTCCTGAAAACCTGCTCATGGCAGGTTTTTTTATTTTTTGCGGCTTTCAAACTTCAATTCTGATAATAACAAATAAAACCTGACTGTTCACCAAGCTCAACCAGACCGTTCTCAGTAAAAACCACATGCCCATTGATGAAGACGCTTTTATTCCCTGCCGTTGGCCAATCTTCTATCCTTAAACTCTCCACCGCATTACCTGCATTGACTCCAACCTGTACCACCGAATTTTGAAAGCTTCTGCTGAATGCGTAAACGCTGCCTTTTGATTGTCCTGCTTCGAATGCCATATGGCCAATATCCCTAACAGATTCCCTAAAGGCAAGCAACGCTTTATAATAGGATAAAATAGCTGAATCTCCCTTGTTTTCTTCAAGGCAACCCCGGTTAAAAGGATCCTCCGCCCCCTGCATACCAAGTTCGTCCCCGTAGTAGATGCAGGGTATTCCCGGTAAAAATGCCCAGATAATCAGCATGTTGAAAAGCCGCTTCTTAGCTGCAGTCTCTTGTTCCATGGTTAGTTTGTGGCGTGCCTTTTCATCTTTATCCAAGGAGTGCAGTCTCTCGTCCGTGCCTAAAACCGTCAGTATTCTGGGTGTATCATGGGTGCCAAGGGAATTCATAAGGCTATTGAAGGCCGGGGATGGATAATCTTCCCGGAGTTCATCCAGGATGCGCGAAAGATCTTCAGCCTGGTTTTCCTGCTTTACAAACCGGATCATGGCGTCCTTGACGGGATAGTTCATGACACTATCCAGCTCGTTGCCTAAAAAATATTTTCTTCTTGTGCCATAGCTGATTTTATTGGCTGCATTTTCCCATACCTCGCCAATGATTGCTGCATCAGGGTTTATGGATTTTACCGTCATGCGTAGTGCTTCTATGAATTCTGAAGGCAATTCATCTGCGACGTCCAGCCTGAAGCCGGAGGCACCGGCTTTTAACCAGAATTTAACCACAGAATCCTCACCAAGTAAAATATAATCCAAATAGGATTTCTCCAGTTCATTTACCTGTGGCAGCGTGGCTATGCCCCACCAGGCTTCATAGTGTTCGGGATAATCCGAAAATTTATACCATGGATAATAGGGTGAAGTTTTGCTTTGAAAAGCCCCTATTTCGGGATAGCTGCCATCCTTATTGAAATATAAGCTGTCGCTGCCGGTATGATTGAATACACCATCTAAAATTACATGTATGCCTTGTGCAGTGCATTTTTCACAGAGTGCCCGAAAATCATCAAGGGTGCCCAGCATCGGATCTACCTTCTTGAAATGCCCTGTATCATAGCGATGATTCGAATAGGCCTCAACTATCGGATTAAGATAAATGACTGTTACGCCAAGGCTCTTAAGATAGTCGAGTTTGTTGATGATCCCCGGAAGATTGCCGCCAAAGAAGTCATTGTTCTGTATTATGCCCTGTTCGTCCGGCTTATAATCCGGCAAGCCGCCCCAGTCCTCACGCAGGGTGTATTGCTTATGAAGAACCGGTGGCGCATAGGCTTGGCTTCTCGCAAAGCGATCCGGAAAGATCTGATACATCACCCCTTGCTTAAGCCAAGGTGGCGTCTCATAATTGGCGTTATAAACTGTCAACTGATAGGACTGACCTGCATCCCAGCCATCATCCTGAAAATGCGTTTCGAAAAAGTAAAAATAAAGAC
>Ga0247840_10008059_pt1 | contig 14313 bp, 9 predicted proteins | sample LaCruzMarch2015__FD_192404 | JGI IMG/M metagenome (GOLD analysis project Ga0247840, IMG submission 192404) | Freshwater microbial communities from meromictic Lake La Cruz, Castile-La Mancha, Spain - LaCruzMarch2015_17m | ecosystem: Environmental > Aquatic > Freshwater > Lake | place: Spain...
CGAAGCCGGTGATCTGGGTTCGACTCCCGGCAGGTGCACCAGCCTTCGCGATGAGCAAGGCGAATCGCGAAGGCTGTCACGCCGGAGTCTTGACGAAGGCGGACTTGTTTAAAAAGTTGTCGGATATTTTCGGCTCATCGTCTACGGCTGGGCAGGCCCTCTATATGAATGGCGCTTATTACGTTTATATTTTGAAGAGCGAACGGGGCGACCATCACTATGTCGGTCGCACAACAGACCTTCAGGCTCGCCTGCAAACACATAATCAAGGCGGATGTCCCCATACGGCCAAATTTCGTCCGTGGAATATTGAAACAGCGATTGCTTTCAAATCTCAGGAGAAAGCCATAGCTTTTGAATTATACCTGAAAAACGGTTCAGGAAGAGAATTCTCCAGACGTCATTTTTAATCTTCGCTCACCATGATCAAGCGTCTGAAACAGCGTTTCGCAAATACCGGCGGCGACGTCCGCCGCTTTCTGGCGGCTATTGCCGTCGCCAGCTTTTCCGCCAGCATCGTAGAGGCGGTCTTCAATAATTTTCTGAACGACACCTTCACGATCAGCAACCTGACCCGGACGCTGATTGAGATCCCGCGCGAAACGCCCGGCCTACTGGTGATGTTCTTTTCCGCCCTGCTCTTTTTTCTGTGCAATCGTCGGCTGGCCGCATTTGCGCTGGCGCTGTGCTCAATCGGACTGACGCTGCTCGCAACCCGTTCTCCTTCGCTTATTTTCGTCCTGATCTGGCTATTCGTCTACAGCACCGGCCAGCACCTGATGATTCCGCTCCAGTCCGGCATCGGCATGGAACTGGCCCGCGAAGGGCAGGACGGGCGGCGGCTCGGCCAGATCAACGCTATCCGGAATTTATGCTCCATTGGCGGGGCATTTTTTGTCTTTGTCGGCTTTCACTACCTGCATCTCAACTTTTCCGGCGCTTTCCTGACAGCCTCGGCGGGGTTTCTCTGCGGAGCGATCATGCTTTACCGGATGAAGGTCAGCCGTCCGCATCCGCCGTCGATGCATCTGAAGCTTCATAAAAAGTACCGGCTGTTTTACTGGCTCTCGATTCTCTACGGCACCCGCAAACAAATCTTCCTCACCTTCGCGCCGTGGGTGCTGGTCAAAGTTTTCGCCCAGCCGGTACAGAACATCGCCATCCTGATGACCATCGGAGGAATTCTAGGCATCATCCTACAGCCGCTGCTTGGACGGTTGATCGACACCAGAGGCGAACGGTTTGTACTGGCCGGTGAAGCGCTGGTGCTGATTTTTGTGTGTCTGCTCTACGGCTTTGCCGGAAAACTGTTTTCCACATCCATCGCCCTGCTCGTCACCGGCGGATGCTATATCGCCGACCAGCTCCTGATGTCGGTCGGCATGGCCCGCGCCACTTACCTGAAAAAAATTGCGCTTTCACCGGATCACATCATGCCCGCGCTGTCAGCCTCGACCAGCATCGACCATATCTTCTCCATTTCGACCGCCATTTTCTGCGGTTGCATCTGGCAGAAGTTCGGCTACCAATACGTTTTCCTGATCGGTGCCGCCGTGGCCTGCGTCAATCTGGTCTCCGCGCTCCGGATTCGTATTCCCGCCAAATAAAAAATCCGCGTTCAAATGGTAGGGCGCGATCGCCGAGCGCGCCGTGCAGTTGATCCGGCGTATGTGCGGACAGCCCGGCGGTCTGTCCCTACCAAAAATCGCCAAATAAAAATCCGCCGCCGCGCGAACGCAGTGACGGATTTTCGGTCGATCCGGAATCGGGCTTAGCTGTTCTTGGCTTCAAAGTCCTTCATGAAGGCAACCAGCGCATCGATACCTTCCATCGGGAAGGCGTTATAGATCGAGGCGCGGATGCCGCCGACTGAACGGTGCCCTTTGAGGCTGGTCATTCCCAGCTTGGAAGCCGCCTTGATGAAGGCTTCTTCCAGCTCTTCGGTCGGCAGGCGGAAGGTGACATTCATCGGAGAACGGTATTCCTTCACCGCGGTTCCTTTGTAGAAGCTGGAGGCGTCAATCGCGGCATAAAGCTTGGCCGCTTTGGCGTCGTTGATCTTCTGCATTCCTTCAAGTCCGCCCTTCGCCATCAGCCAGCGGGTGACCAGCATGATGATGTAGATCGGGAACGTCGGCGGTGTGTTCTTCAGCGAATTTTCTTCGATGAAGGCGCGGTACTGAAACAGCTCCGGCAGGGTTTCTTTCGGTGCGAGTTCGGCCAGGTCGTTACGGATGATAACCAGCGTCACACCGGCCGGAGCGAGGTTTTTCTGCGCACCGGCGTAGATGAGGCCGAACTGCGAAACGTCAATCGGACGCGAAAGAATATCGGACGACATATCGGCGATCAGCGGCGCTTTGGTTTTCGGAAATTCCTTAACCTGCGTTCCGGCGATGGTTTCGTTGGAAGTGATATGAACGTAAGCGGCGCCATCGGTAAACTTCAGTTCGCTGTTGGCCGGCATACGGGTCGGAATTTCTTTCGAGGTATCGGCGATCACGTTGACTTTGCCGAGCTTCTTGGCGGCCTTAACCGCGCCTGCGCCCCACGAACCGGCGTTGATGTAGTCGGCGCTCTGTCCGGCACCGAGCAGGTTCATCGGAATAAACGAAAACTGACTGGTCGCGCCGCCGGTCATGAACAGGATGCTGTAGTTGTCTGGGACTTTCAGTAGCGTCTTGAGGTTGGCGACAGCCTCTTCGTGCACGGCGGTATATTCTTTGCCGCGGTGACTCATCTCCATAATGGACATGCCGGTTCCTTTAAAATCCAGCAGATCCTTTTGAGCTTCGAGAAGAACTTCGGTCGGCAGAATCGCCGGCCCCGCACTGAAATTATACGCACGCGCCATGATTAGATTCCTTTCTTTGAACAAGTTTAAAACCCAGTTCGGAATCTACCTATTACTCTCCACACGGGCAATCAAAGTAATGAGAAATGTATGATCCAAAACGGCTCTTTTGTGACAACAAATGCTACCAGCCGTCACAAAAACTACGCACCGCGTTTCCTGAACCTAGCCGATCGCGTCGGAGCCGGTTTCATCGGTGCGGATGCGGATGCACTGTTCCAGCGGCATAACGAAAATTTTGCCGTCGCCGATTTTTCCGCTCTTGGCCGCTTTGATAATCGCTTTAATGGTGAGGTCGACGAAATCGTCATTGACGGCGATTTCCAGCCGCACCTTTTCGATCAGGTTGACGGAGCGGACCTGTCCGCGGTAGTGCTCGGTGAATCCCATCTGCTGGCCGCAGCCGCGCACGCGGCTGACAGTCATCTTGTGCACCTCGGCGTTGAACAGCGCCGCTTTAACGTCTTCGAGTTTTTCAGGCTGAATAATGGCGATAATCATTTTCATGGCAAAAGTTCCTTTCAGGTTTAGAGCGCGTCTTCAGGATGAGCTTCAATCCGATGTACCGCGAGGTCGGAGCCGATCAGCTCTTCGTGCGGATTCAGCCGGATGCCGACGGTGATTTTCATCAGACCGTAGACGATCGTGCTGGCCGCTAGACAGAACAGAATCACTGCGACCGTTACGATCAGCTGAGAAAAGAACGAAACTCCGCCGACTCCGCCGAGCGCTTTCTGGCCGAAAATACCGGCGGCAATTCCGCCCCATGCGCCGCAGGCTCCATGCAGCGGCCAGACGCCGAGTACGTCGTCGATCTTCCATTTGACCGTTTCGGTTTCAAACAGGAAAACAAAAATCGCACCGGCCATCGCGCCGACCACTGCAGCGCTCACCGGATGGTAAATATCGGAACCGGCGCAAACCGCCACCAGTCCGGCCAGCGCGCCGTTATGCACGAAACCGGCATCATTCTTAGAAATAAACATCGCCGCCATCGTGCCGCCAACCATCGCCATCAGCGAGTTGATCGCGACCAGACCGGAAATAGCTTCCACGGAACCTGCGCTCATTACATTAAAACCGAACCAGCCGACGATCAGCGTCCAGCTGCCCAGCGCGAGAAACGGAATACTGCTGACTTTGATCGAGTTGGTTTCGTAGCGCTTCAGTCGCGCGCCGAGCAGCATGATGGCCGGCAGTGCCAGCCAGCCGCCGACGGCATGTACCACCACGGAACCGGCGTAGTCATGAAACGGCGCGCCGAAGGTTGTCGCCAGCCAGCCGGTTGCTCCCGCCAGCGTGTTGGAGAATTGACCCCACAGCGAACCTTCGATCAGCGGATAAACCAGGCCGACAAAAATCCCGCCCGCCAGTGAGTTCGTCCAGAACTTGGAGCGCTCCGCCACGCCGCCGGAAATAATCGCCGGAACGCAGGCCGCGAAACCGAGCAGCAGGAAAAATTTTACATAGGCAAAACCGTGATCCACCGTCAGCACGTCAACCGGCACCAGAAAGGAAACGCCGCGCGCAATTGGATAGCCGATCAGAAAATAAACAATGGTGGAAAAACCCCACTCGCAGATGATCTTGTTCAGCGCGTTTACCTGATTCTTCCGGCGGACGGAACCGACTTCCAGAAAGGCAAACCCTCCGTGCATCGCCAGAATCATCACCGCGCCGATCAGAATGAACAGCGTATTGGATGACTGCGCCAGCTCGCTCGGTGCACCTTCCGCCGCCTGAGCTGTACCGGCCAGTAAAACCGCCGACAAAACCGTAAGTAAGAACAGACCCCGTCGATTTTTAAACCACATCTTTGTTTTCCTCCGTTTGTAAACGTGCTTTTCCCGGCGCAAAGTAAAGACGCAGAAAAAGCATGATCTATGCCCAGAGAGGATGAACTGATGCAGAACTGCTAGTTTAAACGTTGGCGGAGAATGAATTAGAAATATTTATCGCGACGACCGGTTGCATTGCCCGAATGACCAGAAGATACACACTTGTATTCTTTGGCAAAAAATTAAGACAAAACTGGGCCGGTTGTTTCTGGTTTTGTATCGCCGCCAGATTTGTAGTAATTCCGCAAGCACAGTTAAAAACGGCGCTCCGCATTTTTTATGAGCGCCTTTTCATCCACAATGAGATATGTTCAAGGGGTTTTTAATGGGCTGACTCTTTTACGGGAGACGAAACCAAAATGATAAGACGTGGCGTGCGTGTTTTAACAATCCTTTGCACCATCCTGAGCAGTCTCGCGGCGAAAGAACCGGCCGAGGTGCTGGAGCAGCCCTCCTCACCGGAACCCGTCAGCCGGATCGATCAGCTGGTTTTTAACCGGCTGGAAAAGATTAAAGCTCAGCCGGTGCTCTGTTCCGACGAAGTGTTTGTCCGCCGCGTCTACCTGGATGTAATCGGCAAACTTCCCTCCGCCGAAGAAGCCGTGCGGTTTCTCGACAAACCCGATTCCCCAACCAAACGCAGCGAGCTGATTGACGAACTGCTGACAAGAAATGAATTTGCCGACTACTGGGCAATGAAGTGGAGCGATGTGCTGCGCATCAAGGCGGAATTTCCGATCAATCTGTGGCCAAATGCAGCACAGGCTTATCACCACTGGGTGCGCACATCGATTGCCGATAATAAACCGTACGACCGGTTTGTCCGCGAAATGCTTACAGCCAGCGGCAGCAACTTCCGGGTCGGGCCTGTGAACTTTTACCGCGCAATGCAAAATAAAACCCCGAAGGGAATTGCCACAACAACAGCACTGACCTTTATGGGCGCCCGCGCCGAGTCGTGGCCGGAAAAACAGATGGACAATATGACGGTTTTTTTCTCACAGGTGGGTTACAAGCCGACCAGTGAGTGGAAAGAGGAGTCGGTCTTCTGGGATCCGCTCGGCACGGCGGCGGATAAAGCCAACAGCGCGCCCGGCAAGGAACGGATCACCACGGCAAACACCGGAGCCGTCGCACAAGTCTCCGCAACACTCCAAGGCTCCGTCGAGACCGCATTCCCCGATGGCAGAAAGATCGTTCTTTCCCCGGATCGCGATCCGCGCGAAATATTCGCCGATTGGCTGATCACCCCGGAAAACCCCTGGTTCAGCCGCTGTATCGTAAACCGGGTCTGGGCCTGGCTGCTCGGTCGCGGCATTATTCATGAGCCCGACGACATCCGTGATGACAATCCGCCGTCCAATCCGGAGCTGCTGGCCTGGATGGAAAAGGACTTTGCCGAACATCGGTATGACCTGAAACACCTCTACCGCCTGATCCTGAACTCAAAAACCTACCAGCTCTCCCCGATCTCCAACAGCAGCGATCCGGCTGCCGCCGCGCAATTCGCCTCTTACCCGCTCCGCCGGCTGGAAGCGGAGGTTCTGATCGACGCGATCAACCGCATCACCGGAAGCTCCGATCTGTATACCAGTGCCATTCCCGAACCCTTCACCTATATTCCGAAAGACCAGTCTGCCGTTTCAATCGCCGACGGCAGCATAACCAGCCCGTTCCTCGCACTCTTCGGCCGTTCCGCACGCGCTACCGGCATGTCGGACGAACGGGACAATAATGCCACTCCGCCCCAGCGGCTCCATATGCTGAATTCCGGCCACATTCAGGAAAAAATAGAAAAAGGTTCTAAAATAAAGGAGCTGACTTCGGCAAAATATGCTCCGGAAAAAATCGTCGAAAAACTCTATCTGACCATCCTGTCGCGCCGCCCGACTGAAGAAGAAAAGAAGGCCGTCCTTGAGTACACCAACAGCGGCGCCTCGAAAAAAACATCCCCGGCAATCACTCCGCGGATGACTGAAAAAGGAAAACAAAAGATTCTGCAGCAGCGTAAAATCACGGACCAGGAACGGCAGAACAACTGGAATGACATTGTCTGGGCTTTGATCAACAGTCCGGAATTTTTGTATCGTCACTAGGAGTATCTGATATGAATAAAAAACTGACCATAACCCGCCGCAACGCATTGAAATACGGGCTCTATGGAGCCGGTAGTGCGTTGCTCGCCAACAAGCTGCAGGCCGCGGTCTCCGCAACATCACTGCCGGTCAAAGCCAAATCGGTTATTCAGATTTTTCTATGGGGCGGCATGTCACACAACGACACCTGGGATCCCAAGCCGAACAGCGGACGCGACTACATGGGCGACTTCCCGAATGCCATCCCCACCAATGTGGCCGGCATGCAGATTGGACAACTTTTCCCGGAACTGGCGAAGCAGGCCGACAAGTATTCACTCATCCGCAGCATGACGCACGGCATCAACGGTCACGAAACCGCCGCTTACTACATGCAAACCGGACACTCGAGCACGGAGCGGATCACCTATCCCAGTATCGGTGCTGTTTTCTCCTACTTCAAAAATCCCGGTTACAAAGGGCTGATTCCGCCCTACGTGGTGCTGACTCAGCCGCAAGGCCGCTTTTCCGAAGAAGGATTTCTCGGGCCAATGTATAAACCCTTCGCCACCGGCGGGGATCCCAATGCCGCACGCTTTGAAGTCGAGGGCGTTGTCGCCAAGGGAATCAGCGATGAACGCCAGGCCGCCCGGCGCGAGCTGCTCAAAAAAACAGATCTGCTTGGACAGGCCATGAGCTCCCCCGTGCTGAAAGATGCGCGCATTGCCGAAGATCAGGCGTATGAACTGATTTTGGGATCAGGAAAAGAAGTGTTCAATCTCTCCAATGAAGATGACAAACTCCGCGACCGTTACGGACGCAATACCTTCGGGCAGGAATGTCTTGCCGCACGCCGGCTGGTAGAAACCGGCGTGCCGTACGTTGTCATTAATTATCCCGGCGGATGGGATACGCACAAAGGCCATTTTGCAAGGATGCGCCTGCAATGCCCGAATCTCGACAGGGGGCTGGCCGCCCTGCTGGAAGATCTGGCGGCCCGCGGGCTGCTCGACAGTACTCTGGTCTGGTGCTGCGGCGAGTTCGGACGCGGCCCGAAAGTGGATTGGCAGCCGCCGTGGAACGGCGGACGCAACCACCACGGAGCGGTCTTTTCAGTCCTCGTGGCCGGCGGCGGATTCCGCGGCGGCACAGTGGTCGGATCTTCAGATGCAAAAGCTGAAAAAGTCAGCACGCGTCCGGTCTATCCGGTGGATCTGCTCGGCAGCATCTACCGGCTGGGCGGCATCGACCCGGCGGCCCTGCTACCGCATCCGCTCGGGCTGGAAGCGCGCGTCCTCCCGGAAATTTCTGACACCATCAAGTCAGGCGGGTTGTTGACGGAAATCATGTAGAAGGAACGACTGATGGAATACCGGATAAACAGAGTCATGAAAAATCTCCTGATCGCAGCGGTTACGGGCTTTGCACTTCAGGCAAACGAAGCGACGGCACAAGCGGCAGCGAAGAAGGCCTACATCGGATACGTCTATCCGGCCGGCGGACAGCAGGGAACCACTTTCCCGGCGCGGATCGGCGGCCAGCGGCTCGAAGGAGTCTGCGGGGCCACCGTCTCAGGTAAAGGCGTTCATGTGAAACTGATCGACAGCTTCCGCAAGCTCGATCCTCAGTCTCACCGTCTAATCACCGAACAGCTGCAACTCATTAAAAAAGATAAATCTAATCTGGATGAGACCACCCTTAAAATTAAAAAACAAATCCAATTTCGGATAGCCGAATACGTCCGTCAGGCAGCCAGCGAATCGCTCGCGACCGTTACCGAGATCGAGATATCCGTCGATGCGGATGCCGCGCCGGGCCCGCGTGAAATCCGCATCATGACCCCGCTCGGTATCTCTAACCCGCTTCCTTTCTATGTTGGCGGTCTGCCGGAAGATTCCCTGCCGCCAATGAAAATTTCTCTTCTCCAAACGCTAGGCAAAGAACAGCTGGCCCTGCGCAAGCGGCCGGCAAAAGAAGAGGAAACTCAGATCACCCTGCCTTGCACCGTTAACGGACAAATCGCCTCCGGCGAAATCAACCGCTACCGCTTTTCCGCCGACAAGGGAGACCGGCTGGTCATCTCCACCCTCGCCCGGCAGCTTATTCCTTACATTGCCGACGCCGTTCCCGGTTGGTTTCAGCCGGTACTCTCGCTGCGCGATGCCGCCGGAAAAGAGATTGCCTATAACGACGACTACCGGTTTAAACCCGATCCTGTCATCCTGTGCGAGATACCTGAAAAAGGGGAATACATTCTCTCGATCACTGATGCTATCTACCGCGGCCGCGAGGATTTCGTTTACCGCATTACCCTCGGCAAAACTCCGTTTATCACCAGTATATTTCCTCCCGGCTCCCGCGCAGGAGAAACAGCTTCCGCTGATATGAACGGCTGGAATCTGGACAACGCGCAACTGACGCTCCCCGGGCCGGACGCAGCCGAAGGCCTCCACCCGGTCGGTGCCAAACGGGGGGACGCCACATCCAACCTTATCCCGTTCGCTCTCGACACCTTACCCGAATGCATGGAGCGCCCATCAAATAACGATCAGCAGACAGCACAGACGGTCACGCTGCCCATCACCATTAACGGGCGCATTGAAACGCCCGGCGACAAGGATGTCTTCCAGTTCACCGCGAAGAAGGGCGATACCGTCGTCGCCGAAGTCAACGCCAGACGGCTTGATTCCCCGCTTGATTCGTTGCTTACACTCATTGACAGCGATGGTAAGCAGATTGCCATCAACGACGACCACAGTGATCCGGGCTCCGGACTGAACACCCACCATGCCGATTCATACATCAGGACCACCCTGCCCGCCGATGGAACCTACTATGTCCATCTGACCGACACCGCACACCAAGGCGGCCCAGACAGCACCTACCGCCTGCGCCTTAGTCCGCCGCAGCCCGACTTCGCCCTGCGCACCGAACCCTCCCGCATCGATATCCGCGGCAACAATGCTTCCATAAATATCTACGCCATCCGCAAAGACGGCTTTAACGGACCCATCACTCTGCGCCTCAAGGAACCGGTTGACGACTTTGAGGCCAAACCGGTCATCCTCCCGGCCGGAGCCGAAAAAATCCAATTCTCCATCCGCTACACCGGAAAAGATCTGAAAGGATCCGTTCCGGCCGTAATCACCGGAACCGCACAAATCGGCGGCAAGCAGAAGATCCATCAGGCCATCCCGGCGGAAGACTGGATGCAGGCCTTTCTATGGCGGCATCTGGTCCCTGCACAGGAACTGGTCATCTACCGGTACGACCGTTCCATGTCCCCGACCAGCCGTCCCCTGCCGCCGGAACCAGATATCTCCCCTTATCAGGGAGATTTAAAGGACTTAGCTCCGGAACAGAAACAGGTTGCCACTCAGGTTAGACAGACCGCCCGCCTCTACGAAGACTGGCTCCTCACGGACGATCTCTATCAGGCAACCATCAAAAACTATCTCGATTTTACAACCGAGAAAAAGCCGGAAGAAAAACCTGTTCCTCCGAAAAAATCCAAAGGTGCCGGTTCGAAGTAAACTCACCGCTGAAACTTGAGCATGAGCACGCCGAGCGGCGGCAGGTCGAGCTGGACGGAATAGCCTTTGCCGTGCCACGGCAGATGGTGTGCGTCGTAAACCGTTTCTTCTTTCGGGCCGGCATCACTGCCGCCGTAAACAGCGGAATCGGTATTGAGAATCACTTTCCAGTCGCCGGCTTCCGGCAAACCGATGCGGTAGCCGGGGCGCGGCGTCGGCGTGAGGTTAAGCGCACAAACGATGATTTCCTGCGGGTCACGCCCTTTGCGCAAAAAGCAAACAACAGAACTTTGCGCATCATGAAAATCGATCCAGTCGAAGCCCTGCCAGGATGATTCAATGTCGTAAAGCGCGGCCTCGCCGGTATAGAGGCCGTTCAGTTTCGCCACCAGTGTTTTGAGTTTCCGGTGCGGATCGTAGGCGAGCAGGTTCCAGTCAAGGCTGGTCGCGGCGTCCCATTCGCGCCACTGGCCGATCTCGCAACCCATGAAGAGCAGTTTTTTGCCGGGATGCGCAAACATGTAGGCAAAGAGCAGGCGCATGTTGGCAAACTTCTGCCAGAAATCGCCGGGCATTTTATCGAGCAGCGAGGCTTTGCCGTGGACGACTTCGTCGTGCGAGAACGGCAGGATGAAGTTTTCGGTGAAGGCGTAGATCATGGAGAATGTCAGATCGCCCTGATGGTATTTCCGGTGGATCGGATCCTTGCTGAAATATTTCAGCGTGTCGTTCATCCAGCCCATGTTCCACTTAAAGTCAAAGCCGAGGCCGCCGAAGTCAACCGGATGCGAAACCTGAGGGAACGCGGTGGATTCTTCGGCGAACGTCAGGAATCCGGGGCATTCCGCATGCACCATGCTGTTGAAGTGTTTTAGAAATTCAATCGCTTCAAGGTTTTCGCGTCCACCGAAACAGTTGGGAATCCACTGCCCGGCTTCGCGGGAATAGTCGAGATAAAGCATACTGGCGACAGCGTCCACGCGCAGGCCGTCAATGTGATATTCGTGCGCCCAAAAGATGGCGTTGGAAAGCAGGAAGCCGCTCACTTCGTTGCGGCCGTAATTAAAAATCAGCGTGCCCCAGTCCATGTGCTCGCCCTGACGCGGATCGGAGTGTTCGTAAAGATGCGTGCCGTCGAAATAACCGAGGCCGTGCGCATCTTTCGGGAAATGGGCCGGAACCCAGTCGAGGATTACACCGATCCCTTCCTGATGGCAGCGGTCGATAAAATAACGGAAATCGTCGGGCGTTCCGAACCGCGAAGTCGGCGCGAAATAGCCGCCGGTCTGGTAGCCCCATGAACCGTCAAACGGATGTTCGGCAATCGGCATCAGTTCAATATGAGTGTAGCCCAGCTCTTTGACATAAGGAATCAGCTGTTCAGCCAGTTCGCGGTAAGTCAGCCAGCGGTTGCCTTCCTCGACCTTGCGCTTCCACGAACCGAGATGAACTTCGTAAACGCTGATCGGCCTTTCGTGCCATTTGGTCTGCCCGCGCTGTTTAATCCACGCGGCATCGTTCCACTGATAGCGGCGGAGGTCGCATACCACCGACGCGGTACGCGGACGCACTTCGGCGGCGAAAGCGTACGGATCGGCCTTCTGCGCCCAGAATCCGCTCGGCCCTTTAATCTCAAATTTATACTGGTCGCCTTCCTTAACGCCGGGAATAAAAAGCTCCCAAACGCCGGAATTGCCGATCCGCGTCATCGGATGAATCCACGCTTCCCAGTTATTAAACGAACCGATTACGCTGACGTTCTGTGCGTTCGGCGCCCAAACCGAAAAATAGACGCCCTTCTTGCCGTCCTCTTCCAGCAGGTGCGCGCCGAACTTTTCATAGGTTCGGTAATGCGTTCCCTTGCCGTACAGGAACAGGTCAAAGTCCGTCAGCTTCGGTCTCGTTTCCATATTTAGTAGGCCCTCGCGTCGCTGTTTTCCATGAAGTTGACGAAAGAGCGGTTGACGACGCGATTACCGCCGATGGTGGGATAGTCGCCGGTAAAGTACCAATCGCCCTTATGATTCGGGCAGGCGGCATGCAGCCCTTCAATGCTCTGGTAGATCACCTGGAACTCCGCTCTGAGATCGGCGGGCCGCAGAATCTGCGCGATTTTCTTCTCCACTTCGTTCGGCTTAAAGAGCGCATAGAGCGCCTGAACTTCGTTTTTCACCTGGTCGCGCGGCAGTTCGAGACTCGCTTTACAGGCATCGTAAATCTTCTTCAGGATGGCTTCCCGCCCGGTTTCTTTCACCAGAGCAACGGCGGCCTGAAAGGCAACGAAATCCTTCAGCTTGGACATATCGATGCCGTAGCAGTCCGGATAGCGAATCTCCGGTGCCGATGAAACGATGACGATTTTTTTCGGACTCAGCCGGTCAAGGATCCGCAGGATACTTTCGCGCAACGTGGTGCCGCGCACAATAGAGTCATCGAGAATCACCAGCGTGTCGGTTTTCTTCACCACGCCGTAGGTGGTGTCGTAAACCAGCGAAACCAGCTCGCGCCGGTCGGAGTCGGCAGTGATAAAGGTGCGCAGCTTGGCGTCCTTCGTCATAATCTTTTCCATACGCGGCTGGTAGTTGACCAGCTCGGCGATCCGTTCCGCCGTCAGGTTGCGTTCATGCAGAATATGATATTTAGCCCGCTCGGCGACGTAGGCTTTCGCCCCTTCCATCAGCCCGTAAAACGCGGCGTCGGCCGTATTCGGAATGTAGGAGAACACGGTGTTGTCGAGGTCGTAATCGACCGCCTTCAGAATCGGCTCGGTGAGCTGGCGGCCCAGCTGTTTGCGCTCGCCATAGATGTCGCGGTCGGTTCCGCGCGAAAAATAAATCCGCTCAAAGGAACACGGGCGGACTTCCTGCGGCTCTGAAATCGGCTCGTGAAGTACTTCGCCGTTTTTACGGACAATCAGCGCGTGGCCGGGCTTGATCTCCTGCACAGCGTCGATCGGCACATCAAACGCTGTCTGAATCGCCGGACGCTCGGAAGCCACCACCACAAACTCGTCATCCTGATAGAAAAAGCCGGGGCGGATGCCGCAGGCGTCGCGCATGACGAACAGATCGCCGTTGCCGATGATGCCCGCCATCGTATAGCCACCGTCGAAATTTTTCACCGCGCGTTTCAGCACAGTCACCAAATCGAGATGATCGGCGATCTTTTCGGAAATCACCGCACGGTCGAATCCTTCCTTACGGAACTCGCGGAACAGCCGGTCGTTCTCTTCATCGAGAAAGTGGCCGATCTTTTCCAGCACCATCACCGTATCGGTTTCATCGATCGGGTGCTGACCCAGCTCGACCAGCGCGTCGAAAAGCTCGTCGTTATTCGTCAGGTTGAAATTCCCGGCCAGCACCAGATTGCGGCTGCGCCAGTTGCTCTGGCGCAGGAACGGATGGCAGAAATCGATGCCGCCGCGGCCGCGGGTGCCGTAGCGCAGATGGCCCAGCAGCAGTTCGCCGGCAAACTTGGCGTTGCGCTTTAGCCAGACCGGATCATCCGCCTGCGCCGGATTCTCCGCCTGCGACTCGGCCAGCGACGTCAGCATTTCCTGATGCACCCGCGCAATCGGATCTTTGTCTGCCGAACGGGCGCGAAAGATAAACGGTTTGCCCGGCTCTGCATTGAGTTTGATAACCGCCGCGCCGGCACCATCCTGCCCGCGATTATGCTGCTTTTCCATCAGCAGATAGAGACGGTTGATGGCGAAAGCGGATGAACCGTATTTTTCGACGTAATATTCGAACGGCTTCAAGAGCCGGATCGCGGCGATGCCGCATTCATGGCCAATCCAGTCACTCATATCCCATACACTCCTTGGTTCCGGATAAGATTGAGCGCACATCCTTGCATCCGTCCCCGCTCCGGTCAAACGGAAATCTAACCGAACATCGCCGCCCCGCGCCAAACAGTCGAAAAAAAATCCGTGAAATCGGGGCCGTTCGTGCTAAATTCCGGAACTTCCTGCAAAGGCAGGAAGTGTTATTCGATATTGGAGATTCGTTGTT
>Ga0247840_10008060_pt1 | contig 14312 bp, 10 predicted proteins | sample LaCruzMarch2015__FD_192404 | JGI IMG/M metagenome (GOLD analysis project Ga0247840, IMG submission 192404) | Freshwater microbial communities from meromictic Lake La Cruz, Castile-La Mancha, Spain - LaCruzMarch2015_17m | ecosystem: Environmental > Aquatic > Freshwater > Lake | place: Spain...
TAGGGGTAATCTGATCGACCACATTTAAAGAGCTATGTTTACTTAGATCAATCTTATTATTGAGATGGACATAAGCTTGATTATGAAGCTTGGCTTTAATGGCGTTCATATTGTCGGATTCATGAACTTCATTGTATTTTTGATTGGTAAGGATCAATAGACTATGAGGCAGGGTAGACATTAAGATGGGTCCTATCTGTAAGATCATCTCATCGGTCATCTTCTTAGAGTCTTGGATAGGATACACTTTTAGTGCTTCATAATGAGCTTCGCTCACAAAACAAGCCGCTACGACTACAGGTCCAAACACATCACCTGTCCCAACTTCATCAGATCCCGCTTGAGCTTTATATTTTGTGGTATATATACCCGCATAAAAGGAAGCCCCATCACCTTGAAAGACAACTTTTTTACTGATGTAGATGGTGATCGTACAATCGCTTAATATGAGCTGAGCTGATACATAAGGAAGCTCTCGTGATGACTTTAGAGAAGCGTAACTCTTGATCAGTTCATCGATTTGTTTTTGGGTGAGGGTTAATGAAATATTCATATAAATAGTGTATCATACGTTTGCGTTTGATTTTACGATATACTATCATTATAGATGTGGAACTAAAAAGGAGAAATCATGACCTTGCCTGCCAGTATCTTTCAGTACATGAATATCGCAATCTTAGTTTTTGTAGGATTGATGTTGATCTATGGCTATTTTAAAGGCTTTTTACTTCAAATCTTTAGTATCCTTATTTTTATTGCGGTTACCATTGTCTCATGGATGATCGCTCCTGCATTGGCGAAAGCAATCCCTTTGATGCAAGCCAATGAACAGTTCAATGTAATTCCTATCATTGGACCTCTATTTCAAGACTCCATCAATACGATCTTTTGGTTCATCATCATCGTTGTAGGACTGATGATCTTAAGCCTATTCTTTAAACCTGTCTTAAAAGGAATCGGTAAGATTCCTATTATAAAAACAGTCAATCGAATCTTAGGTCTTCTTTTAGCGGGACTAAAAGCTGCCGTCGTTTTAATCTTAGTTACTTTACTATTAAATTCAGGCTTCTTTACGAATGGGAAAGCCTTGGTGAATGAATCTTATTTAGGTCAATTGAGCCCTATTACACAAAGTGTGGTTGATTCAATATCTGCTAAATTTGATCCTTCAGGCTTGGTTGGGAAGATCATGACAGGTTCTGAATTCAGTGTGGACGATACGATCGCTCTAGAACTCTGGTTAAGTGAGAAAAACGTACCTGATCCTATCGTGCCTATATTGTCTAAACTATTAAGATTAAAACCACTCAGTGCTTCTGAGATGACCAGTCTTGTCGATTGGATGAAAGCCAATGGAATATCAGAAGAAGATATCGCTAAATTTATGGAAAGGTTTAAATGATCCCAATTGCTTCTTTAGAGTATCAGAATGTTTTAGAGATCCTGGCGAATTTCGCCAGTTTTTCGCTGTCTAAGGACTTGATTCTTAAGTTGAGCCCTTATGATAAAAAACTGGTGATACAAAGAGAGAATGCGCGTACTTCTTCTGCGATGACCGTAGAAAGACTCTATGGGATGTGTCCTATGATGGGGATGAGCGATATACGCTTAGCTCTACATCAATCCGTAAGAGATCAGATCTTATCGATCCCTGATCTCATGGATATCGCTCGCTTTAACCGTGGGATCATGTTGATCCAGAAGTTTTTTAAGGATGCCCAATGTGAAAAGGAAGCTTTGATGGATTTGGTCAATGGATTAGAATCTTATCCTTCTTTGGCTGAATCGATTGAGAAATGTTTCAATGGGGCCTATGAAGTCTTAGATTCAGCTTCTCCTAAACTCAAAGACATTCGTCGACACCTCAGATTGGCTCAAACCAAGCTTCAAGATACAGCGACCTCGTTTATTCAAAAGAATGCCTCATCTTTAAGTGAACCTATTTCGATGATACGTAATGATCGTGTAGTTGTCTTGGCAAAAAACTCTGAAAAACATAGCTTTAAAGGGATGATTCATGGGGAATCTGCCTCTGGACAAAGTGCTTACGTAGAACCTCCAGTACTGGTTGAACTCAACAATGCCTTGGCGAAGCTCTTGATCGATCAAGAAGAAGAGATAAAAAGAATCTGTTTTGAGTTAAGTCAAAAAATAAAACCTTATGCAGAATCGATGGAAGCTCATTTAGAAACTGCTTCAGTAATAGATGCCTTGTTTGCGAAAGCAAGATATGGGAATTCTACCTTTGGGATCGTCGCCCAATTAAGCGATGATCTCTATCTAAAGGATGCTCGTCATCCATTGATCGATCCACAAAAAGTAGTCGCGAATACCTATCGTTTAGATGAGAAAGAGCGTGTTTTACTTATCACTGGTCCTAATACCGGAGGTAAGACCGTATCGCTTAAGATCATCGGTCTATTCTGCTTGATGGCCTATTCAGGGATACCTGTTTTATGCGATGAAGCACGTTTACCTCTGTTTGGTCAGATCTTCGTCGACATTGGGGATGATCAATCGATTGCCCATTCACTTTCTACCTTTTCAGCTCATCTTTCAAAATTATCTCAAGTTACTGATAAAGCAGATGAACATAGCTTAGCCTTACTCGATGAATTGGGTGGAGGAACAGATCCTATCGAAGGGGAGTGTTTAGCGATGGCTGTTTTAAATGATCTCAGAAAAGCTAAAGCATGGGTCGTTGCGACAACACACTACGCTCGTTTAAAAGAATATGGACTTCAACATGACGACATCATCGTAGCGTCTATGGCTTTCGATATGAAATCGATCGCACCTACTTATAAATTCATAGAAGGATTACCTGGCCAATCCTATGCCTTTGAGATTGCCCGTCGTTTTGGGATCAAATCCAGTGTTATCGATGAAGCGGCGGAATATAAAGCCCAAGCAAAGACACTACAAGCGCTTTTAACTGAGAAACTTCAAGCTGCGATCGAAGAGAATCGTAAGATCACTGAAACCTTAAGTTTAAAAGAAAACGAACTCAATCAGTCCTTAGCTGAAATCAAAGCCAAGGAAGAAGCTTTAGAAAAAACCAAACAGGCTCGTTTAGCTCAGATCGAAGATGAAGCTCAGGATTATCTTAACCTCGTTCAAGAAGAAGCTGAGACGATTTTGTCTGATATGCGTAATTCTAAAACAGCTCCTATTCATGAGAACATCAGTCGAAAGAAAGATCTCGATGCCTTAATCAAAGAAAAAATCGAAGAAACGGCTTTGGATAAAGTCAAGATCGGTCAATGGGTAAAGATCACCATCACCAATCAAGTAGGTCAAGTCGTTGCGACACGTAAACAACTCGCAACTGTCTCCGTCAATGGGGTCAAACTAGAAGTCCCATTAACGAAGTTGGCGTTTGCCCCAACACCTATTATCCCTAAGAATGTCCAACTCCATACAGAACGCTTGGCCTCTGTCCCTTTAGAAATCAATCTGATTGGATTAACTGTAGAAGAAGCACTGAATGAAGTAGATCATTATCTCGATGACTGTATAAGAGCGAGAATGCCTTTTGCGCGTTTGATCCATGGCCATGGGACTGGGGCTTTACGTTCAGCCATCCATAGTATGCTAAAAGGTCATCATTTTGTTGAATCCTATCGATTAGGTCAGCAATCTGAAGGTGGAGTAGGCGCAACCGTAGTTTACTTTAAAGGATCTAAAAATGAATCTCAAAGATAAACTAAGTACCTTACCTTTGGATCCAGGCATCTATATGATGAAGGATTCTAAAGGAACCATCATCTATGTCGGTAAAGCTAAAAAACTAAAAAACAGAGTGAACCAATACTTCGTTGGGGCTCATGATTATAAGACGACTAAACTGGTTGCATTGATTGTAGATTTCGATTATATCGTCACTCGAACTGAAAAAGAAGCTTTGATTTTAGAAATCAACTTGATCAAGCAACATCGTCCAAGATTCAATATCATGTTTATGGATGATAAGTCTTATCCATATCTTAAACTTACGCAGGAGAAATACCCGCGTCTTAAGGTCGTACGTGATCTTAAGAAAGATAAGAAAGCGACCTATTTTGGACCTTATCCAGATGCGACTGCAGCCCATCAGATGAGAAATCTTCTTAATGATCTATATCCATTAAGAAAATGTGAGGTTTTACCCAAGAAGGTATGTCTGTATTATCACATAGGACAATGTTTAGGACCTTGTCAATACGAGGTAAAACCAGATGTTTACCCAACGATGGTAACAGAAATCACAAATGCGTTAAAAGGAAACAGTAAAGTCCTTCAACAGAAGTTAATGGCCCAAATGACAGAAGCCACTGAAAAACAACTTTATGAGAAAGCTGCGGAGTATCGTGATTATCTAAAATTTCTCAATTACGTCAAAGATCCTCAAAACGTTACCAAAGATGATCAACGTGATACGGATGCGTTTGCGTATTATGAAGATAAAGGTTATATCGCTATACAAGGTCTTTTCTTGAGACAAGGCAAGATCCTTGATCGACAATTTGTCCTTCAAGAACTTCATCAAGAAGCTCAAGAAGCTTTCGTTGAATTCATTCTGCAATATTATAGTGAAAGACCTAAACCTTCACTTTTACTTTTACCTTATGGAGTAGATCTAAGTTGGATCAATGAGATCGAAGAGCTCAAGATCCATCAACCTCAAAAGGGTCAACAGAAATCCTTGATGAATATCGTAACTGCGAATGCGAAGCAACATCTTGAGCAGAACTTCGAAGTGATGTCTCGTAAACAACAAGATCATGAGGAAGCTTTGGTTCAATTGGCGAGCTTATTAAAACTTGACGATGTTGAACGCATAGAACTTTATGATAACTCACACATCTCAGGTGCGTATGCCTCTGGAGCTTGTGTCGTGTATGAACATGGTTTACCTTTAAAGAAGGATTATCGTTTATATGATGTCCACTCTGGCGCGGATGACCTAAAAAACATGGAAGAAGTCATTTATAGACGCTACTATCGACTCCTAAAAGAAAAGGGAAAAATGCCTTCTTTGATCTTGGTCGATGGAGGACTCAATCAAGTCAACATCGTCAAGAAGACTCTAAACAGTATGGGTGTTGAAGTCAGTGTCGCAGGTCTACAAAAAAACGATAAACATTCTACGGCTGAACTTTTAAATGAAGAAGGAGATACCATAGATCTAAGAGAAACTCGGGCATTATTTTTCTTGTTGACACGTATGCAAGATGAGGTCCATCGTTTTGTCATATCTCATCATCAAAAAAGAAGAACCAAAGGTCAAGTGGCTTCGATCTTAGATAACGTAGAAGGCTTAGGACCAGTTCGTAGAAAAACCTTGATGAAGGCATATAAAAACGTTACCTTAATGAAAGAAGCAAGCTTAGAAGATCTAGAAAAAGTATTACCAAAAGCTGTCGCACAGGCGCTTTATGACGTCCTCAAAGATGAGGTCGTGGTATAATGATGAAGGTAAAAATATGACGATAGGAATTCTCGATTCAGGCCTAGGAGGCTATAGTGTTTATCATGCGTTAAGAGGGGCGTATCCAAATGCTTCTTTTCTTTTTTTAGCGGATCAACTCAATGCGCCTTTTGGGGATAAGACAAAAGATCAGATCTTTGAGATCGCATGTGATGCGATGACTTGGTTTGAAAAACAAGGGATAGAAGAAGTCTTGGTGGCCTGTAATACGATCAGTGCCTTGGTTATAGATGAAATTAAGCCTTTATATCCAAATCTTAAGATCACAGGCATCATCGATCTTACTGTCAATCAGTTTAAAAATAATCCAGTGGAAGAAATCCTGGTGCTTGCGACTGCAGGAACCATCAATAGTCTTGCTTATCCACATAAATTTGAAAAGCTTCTTTCAAAGAAACACATCAGTTCTAAAGCATTACCTCTTTTGGTTCCTCAACTTGAAGGTTTAGCACCTCAAAAAGAGATCAAAGCTTATTTAGAAGAAAGCTTATTGCCTTATAAAAATAAAACACAAGGTGTTGTATTAGCTTGTACTCATTATCCTTTGGTGAAGAATATCGTCGAGGGTATTTTAGATGTACCTAGTTATGATTCATTAGAACCTATCTTAAAGCATTTCTCAAATAAAGATTTACCTCAAGGATCAAGTCAAGTCTTGACTACTAGAGATCCACTTTATATGGCCAAACAAATACAGACCTTATTCAATAAAGAAGAGATTGTCTACTTAACACAGGTTGAACATGCAGATCGTCGTTGTAAGTGATACACATGGAAGAAATGAAGTTTTTCAAGAACTAAGAAACAGACATCCCTTAGCTTCTGCCTTTTTACATTGTGGAGATTCTGAAACAGATGAATATAATCTAGATGGTTTTGTAAGTGTACAAGGCAACAATGATTATTACAGCTCTTATCCATCTGAACTCGTATTGGATCTAAAAGAAGTCAGGATCTATATGACCCATGGACAATACCTTAGACACCATAATAGAGAAGAGACCTTGATTCAAAGAGGGAAAGATCATCAATGTGGACTCGTCTTAACAGGACATACTCATGTTTATGATGTGACTAAGAAAGAGGGGATCTTATTGGTTAATCCTGGATCTCTTTATCATAATCGTGATATGACTCCTCCTAGTTATGCCTTAATCACCATCGATAAAGGCAAGATCAAAGTTCAACGCTATAATTATCCTAGATAGTTCTTTACGTAAGGTCTTGAATGGAATGAGTGAGTTTGGTATAATAGTCAAGCATTGTCCTGATAGCTCAGCTGGATAGAGCATGCGCCTTCTAAGCGCACGGTCGGGGGTTCGAGTCCCTCTCAGGACGCCATTTGATTTTAAAGCCTTTAAAAGGCTTTTTTAATGGCTTTTTTTCGAGTTGTCGCAAGGTTGGAGTGTATTGAGTAAATGTGATTCTATTTATAAATGTCATAGTGAACCAAGCAATGAAGAAACTGGAATAGATCGACTTTTATAAAGTCACAATTTTAATTTTGTATGAGTACAAGATAAGGACTATTCCAGTTCCCAACAATCAAAATAAGCCATTCGATTAATTCAATAGAATAACTATAAACATTTTAATTTTTTGTGATATATAAAATAGTCTTGGAGGGGCAAAATGTTAGAAATCAGTAATATTTTATGGTAAAATATCGAATATTACAGACTTTATTGTTCACTAAGGAGAACTTATGAATAAGTATATTAAACAATATAAATGGTCAAATATTTTCACAATGTTACATAATCAAAAACTAGATCCTGAAGTATGCAGAGATACTTTTAATAATCATTTAGTCGTAATAACAGGGTCCACTTCTGGGATAGGTTATGATGCCGCAAAAAAATATGCCTCCTTAGGTGCTGATATTTTAAGTATAAATAGGAATGAAGATAAAACGAAAAAATTATGTGAAGAACTTAAGCATAAATACGGCACAGAATGTACCTATATGATAGCGGACTTTTCAAAGCTTGACCAAGTGCATAATGTCGCTAAGAAACTAGCTTCTTTGGAAAGAAATATCGATGTACTCATTCATAATGCAGGTGTTTATGTTACGCAAAGGACCATAACTGAAGATGATCTAGAACAAGTCTTTCAAACAAATTATCTTAGTACCTTTATTATAAACTACTATATAAAGGATAAATTCATTAAGCAAAATAGTGGTCGTATCATTTTTGTAAATTCTGAAGGACATAGATTTGCTGCTTGGGGATTACATTTAGATGACCTTAAGTGGGAAAAACACTCATATTCAGGTTTAAAAAGTTATGGTGCTGCCAAACTAGCACAGCTATTATCCATGATAAAGTTTAATGAGTATTTTCTTGGAACTAAAGTTACCATAAATGCAATGCATCCTGGAAATGTTAAAACAAACAGTGGGGAAAACAATGGTAAGTTTTATAAATTCTATAAAAAAGTGATTATTGACAGAAATGCAATATCTATAGAGAACTCATCTGAAGCTTTATACTATTTAGGGGTTTCCAAGATGGTGGAAAACACAAGTGGCAAGTTTTTTAATCTTACAACAGAGGAAATACCTGCACCACCTGCATTAGACAGGGAAGAAGCTGAAAGATTGTGGATACTTAGTATCCAATTGGGGAGGCTAAAGTGAATAGTAGAAAAAACAAAGTTGTAGTTGTTGGTGCCGGCATGGCAGGATTAACAGCTGGAGCATATCTAGCTAAAGAGAACTACGATGTATTGCTTTTAGAGAAGAACGATAGAACTGGAGGCTTAGTAAGTACCTTTCAGTATGAGGGTTTTTCATTTGACACAGGTCCAAGGGCTTTCGTAAATTCTGGAATGGTCAAACCTATAGTAAAAGATTTAGGTATTGAGTGGGAAACTCTGGAAAACAAAATTTCGATAGCAGTAGAGGATCAAATATTCCGTGTGGATTCCATGGAATCTATTAATGAGTATAAGAAAATGTTACTAAACCTATATCCTGATAAATCCAAAGATATAGAGAAAATAATGGCTAATATATATAAGCTATCTAATTATACAAAGGTTTTGTATGCCTTTGATAATCCGTATTTTGTAGATTATATGAGTGATAAGAAATTTGTTATTAAGAAACTACTGCCTTGGACTTTTAAACTTTTGTATACTTTAAGAAAATTCAAGCAGTTTAATATGCCGATGGAAGTGTATCTTAAAGATTTAACGGATAGTCAGTCATTAATTGATATACTTACTCAGTTTTTTTTCAAAAAAACTCCAACATATTTTGCCTTGGGATACTATTGTGTATGGCTTGATTATTTTTATCCTAAGGGTGGAACTACAATGCTGCCTAAACTTCTTCAGGAAAAAATATTAAATGATGGTGGTGAAATTAAGTTTAACACAATAATAAAAGAGGTTATTCCCTCTGAATCAAAGTTGATAGACTCTAATGGAAATGAGTATGAGTATGATTATCTTGTCTGGGCTGCGGATTTAAAAACCTTATATAAGGATCTTAATGTTAACGGATTAGATAGGAATGTTATTGAAAAGATAGACTTAAAAGCTAAAGATGTATATTCATCTAAACCGGCTGAGTCTAGTTTCATTATGTTTGCGTCAATAGATCGTCCATCCTCATATTTTATGGAAAAAGGTGGGGAACACTTCTTTTATACTCCATCAAAGCAAGGGTTAGGAGATACTAATAAAGAGAGAATAGAAGAACTTCTGGAAAACTTTGATAAGAAATCTAAGTCTGAAATATTAGAATGGGTAGACGATTTTTGTAACTTAAACACTTATGAGGTATCAATACCAGTACTTAGAGATTCCAACCTAGCTCCTAAAGATAAGACGGGAATTATGGTGAGTTGCCTATTTGATTATAGAGTTATAGAAAAAATAAATACTGCAGGTTGGGTCGATGAATTTAAAAGAGAAATGGAAGATAGAATTCTTAGTATATTCTCTAAATCTTTCTTTAAGGATTTAAATAAGGATGTTTTATTTAAATTCTCAAGTACACCACTAACAATAAATAAGATGGTGGGAAGCACTGGGGGATCGATTGTAGGTTGGTCTTTTGAAACCAAAGCTCCTGTATTTAGTGAATTAGGTGATATGCCAAAATGTGCATTAACACCTATACCTAATGTTTATCAAGCTGGGCAGTGGGCTTATGCTCCTGCAGGTGTTCCAATAGCAATGCTTACAGGATGGCATGCAAGCCAAGAAATAATTAAAAAATCTAAAGGGAAGAAATTAATATAAGTGAACCCTTTACATGGGTTAGTATAGTTAAAAGGGACAGATAAATAAAAAGACACAGTAGAAGAACCTTGTGTCTTTTTTTACGGGTCCGTTATGAGGATTTACCTTCTGATAAGGTTTTTTTTATGAAGTCGCTAAGGAAACAATTTAAATATTGCTGTGTCTTATGCGAGATGACCAACAAGCAACTTAATAAACAAGACTGGAATCAACCATTCAAACCCAAAGACTGGAATGATCACATATGCGTTCAACATGATCGAAATCAGTACACAAAATATAGATAAAGGGTATTGCACCTGTTTAGGACTCTTGAGAATGATATAGGCAAAAGCTAATAATGTGCCATACCACATGAATCCATTGATGAATTTTGTAGGCTCAAAGAAACCATAAACAAGTATGGGATAAATGTGTAGAGCAGTAAACAAAAATGGCCTTCTCAAAACGCGTACGATCCAAGAATCTTCCTTTGAGTTTGGCGTATGATAGAAAGCTTTGGTGGACTTCATCATATTGATGATCATACCTCCACCTAAATCAAAACCAATTTCTAAAGCGATGATGATCTGTATAAGAGACCAATCTACCTTATCTAGAATAATAATTCCAAGTAAAAAGACAGGGATAATCAAACTTGAGAGAACACCTAGTGAGATATCAAGTGAACTTGGATTTTTCCCAAAGATTAAATTAGAGATGGTATTAAGAATATGCTTTTGTTGATTCAAGTGGTATCCTCCTTAGTTTATAGGGCAAAAAAATTAGGTTTGATCTAAGATTACTATATTCTATCAAACTAATTTAATATAAGCATGAATAACTTCTCGGTGAATTAGAAGCTTAGTGATTAGGTTAACATCAAGGTGATTTTATTTACATTTTAAGGGAGAAAAGATTTTAAAATTATTCCATTTAAAACCAAAACCTTAACATAATAAAGGTAAGTATCATCATTATAATTTAATAAAGAATAGAGATTCAACAATTAAAAGATCAGTTATATGTGATAAACAGGATGTTTAATCGAAAAATATACTCAATATATAACAATAATAAGCAAATATATAACAATTTATTATCTAAAGAATTATTGGTGCTATAATTAAATCAAGGAGAATTAAATATGAATAAACTGATTAAGAGTATAATGGCTTTGTTTATTTTGTTGTTGTTTGCCACACCGATGAAAGTCTTAGCAGCAACAGAAGATTATCCCTCAAAATTTCTTCCTTTGGCTGAGATCAAGATCAATGTTGGTAATACATTAATCAATGATACCGATTTCTTGGCTAAATTAATTGAAGCCTTGAAAGCTAAGGGTATAGGAGCATCTAAGATCGATGTCGGGTATGCTGGATCCATCGATACCAACTTCAGTGTTACTGATCCTTCTAATTGGACAGTATATGATCATTTTGGTTGGTGGGATGAATTAGGAGTGATTACGGATCTTTATGACGATGTATTCGAACCATTCTTAGCGAGTCATGTTACGGGTTACAATCCGGATATTATGTATGCAAATAACACCAATTTCGATTATGAAACTATGGTATTATCAATTGAATATTATGATGGTGAAGGTTATCCGGAAATTCCGTTTAAGACCTTAACAACGCTTAAGACTGATTTACAGACACATATTACTTATTTTGACATTTATGGTTGGGTTGATAGTTTAGAAGATGAAGCTATGACATTAATTGAAGCAGATTCAAATTATGATGCAGCAAACTTCGATTACATCGATGATATGTATTTTGAAAGCTCATCACAAACTGCTTATGTAGGGTGGTATGACTATGATGAAAATTACTATGAAACAGCTTTCCAAGCCTATGAAGATTACATCAAAGTCGCTGGATTCTTTAGTACTTTGACCTATGATACTGATAGTTATGGATTCTATGATGAGTATGGTTATATTGAATTCTATGATGTTAATTCAAACTATTTCGAATTTGACTTCTCACCTACATATTACGGTGGAAAAATGCCTGGTCATTATCCTGCACCGGATTCAAACCCAGATGGAGATAATCCAGTGAATTTCAACGATGACCCACACATTATTATTCATGATGATGGATCTGTTGCGTTCTATGGTTATGGAGAACCTGCTTATAAAGACTTCATGCTTTCAGTAGATGATACTGCATCTGATAAACATTTCAAATTTGATTTGGATGAATCAAATGTTAGTTATCACAGTATGGAAGGCGGAGGATTCTTGTTTGGTATTGAAGTAAATGATCAAGATACAGTGGATACAAGCGATGATACCATGAATGGATATGCTGTCATTTTTGGTGAAGATGGTGCTGTACTTTATTCCTTGGTCGATATTAATATTGATGCTTTCCATAATGAATATGATAATAATATGGATGAGATGGATGGTATATACGAAGTAACTACAGGTGAAAAAGACACTGAAAGTACTAAACATTACATTCAGATCGATGTTGTCGATAATTTTGTAACCATCAAAGATAACGATGTCATATCGATTGAAAACTATGAAATTACACCAGTAGGAAATCAGTTTGGTCCTATCGTTACTTATGCTTCTCATGGTTGTGAAGAATTATCCTACTTCGTTTATGACAATCTAAAGATGGGTACTTCTATTAAAGTAGTTTCCAAAGCTCAAGATAATGTTGGAAACATCAATTGGACAGAAGGATCTTATCCTGTATACATCAATTTAGAAGACACTAACGATGAAACTTTGATCGTTAGTGACTTCGCAGCTGCTTTAAAAGCAGATGGTGTGAATTATATTGGTATTGGGGTTCCTGCTTCCCAAGTTATGCATGATGCCATCGTTGAAGCTAACGGATTAGGAAAATATATTGCCGTAACTACTGAAGAGAATATCGATGCGCTTGCGTCTTATATTGCGGATTATCTGTATCCTTTATTAGAACCACAGACGATCGAGAATATTGAAAATGCAGTATTGGATGATGAAGTCCTAAGTACACTTCCTGATCAACCTATTGTTGTTATTCCAGGTGGTGTCATCGATGTCTTTGATGAATTGGCAGATGGTATTGATGTTACTTTACAGATCGATATCAATGTTGTTAATCTAGAAAACGTTCCTGAACTTGATAATGGTTTAGTTGAAGCCTATATCTCTGGTTTAACTAATCACGATAATATAGGGATGTTCTATCTTGATTTATCAGCGTATAAGGTACTAGATGGTACAGTTGATTCTGAACTTACAGAACTACTGAAACCTATCACGATTACCTTGATCATTCCTGAAAATCTAAGATCTATGACGAATTTCAAAATGATCCGAGTTCATAATGGGGTCGTTGAAGAATTGGAAGGCACTTATAATGCTTCTAACTTCACCTTGACCTTTACCACAGACAAGTTCTCTACCTATGGTATCCAATATACCAACCCAGATAAGCTTCCTGATACAGGAAGAAGTGGAGACTTTGGAGCCCTCATCATTCTCGCAGGACTCATCCTAGTTTCTACAACTTCTCGTAGAATCAAGAATTAATCATCAAGACCACCTTAGGGTGGTTTTTTTAATGGAGGGAAATGTTTGGATTCTAATAGGAATCCTACTTGTGAAAAACATCAAAAATGTAAGATTGACAAGACAGTTCACTTAATCATAGAATAAACCTATGAATCCTATCATCGAAATCAATCATTTATCTAAATCCTATGGATCGCTCAAAGCAGTAGACGATATATCTCTACATGTCAATGAAGGAGAGCTTTTCGCGTTTCTAGGTCCTAATGGGGCGGGTAAGTCCACCACAATCAATGTCTTATGTACTTTATTGAGTGCTGATCAAGGAGACATCAATATCAATGGATCACGCTTAGGTAAAGAAGATGAAAAGATAAGACAAGACATAGGGGTCGTTTTCCAGAAATCATTTCTAGATCAACTTCTTACTGTAGCCGAGAACTTAAAAACGAGAGCTTCATTCTATGGCCTATCTTCTGAGCTCACTAAGAAACGCTTAGAAGACCTAAGCAAGCAATTATCACTGAGTGAGTTCCTTCATCGACCTTACGGTAAACTCTCAGGAGGTCAACGTAGAAGGGCTGAGATCGCACGTGCTTTGATGAATCATCCAAGGATCTTATTTCTTGATGAACCTACCACAGGTTTAGATCCTCAAACACGTCATAGTATATGGACCTACATCGATGAACTCAGAGAAAAACATAAGATGACCATCTTTTTAACTACCCATTATATGGAAGAAGCAGCCCATTGTGATCGCGTCTGTATCATCGATCATGGAAAGATCTTAGAGCTTGATACACCAACCAATCTTCGACTGAAATATGCCCCAACCTTATTACGATTAAAGGCAAAAATAGATTTAGTGTCTCAATTAGAACCTTATGGATTCCCATTTACCCAAACAGCGGAAGGTTATGAGATGGTCATCCCTGATTCTAAAGCTGCTTTGAGTCTATTGTCTGATCTTAAGCCATATTATGATCATTTCGAAGTCTTAGAAGGTACGATGGATACTGTCTTTTTAGCCTTGACAGGAAAAGTAATTAGGGAGGATATCCAATGAAAGCCATC
>Ga0247840_10008064_pt1 | contig 14304 bp, 9 predicted proteins | sample LaCruzMarch2015__FD_192404 | JGI IMG/M metagenome (GOLD analysis project Ga0247840, IMG submission 192404) | Freshwater microbial communities from meromictic Lake La Cruz, Castile-La Mancha, Spain - LaCruzMarch2015_17m | ecosystem: Environmental > Aquatic > Freshwater > Lake | place: Spain...
CAGTTTGTACGCATAACTCAAATTCTCAAACGTGGCTACACCGTCCTTATGTCAACTGGCATGACTATAACTGCCTTAGACGTGGAAATATACAACAAATCATCTTAAAACGTTATTATTCAGAAGTCTTCATATGCGATAGCAAGGCCAAACCAACGTCCTTCTTTGCCCAAACGGCGTTTCTTCGGCATATCTTTTTATTCGCCCAAAGGGGCTGGATTAGCATCCGTCAATTTTTTTATTTAAATTTATTCAAAGAAAATTGCTTTACGCCCTGTCCATAAGCTGTCATGATTTCCCTCGCAGAATCATAAATTGATAGAATCATTAAGGAGAAAAGTTCGAGCATCACCGCTCCGCTTTGCGTCCTTTTATGCTAATTTTTTACACTATATCTGTATGAAAAATGGGCGTGTGAAATGATTTTTAAAGGCACCGCTAAAATTTATAACGTTATAATACTAATGGAGAAACATCATGTCTATGTCTGAAGCATATTGCATTAAAAAGAAAGGGGCCGATGTTTGGTCCTCGTTGTTGAAACATCTTCACGAACGTTACGGGGAATTGGTCTTTCGTAACTGGATTAATAGATTAACGTTGGGTGATGTAATCGGTAATAAGATGGTGATTTTTGCTCCGACCAGATTCATTTGGGAATTAGTTATCGCTAATTATCTTAAAGAAATGTCGGATTTTATTCGTAATCTTCGTTGCGAGGTCCGTCACATAGATATAAGGGTTTCTTCACCGAACATGAGCAAATTTTTATCACCATCTCATCCGCAAAAGGACAATTCTGCCGTACATGAAGCTCAAATAACCAACATACATGATGAAAATTCATACATTAGCAGCAAATATACCTTTGAAAATTTCGTGTGCGGAAACACTAACGCGGTGAGCTATACTGCTAGCAAACAAATAGCAGAAAATTTGGCCAATTCTGCACCCAATATTCTAAAAAAATTGTACATACACGCTCCAGTCGGTATGGGAAAAACCCATCTTTTGCAAGCAATCGCTAATCACGTAAAGACAAGCAATGCAAAAATTAAAGCTGTATATCTTTCGTCAGAGATTTTTACTCAAAAATACGTGGCTGCAGTACGCAATAATTCTTTGCAAGAATTCAAAGAGTATTTATCAGCTATTGATTTGTTTCTATTAGACGATTTGCAATTAGCGTGTGGACGGGCTGGAACTGAAAAAGAGCTTGTTAATACGATAGAAAATCTAACCGGAGCTGGCAAAAACATAATAATCGCCTGCGATCGGTCTGCCCATTTAGTGGATTTTAATGAAAGGACCAAGTCTAGATTATTAAGTTTTATGGAGGTTTCAATTGATAAACCGGACTACGATCTTAGACTGCGTATCTTGCAATCTAAAACCCAGGGTGGATTTGATCCTGCTATGCTTGAAATGATTGCACAATCCGAATCGTCCAGTATACGTGAACTAGAGGGCATAGTAAATAAGGTTACGACTTATTGCAATCTTATGAATCTTGAAATCACAGAGAGTATTATAAAGAGGGTCTTAGCCGAACATGGAAAATTGGGCGATTGTATAACGAGGGATCTACTTGCGCCAACAAACAGCCCACTCTTTGGACAACACATAAAGACGTCATTTGAAAAATCGAACATTCGACATTTTGGACGATATAACAACAACAAAAGAAAGTCGGCCATTGGATGTAAGAGCATCAAGGCAGATGGGGCCTATGATAATGTGGCGTTATTCAATAAAATCGCAGAATCTATAGCTCAGCGTTTTGGGATTTCAATTTCAGATATAGTTTCAAAAAATCGGGCTTCCAAGTTGCGTTTACCAAGGCAACTATTGGCATATCTCCTTAGGAAGTTAGGTAAATACGGATATAGGAACATTGGTAAGTTCTTAGGTAACAGAGACCATTCGACGATTATATATATATTACATACAGCAGAAGACGTGATCAATCTTCCAGAAGTCATGAAGCATCTTTCTGTAATTGAAGATGTCATATCTAAAAAAATGGCTATGTTCGAATAAATGATATACACCTAAGGTATCTCTGAGGTATCTAATAATTTTAAAATAACCAACGAATGTCGCAAAAATTATGTATCACCGCCATTACCGGCAAACCAAATGTTGGAAAATCGTCTCTACTAAACAGTATAATTGGCAGAAAACTTGCGGCCGTTACTCATAAACCGCAAACTACTCGTAAAGCGTTGCGCGGTATCTATACAGAAAAAGATACGCAGCTCATTTTTGTTGATACGCCAGGTCTTTTTGAAGCACGAGATACCCACAAATTGGAATGCGTTTTGATACATAACGCTCTGAGTAAGATAAAAGCCGTGGATGCTATTATCTGTATGTTTGACATCACAGATTTTGCCAGGATAGATCTGGAAATACTTGAGAAGGTCATAGAAAGGGGCCGCGGTCATGATAAAAAGTACCTTGCCGTCATAAATAAGATAGACACAAAAGTTCGAGCTGATTTAGTCAACGAACTCGGTGTAAGTCGAGCAGATCAGGAAGATTTACCAAAAGAGAAAAGGTGGAGCAATATCTTACATGGATCGATTCAAGATAGGATTGACCAAATAAAAAGCGCTATTTGCAAAATTACAAGATTTGAAGATGTCTTTGCGATATCAGCACTCAACAACGATAAAGTTGATGAAGTAAAAAATTCACTCCTAAACCTAGCAATTCCGGGACGATGGCTTTTTGATGCCAATACATACACAGATTCTAACGATACCCTATTTGCCGAAGAGATGACGTTAGAACAGATTTATCTGCATCTGCACAAAGAATTGCCTTATGCAATAAAGGTAGAGACCGATCAATGGGAAAATTTGGATGATGGCAGCATTAAAGTCCATCAAACAATCTGCGTTTTAAAAGATTCTCAAAAGACCATAGTAATAGGTAAAGATGGGGAGATGATCAAACGGATTGGTCAGTGCGCTAGAATGAATATAGAAATTTCACTATGTCGGCGTGTACATCTTTTCTTGCACGTAAAGGTCCGGAAGGATTGGATAGATAAATTACCTTTCGGTTAGATAGGATCGGTGTGCTATTCGGCGGATCATTTTTAAATGTACATGTATGCTTCTTATGCTGCAGATAGGGATATTGTATGACAAATATTCAAAAAAAACAGTCTAAAAAAACGAAAATCTCAAGATCGAATCGTTCAAGCTGGGGACTATTCGGGCTTGTATTAGTAGTCTTTTGTATTTTAATATATGTGGTTCCAGACATCTCATATAAAAATCACGGGAATACCACACTAATCATACCAAAAAAAAGCAGTACACTTGATATAGCAACAATACTTGAAGATAACCACGTCATTTTAAATAAATACACCTTTGTTGCTTTCGCTGCTTTATATAGATTAAATGGAGGCATACTAAAGGCGGGAGAATACATCTTTCCACAAGATTGCGGATTGATAGACGTCATCAGACAAATGCAAAAAGGACTTGTGGTAAAGCATAAAATTACCATTCCGGAGGGATACAGTGTACAACAAGTTATAAATCTATTACAAGCAGAGCCGTCTATCGGTAAGGCGAGTAATTCTCCGGCATACTTTTCCAAAACCGCGTTTCCTGAGGGCACTCTCCTTCCAGAAACCTATGTTTATCACTATGGGGTGAGCACGATTAAAATTTTAAATATAATGAGGGATGAGATGTCAGTGTTCTTGTTAACCCATTGGCAGGAACGTGATACACGAATAGATCGGGTTTTAAAGACTTCCAAAGATGTCATAATTTTGGCTTCAATCGTAGAAAAAGAGGCTGCATTTGATAGCGAAAAACCAACCATTGCCGGAGTTTACATCAACCGGTTACTCCAAAATATGCAATTGCAAGCAGACCCAACCGTAATCTACGCAATAACAAATGGGGGTGTCAATGCTTTCGACCGAAGGTTGCTCTGGAAGGATCTGGACTACAACTCTGCACACAACACCTATAGACATCGTGGGTTGCCACCAACGCCGATCTGTAACCCAGGTAAGGCTTCAATCTTAGCCGCTCTTCATCCAGAGTGGAATGAGTATCTGTATTTTGTAGCCAATAAAGAGACAAAGAAGCATTTATTCAGCAATAATTTTACGGAACATAGGCGAAAGATCAGGTTCCTACGAGATAAAAAGAGAGTCATTAATAAGATATTGATGAAGGGGTGAGAATCGTTTTATATGTATGTTTGTCAACAATGCAACTCTCAATATAGGAAATGGCTTGGCAAATGCGAAAATTGCGATGCCTGGAATAGCATTACAGAAGAGATTGCCAGCGATCATTGGAAAGTGTCAAAGAATGTTCGTAATACAACATCGGCACACCAGATAAAAAAAATCGAAGTTTTTAACTTAGACGCTAATAACGATACTACATGCGAGGCTTCTACTAGATATAGCGTGGGAATCGAGGAATTTAATAGAGTGCTGGGTGGCGGCATAGTCATGGGCGCTGCGATTCTTCTTTGCGGAGAGCCAGGTATTGGAAAATCCACGCTTTTGTTACAACTTTGTGATACGGCGCAAAAGCAGGGTATATTTTGCTTATACATTAGTGGTGAAGAATCTATTTCTCAGATCAAGATACGTGCACAACGACTTCAAATCAATAACCCACAAATTCACTTAGCAGCAACGACCTCGGTAGAGGAAATAAGGCAGTTATTGAGAACGTGCGCTCCCCCAGCGATTATAATAATAGACTCAATACAAACCCTGTACTGCGAATATGTTGAGTCTGCGCCAGGAACGATAAATCAGGTTCGATTTTGCGCACTAGAGCTGATAAAAATTGCAAAAGATTCTGGAATAACTTTGATTATCGTTGGCCACATAACCAAAGACGGCCAAATTGCGGGCCCCAAAACTCTTGAACACATGGTGGATACAGTTCTATATTTTGAAGGAGATAATAGCAAACAATATCGTATTGTAAGGGCTGTAAAGAATCGATACGGTTCAACTAACGAAATTGGCGTATTTGAAATGTCTGGGGACGGTCTTGTTGGCGTTGATAATCCGTCTAGGCTGTTTATGTCAGATAGAAGGGTTGAGGTCAGTGGTGCCTGTATTTTTGCCGGAGTTGAGGGAAGTAGAAGCGTTCTTGTTGAAGTGCAAGCTCTAGTCGCTTCCTCTTTTCTTGCCACCCCAAGACGTGCAGCAGTAGGATGTGATCTTAATCGACTCGCAATGATGCTGGCAATTTTGAATTCACGACTCAAGGTTAATTTAAGCAATAAGGAAGTATACTTGAATATTGTTGGTGGAATGAAGCTTTCGGAGCCCGCGTTAGACCTAGCCATTATTGTCTCGTTAGTATCAGCCGCAAAAAATGTCAAAATACCTTACGATACCGCTTTCTTTGGTGAGGTGGGTTTATCTGGTGAGTTGCGACAAGTCGCGCACATTGAACATAGGGTGAATGAAGCGGTCAAACTTGGATTTAAACGAGTCATTCTTCCATACAGCAATAAACAATTAGACGAAGATATAGTAGAGCTATGTTACATCAAACATATTCGAGAACTTGCTTCCGTTCTTGGGTATTCCCAGGATACAAAAACAAAATAGTTGGGAATCTAGGTCGCGTTCTAGATGACCTCTATTTTTTGCGAGTTACTGAATTAGCGACGGGTTATTGATATGTTGCGCCCCCTCGGACCGAACCTACTTGACACATCCTATTGGGCTGCCTTACAATTTTACCTAGTAGGGCTTTAGACAGCAAGCAAAGATTAATATAATTCGAAAAGGCAGTTCTATGCATCAGAGTGGGTTAGACGATCAGAAAAACAAGATAGAAAACATAATCAAAGACTACTTTGAAGGCCAAAAGAACTTTGAAGACCAAAAGAACTTTGAAGGCCAAAAGAACTTTGAAGACCAAAAGAACCTTGAAGACCAACCGCAAATTGATATAATAAATGCACTAAAAGATTTAGAGGATAAGGGGAATAGTGCAATCGGTATAAAGACAACTCGAAAACTTGACAATACTGGGGGGGAGATTGTCATTAAGGATGCGCGCAGACCTATTGATCTTATTGACAAAGAAAAGTACTTCGAGTACTCCCGTAGACGAAATTTCATTGCGGCTGCGGCGGGTGCGATTGATTTACTAGAAGTAAGCAAGACCCCCTTTACGCAGGCATCACTGGAAAAAGCCAAACAGGACCTGATGATTTTGATCCACAATGTACATGATGAGACTGACGGATTATACTGGACTAAAGATCAGGATAATAGGAGGCTTATAGCCAAAATATTAGACACAGTTAAGATTCCCCAAGAACATCTTGCCTTCGCAACTAACTTGCAGGGCTTAAACTTCCCTAGCACAACTTACGTGACTATTTCCAAGGGGCTTGAGAATGATGAGTATATACAGGTGGGGATTCCCATCCCGGGAGTACCCCTAAACAGTGAGCTTCGCAGAGAATATAATGATCTGGAAACAAAGGATTGGTATCTGGCTCTGTCGACACAACAGCAAAATCTTGTGTCAAAGTACAAAAAGGAGATCATTAAGGGTACAAAGCAGATATCCGCACAACTTACACATATACCATCAATTAGAAATGGACGCCTTAATCAGAACTATCGATATAATTCGGAGAATAAAAAGATGGAATTCTTGTCTGAGGTATTATCTACCGGGGCGCCAGGAACGCTCGCGAAAGTTCCGGAAATAAGACAGATTAATATTGCTCACGAACAAATATCTGCATTGAAGGCCGTGTACCCGAATGATAACTTATATCTTATGGGCCTAACAACTGCGAAAGTTGGAACCCAGAATGACAACATGCTTACCACCCAACTCAAGAATGTTACTCTACCGAGAAATATTTCTGTAGAGCAACGCCCCGTAAATCACGGACATATTCTTGACGTCGGTAGACTCGGATATAAACGAGAAGCGATAGAGGCCATATCGGAGAATGCACAAAAGTATATACAAACCCAATATGAACAAAGCCAATATGCGAAAAAGCATTCAACCATTAATATAGGAGCGAATATAAAAGAGCATTTAAAGATTCGCGGTTTCTGGGACTGGGTTTTAGCATTCTTTATTCACAAGCACGAAGTGAATAAGATTTCGGTAGACTCGCTAAATGAGTTTTTAAAGAACACCAAGAATAAGAACTTATCAAAATTAGCTAAGTGTATAACGCTTTTACATAAAAATCGAAATGGTGTTTTTGCCCCGGTATATGCCCAGCTTGTCTGCAATGCTTACAATGCTGCGGGAGGTACTCCAAAAATGATATCGTCAATTCATTGTGCATCCGGCAAAGATCGGACGGGGTTGTCGGTGATTGTATATACCGCATTGACAGATAAGTTGGATTGGGAAGCTAGACATGGGGAGACAATGACAGATAAGCACTTCAACACAATCTTGCAAAACGTGGTAGAATCAAATCATATCACTGGATTAGCTGGTGGCATAGGTACCACCATAGGATGCGATGGACTGGTATCGAATCTGAGCATCATGATTTTTAACAGCAATCTTAATGCTGGGGCTAACGGCATACTTAGGAAGACAATGGCACCGACTGCTAAAAACAATAAAATACCTCCATATGATGTCAAGCATATAACCCCCCCCCAGAATAAGACTCAGATGAATTTATAGGATCCCGCGGGGAATTGAGTTTTTTCGTATTTCAGATAATGATATTTCGTTCACCATACCCCCATTCTCAAAGACTGTTTCTAAAGTATCAATTCCGGGAATATATTCTGGCACAGTTTTATACTCATAAAGCCCATCATCGCCTTCATAGCGCAATAGCTTTAATCGGCCTTTTTTCGAACTTTTGAAAGAATTCTGTGGGTTTTTGAACATATCATACCCTATCCCACTGCGTTTCATCCAAGAGCACTTAAAGGCAAATCTTTGGGTATCCCGATTAATCTTTTGTAAAAGACCACCTCCCATACCAAAAGTTGCGATGTTTTCTGCGCTAAATCCAGCCTCCATAAATGCTTGCAGGATTTTTTCTATAGACCCAATATCAATCCCATCACCCCAAAGTAAGCGTATTTTTGGGTGGATGACCTTAAATCCTTTCGCATTAATCGTCGCCCCGAATTTTTCCTCGAGCATTCGTGCTAACCAGACCATCTGGGTTTCTGGTGTATCCGCATCGTCTCTTACGCTATCTGGACGAACAACCACAATTCCATCGCGATTGATAATCCGCTCTCTGAGCCGCCCTCCCAAGATATTCTCGACGAAATTTTCTATATGATACGAATCGCCTACGATTGATATAATTCCAGTTGGATTCTGTTTCAGCAGTTCTTCGACAATGAGCCCCTCCCCTTCTCTACCATACGCCGTCATCACGCTGTGCTCAGTAGCTGGAACCGAATAAGCCAGGCTATCTAAATTTGCCCCATAATCCTGCATCAACAATTCCATGGCAGCTATGGTATCGCTACCCAAAAAGTGGATTAAGTGAGCAGCCCCGCCAATGGATGCGCTCTCATAGCTCGAAGCACCTCGATAGCCAAAATCATGCAGCATAAAAGGAAGGGCATTGGTTGAACTTGCTGTTATGAGTAGATATCGTTCTATAAGGGCCTTAATTCCTGCGCTCAATGTAGCTACAGTACTAGGATACCATATGTGAGATAAAATAGTTTCGACATAAGTTGTAAGCCAAGGAACTTTCTCATCTGTATTTTCCACGGTCATCAAGACATTGTTAACCGGAACTGATGTGCCCTCAGGTACGGCCCGAATCTTCAGCGGCAAGCGACCTCCGTGCGCATTTAGGATATGCATCCATCCAGCATAATTAAAGTGCTCAACCTGGGCGGTATCCTTATAGTAGCTTACCCAATCGATCCTAAGTTTGGGATTGATGGTTCTACGCATAAACGCAACCGCCATTGATTCGTCCAATACAGGCTGATCTATATATATCGAAATTTCGTCACCAATAATATACGGGGTAATTTTTTCTATAGTCGCCTGATTTAAATGAATTGCGCTTAAAAAACGCGCTTGGTGGATTTTATCTTCAGTAACCCTAGCCCCGACCAAGTGTTGGCGTAAGATATGCTGTAATCCGAAGAATGTTGTCGCATCAAAGACAGCCCCAGTCCGAGATTCGAAATAGCTGAAAATGACCTCTGTATTTGCTGGATATTGTTTCCAGTGAACTAATTTGTAGCTATCTGTTAGACAACAAATATTTCCGCTCATTACTGCGTACATGTTTTGCTCACCCTAATATTTCGTTTAGACGCCTTTTTAACATTCGAAGAAGCGGCACGTGCGCCGAGACTAAATCCGCCTCAATTATCTTGCTCAAATTTACCCAACAAAGTCCCGCAATATCGTCCCCGGCTTTTGGGGCTCCACGGATGTATTTGGCATAGAAAAATAATGTCTTGATCTTATCTTTTTCGTTCTTATATCTCCAGTCGTCAATCAAGCTACTGCCGATGTAAATGGGATCCTGGATATCAAGCCCAGTTTCTTCACGAACCTCTCTTTTTGCATCGTCCTCAAAGGAGTTTGAGCCAACGTCAGCAAAGCCTCCAACAAAACGCATCTGTTTCTCATTTGCTTTTGTTGCTAGCAAGAGTTCATTTTTTGCGCAGTTCAAAATAGCTATATCTACCGTTGGCAACACGGCAGGATGCTGATTTTCTACAGCCCATATGACCCCCTCCCTAAATTCTTGTGTATTTTTTAAGCGCTCTCCGACCTCTTTACGGATTTTTCTAGCCGACAGTACTTTGGTTGAGGTTAATTCTACCGCCTTTAATTCGCCGCTATAATATTGAATGAAGCTATCTCTACTGCCGTAAAGGATGGCGTCTTGAGCACCCTCAAGAATTCTGGCAATTTCTCTGTCAAGGATCTTGCTCCAAACTTCATCATCCATCGTATCTTCGATATAATGGACTTCCACATTAAACGCGGCCGTAATCATATCCTTACGGGTTTGAAAATCTAGCGGGTTGTTTTTTGTACATCTTATTGGCGAGATCCCGAGAAAAATCACAACCCTTTTGTGCGCCTGAATTACTTGTTGGATAACATCCAAATGTCCATCATGAAGAAATGGGGTCTGAAATCTACCGACAATAATACCAACTGATGTGGCTTTGGTCTGCATCACTTGTATATATTACTTTTGATCTGACTTGTAAAAATCCGCCCCATTTATCGAAGACAGTTTTATGGCCTTTTCAACCAATAAGATCGGCACTCCATCACGTATCCTGTATGCTAAGCCCGCTGCTTCAGACACAAGTAGATGTCGCTCCGCGTCATACCTAAGCTCGGTACGCGTTACCGGGCACACAATGAACTTCAATAACTGGGAGCAAAATGGACCAGACCGACCGGAGACGAAAGACATATCGAGAATCATAATAGCATTGATATTGGGCAATTACCGCTCAGCCACATGATGAACCAAAGCTTATCTCACAAAAACCCTAATTTGTCAAATATTGAATTTGCAGTTTTCCATTCTAAATTAGTTGCATCCCACCCCTCTCTCCCTTAGCATTATAAATAGGAGGGGCTTTCAATAATAGGTGGCTTCATTCAGAGATGAGAATCGTAATATCTGCAATAATAGCGCGAACTAGATGAATACACGAATTAGATGAATTGTTTTTATGAATATGTTGGCAATAAGTCAAGTGCGTGGTACACTCTAAGTAATGAATATGTATTTAGACACAATTAGCATTTATGAAAATTCGCTCATCACTGAAAGCCTTAAAGAATCGGGATAAAGACTGCAAATTGGTAAGGCGTCATGGCCGCCTGTTTATCATTAACAAGAAAAAACCGCGGTGTAAGGCAAAGCAGTAATCCTGCGTTATTCGGTAAGTAACATCGTTTGATATCATATCAATAATTATAGGAGGGAAAGAGTATGAAGAAGAACACTGACACCAGAGGAACGCTCAGGGGGAAAGCCACTACCTTGCTCGATAGAATTTGTAAGGTAGATCCAGAAAGAGATCTGCTTCATGGCACGAGTAAGTTAGTTGGTCTGGCAAATGAATTAGTCCACATGCGGGAAACGAGCTTACTAACGGATGTGGATCGGGATGACAAGAAGGACCAAAAGCTCCTTTTATATAGGGATAATGATATGCATCTCTTGGCTCAAGAGATATATGCTCAGAGTTCGACTTTAAATGAAGAGCCCCCCAAAATTTGCCCTGAGCATAGTATATTATATCAAGAATTCGATCCCACGAAGAACACACACACAATGTTTGTCTCTCTACATGGTAACCACTGGGTTGGATTCACCGTTGATAAAACAACACATACAATCACGGTGTCTAATCCATTGGGACAAGAGTCTCATTATACAGGGAGTGAAAAGAAAATTATTCAAGAATTAACGGAGAAATTGAATCTAAAAGACTATACGACGGTATACGATCCAAAACAGCCACTTCAAATTGGGGGTGATGGTGTCAATTGTGGTCCATATGTTATCGCATTATATGAAAAACGCATGTTGAATACACAAAAACCTATCAAGGCAGACAGTGGAAATGATATAAGAAAGACGCAACAAATAGTTCTTTTACAGAAGATAGAGAACTCTATCAAGGATATAGAAGCAGAATATGATCAGAAGACTAACACCAAAGAATTCAAAGATAAACAGGAAAAACTTAAGAATATAGCCCTAGAAGTTGGGACTCCTCTAGACAAGATAATAACTTTAGCTCTACAGAGTTCTGTCAATTACGATGACTTGGTAAAGATCTATGATTTGTACAAAACACAGGAGCCAACAGTTGGAGCTTTTCCACGGTTAATAGAAGCGAAAAAAATAAAGAATATCGCGCAATTAAAGAGTTTTATTATGTATTGTCATGGACAGAATTTTAATAAAAATGACAAGAGCCGGATATCTGAAGTTGTTGAGAAACTTTCCGCATGGGAAGCATGGAAAGTAAAGAAGAATCCTTCGATAGATACTGTGCCCCAGTTTCTGAAAGACATGACGGAGATAAAGAATAAATACTCACTACCACACGAAAAGTCGATTGATTTAGAAGACTTTAAGCAGACTTGTGAAGAGTGTCTTTTAGACCATCTGTCTGGTCAGTTACGGCAAGTTGCACCCAACTTTAACAATATTATGAATCAAATAAAGGATCCTGTTGGGATAGCTGAAGTTAACATTCCGCAGCAGCAGAGTGCGCAACAAGCGGCGCAAAACCCGCACCTCGAGGAACCATCGGCTCTCACAACACAAGAGCAAGAATCTATCAGGAAGATTGTCAAGGAGGGAGGAGAGAAAGCAGAGGGAAGATTAACTGAAGATGATCTAGCAAATGTCCTCGTGGGTGTAAAGGCAGGGAAATTTCAGGATATTGGATATAATGAGGGTAAGGTAGAGGAGTTCGTGGACAATCAACGAGCTGCTTTAAAGACTTATGAACAACAACTTGTGAACAACAAAAAATCAGGGGGCCCAAACATCGGGATATAATAACAAAACAAAGAATACCATCGCGCATTTTGGTATAGATTAATCCCTGCGGTATAGTCTCGTACAGAGATTCCGCGGGGATTGGGGCACATTATGTTCTTGCAAAGATATCGAGTTCCCATTAGACTCTTTTGGAATAGGGGTATAAGTACCTAAATCGACAAATTAAAAAACAAGAGGTTTTATGGACATAGTTGCGATCAAAGATCTGCCGGACGAAAAAGAATATGCGATAACAATTCCGGCGGCTTCGTTAATTCAAGCGGTAGATGGGGAAATTTTGGAGCGGGCCAAAACCTTTAAATTGGCCGGATTCCGGGAAGGTAATGTTCCTATAAGTATCGTCCGTGGTCAAATTGGAGCCAAAATCTTAAATACCCAGATAAGCAGCAGAATTGGCAGTTGCATACAGTCCCTCGTTGCCGAAAAAAAAATCATCCCAATGGGAGAACCAGCGGTTGAGGTTACCGAATTCAATCCAGAAACTAATTTAAAATTCACGATTAAGTTTAAAGTTTTACCACCAATTCCAGAAATTGATTGGCATAGTCGCCAATTCAAAGAGATTGAAGTGCTTACAATCGATGTGTCTGATGAAGATGTGAAAAAGGCTCGCGATCTCATATCTAAAGCCTCAGCAGATTTTACGGTTCAACCAGATGACTATAAGGCTCAGGTGGGAGATGCTGTCATAGTAGATTTTGTTGGTCAAATAGACGGCCAAGATTTTGAGGGGAACAGAGCGACCGAATTACGCATAGTCATAGGTGATGGGCAATTTATATCGTCCCTCGAGGACCAATTGGTCTCCCTGAAAAAGGAAGATGAAAAACAAATAAATGTGACTTTTCCAGAAAATTATCATAGCACTGAACTAGCTAGCAAAAGCGCTGTCTTCAATGTAAAGATCCATTCTGTGCTAAAGCGACAACTTGGTGAACAAAGTGACGATCTTTTGGTGCAAAATCTGGGAGGAAAGCGCGGAGACAATTTAGATGAGTTGTTGAAAAAAAAGTTAGAAATTGATTTTTCAACGATAACTCGCATGAAGACTAAGAAGGAATTGTTCGATGCAATAGATGCAGTTTGCTCAGTTGATATACCAGAACAAATGGTAACAACTGATTACGAAGCCATGCTAAAAGACGCAGAAGCAAGCGCAGAACAAAAAGGACAGGGAAAGCTTAGCGACGACACAAAAGAGGGGTTAAGGCAATCCGCCCGTCGCAGAGTGAAACTGGGTCTGATTTTGTCAAATGTCGCACGTAATGGCGAGATTACCGTTGGAGATGAGAACGTACAGGAATTACAGGATAGAGAAATACGGAACAGGCCATCTGAAGAAAAAGAGATAAGAAACTTCTTCGGTAGACCCGAGAACCTTGATCGCGCTAAGGCAAGTATCATCGAGGAAAAGATTGTAGACATCATCCTCGGAAAAATTCCATCTATTAAGAAAACTCTCAGCGTTGCTGAATTTAATGATATGCTCTCTAAAGAACAGAAAGCAAATTAATTTTTATGTTCATCCCCCTCATCCACGGCTAGTTACTTGGGAGTAGAATTAAGGAGGGGGGTTGAATTATGCGTGGGGGACCAAATGGGTGCCCACTACCCAGAACCGCATCTTATTTCGATAGATAGAGATGGGGTTGGGGAGCTTATGCGTATGGCTGTAATTAATGCTAGGTCGGTGTCACCTGATATCAAAATTGGCATCTGTGGAGAGCATGGTGGGGATCCGGC
>Ga0247840_10008068_pt1 | contig 14297 bp, 15 predicted proteins | sample LaCruzMarch2015__FD_192404 | JGI IMG/M metagenome (GOLD analysis project Ga0247840, IMG submission 192404) | Freshwater microbial communities from meromictic Lake La Cruz, Castile-La Mancha, Spain - LaCruzMarch2015_17m | ecosystem: Environmental > Aquatic > Freshwater > Lake | place: Spain...
CAAATATAAATAAAAAAAGTTGCAATTAGTTAAATTTTTTCTAACATAATTACAACTTAATTAATATTTTTTTAGACTTTTATTAGTATCTAAAATTTCCATTTACACAAAACTATTTATTCACCCGATAACTTTTTTATTATACTAGTTTTTACTTCAAGTAAAGCTGGGAAAAATCTTTAAAAAAGTGGTAGTTTCAAAGTATTTACTTAGAAATTTCATCCATAATCAAAGAATTAATTTTATCATTTTTCAAAAATTGTTTTAACTGCTATAATATTATTTTAATGTTTATTCTCATAAATAAATTAAATTATCTGTTGTCTCATTTATACTATAATTATTAAGAAATTTTAGTATAAAAAAAAGATTTTTATTAAAAATCTTTTTTTGTGTTTTAGTTACATATTATCTAACCGACTCTTCTAATTCTAATAATATACCTTCTAAATATAAATCAGGATCTAATGCTATTTCTAATTCTTTTAATCTATCACGTAATATTTCGTTTGAATTTTTTATTCTTTCCCCATTTCCTCCAAGTCTTAAAAGAAACGAGGTCCTAATAACTAGGTCAATACCATCAACACAATATCAAGCTTTTCTTAATAAATCTAATGCAGATGTAATATGGGAGTTTAATACTGCTATATCAGCTTTCAATTGTCTAATTTCAACGTCTTCACTATTTAATTCATCTTCCTTTAATATACTTTCTAAATATAAATCAGGATCTAACTCTAACTCTATTTCTAATCCTTTTAATCTATCACGTAATATTTCGTTTGAATTTTTTATTCTTTCCCCATCTTTCGCAAAACGTAAAAACATTGATTCACTAATAACTAGGTCGATGCTATCAACAGAATATCAAACTACTCATAATAAATTTGCTGCTGATGTAATATGGTCTTTTAATCTTGCTTTATCAGTTTTCAATTGTCTAATTTTATCGTCTTCACTATTTAATCCATCTTCCTTTAATTCGTCAGCAGTCTCTTTAACCAATCAAGCAACACCCTCTTTTACTCCATCTATAACAACTTCCTGTTTTTCAACTCACATTCCCTCATCTAAAGATCTCATAGTAACTTGACCTCCTTCTCTTACTCAATTGCTAGGAACACCAGGTCTCTCCCCATTCTGTACAGTCATAATTTATAATTAATATATAATATAAAAATACTATAATAAGTAATAATTAAAAGTCAATTTTATAAAAATTATTTTAGTTGGTTTTTATCATTATTAGTTGCCTTTAATCTCTTTAAAATATCTCTAAATAGTTTTATTATACTAAATGTTTTTGGTATTTCATTACCCCCTTGTTTTGTCTTTTCAGGTAATACTCGTTGATTAGATAAAGCATCTCTTAATAAACCAACTTTATATCTTAAATGACTATTATCTATACTTAATTGTCTAATTTGTTCATTTAATAACAATAATTTTTCTATTCATTCTGCATCTAGATCATTATCATTACAAATTTCTATAATTGCATTTATTCGTTTTTGCTTTTCCGCTTCATCTTCACGAGCCTTCACTATTTCAGGAGCATTCTCATTTATCTTAAATTTCAAACTATGTTTAACAAATTCACTTCCATTGGTAGTATAATAATTTATTTCAATATCCCTTGGAGAAGTGACCCTTAAAACCATGTTTAAATTTGAATAATGATATATTCTTTTCATTTCATCAAGTAATATCCTAGTTTCATTAAAATATAGATAATAATTTCATCATTCGTATGTTAAATAATATATGTTATTTTCGTTATCTAACTTAAATGTATCAGCATTTTCTCATCTATTTTGATGTTTTATACTTCTTATAGTCTTATGATCTCTTGTATTATATACTGTTAACATTAGTTTATCATCCAAAACAAGTATATCTTCCCCATTTAAAGTAGTAAATAAGCAAACATTATTTGGAATACCTAAATCAACAGCATTATTTATATATATTTTGCCCCCTCTAACATGCATAAAATCACCATTCTCAGTAACTATATGTAGTCTTCAATATGTATATATATTCTGATTTTCTACGGATATATCTCAATATTTAAGCAAACGAGTTTTTTTGTCATAATATATAATTCATTTACAATCTACTGTTGGTATAGATGATACATCCACAATAGATTCAGAATAGTCTAAAATTACTGGGGCTTCAGCTCCATCAATTATTAAATCTACACCAGTATTTGTTATACCTACCTGGGAATCTATATCTCGTCATCCTTTAATTGTTTCTCAAGCTGGGTGTTCAACAATTTGTTCAGTTCAACCACTATTAGTCTTCGATTCTGTCATATTATATAATTATAAAATATATATAACTTTATTATAAAATAAAATGGATTTATGTCAAAAGTTTTTGTTCAGAATTGTAATGGCTATGATTAAAGAAAAAACAAATTTAATTATTATTTGACTTAAGTAAAAATATAAATACAATTTTAATTGAGAATTATTCTCAGTATGCTATTTATTTATATAATAAAAGAATTATGAGAGATTTACATTTAAAGGCGATAGAATCATATATAGAAATGTTATCAATACATATTGATACAAAAACTAGTGATGCTGATTTTCACAAAAGCACAGAGTCATTTTATGAAGCATTATTTGAAGTTGCGCATAGATTATGAGAAAAATATGTTGATTTATGAGGGAAATTATCTGATACAAGTTTGGAAGAAAAAAAACAGAGAGTTAATAGTATAATAAAAAACATCAGGAAAGAGATAGAAAACTACAAAAAAAATAATGAAGTTTCTCTTTGAACAGAAGATTTATTATGAAGTTTAGCAAACAGCTTAGAAGATATTGAATGAACATCAAAAGCATTTTTAAAATAATATTATTAATAAATAGTAAAAAAATACTCAAAACTGAGTATTTTTTTTGTTTTTAACTTTTTAAATAAAATTATGTATATATTTTCTTTAAATTCTTAGAGGTTTCGATTCATCTCCAAAATTATTAGCCCTATAGTTTTCAATTTTTCTTCTACAGTATCAAATATAGGCGTTTCCAACTAAATTTAATTTTTCGTCAATAACGTCAATAATAAGAGTACATTTATTTATAAAGTTTATTTGATCTTCTTCTGATAATTTCTCATATCATGATAAATCACAATCTCAATCTATAATACCTCTTAATATTGCAAACTCATTATCAGACATTCAAAATATCACAGGATTATTATCAAAACAACTTTCTGATTTATCTGCTTTTGCTCACATTCATATAACGGATAAAAATCTTTCTCTAACTATTTCTGTTCTACTCTTAACTCTTGCATCATCTAACATTCTTAAAAATATTCTCTTTCTATCTCAAATTGCAACCATAGGTTTTGTACGTTCTTTAAATGCATTTAATTGTATTACATTTGAATCCATTTTTTACTATTAATTAATTAAAATATTGACAATTATAAAATTAGTCACTTTTTTTAAAAATGCAACTTTATTTTTCTAATTTTGTATTTGATAATTAAAAAATATAATAATTTTCTTAACTTTTTCTTAATAATGATTAGTATACATTATGAGTGATTAATATTTTAATAAAAATTATATGAAAAAAATAAAAAAATTTATATTATTTTCTGTATTATATTTCTTGTGTATTTCGAATTTGTTTTCATTTGATGCAAACTTACAAATAGATAAACAAGAAACTGACATTAATGAATCTATAAATTTGAGATTAGAAGTTAATTCTGATAGTTGAGGTGAAATCAGAGTATCGCAAATAATATGATTAGAAAATTTTGATGTAGTGAATCAATCACAATCTCAAAGTAGTTCAAGTAATATTGAAATAATAAATTGAAAAACAGAGACTAGAACAATGACTAAAATTTATTTGGATTTATTATTAAATGCAAAAACCAAATGAAGTTTTGAAATTTGACCTGCAATAATCAAGAATTGAGCAGAAGAAGTAAGAACAAATATTGTAAAAATAGATGTGTCAGGAGAAGATTTATTTATTAATAATAGCTGAGATAATATCCAAATTGCTTGAAATAATAATCAAAATACTTGATCAGTGGATCAGAATACTTGAGCTATTAATCATGATGATACAATAGAGGATTATGAAGATGCAAAAAAGCTAAATTTCAATGATGATAAAAGTTTATATTTATTATTTGGAGTGCTTGTTGTTGTACTTTTACAAATTTACTATATTATAAAAACTAATCCTGATATATTAGAAAAATTATTTAATAAGAATGAAGAAGAAGAAGATGCAAATCCAAAAAATAAACAAGTAAAAAATATAGAACCAATCAAAAAAGATATTATTAAGAAAGTAGAAATTAAAGATAATGCTAAGCCAAAAGTATTAGATGAAAAAATTATTTATCCTAATATTTCTGATATTAATTTTATCACAAAGATAAATGATATTTTTAAACAAAAACTTAATAATAAATATCTAGTTGGTAATATAGAAAATAAAACTTATGAGGAAATTCTACAATATGTAGATTTAGAAAATAAAGAAAAAGTTAAAAATATAGTACAACTTTTGATTAAAGCTAAGTATTCTAATACAAATTTAGATAATAAAAAAATATTAGAACTAGTGGAAAATTTTAATAATAATTTTTAAACATTTATGGAAAATACTAATTTAGAAAATGTAACTATGAATAATACAAATACAGAAAATTTAAAAACAAATGAACAATTATTAGAAGAAAAAATATTTAGATCTTCAGAAAAAATAAAGCAAGTAATAAAAGAGGTTCATAAAAAAATTGTCGGACAAGATGATTTGATCCAAAGTATTTTGGTTTGATTGTTTGCTAAATGACATATTTTGATTGAGGGTGTTCCTGGTTTAGCTAAAACATTAACTGTTGATACTCTTTCAAAGACTCTAGATTTAGGTTTTAATAGAATACAATTTACTCCAGATTTGTTACCAAGTGATCTAATTTGAACTGAAATATTTAACCAAAAATCGGGAGAATTTTTAATAAAGAAAGGTCCTATATTTAATAATTTTATATTAGCAGATGAGATAAATAGAGCTCCATCAAAAGTTCAATCGGCTTTACTGGAAGCTATGGCTGAAAAGCATATTACTATTTGAAATGATACTTTTTTTCTAGATAATCCTTTTATAGTTTTAGCTACACAAAATCCTATAGAACACTCTGGAACATATAGGTTACCAGAAGCACAATTAGATAGATTTATGATGAAGGTAGAGATTGATTATCCTTCAAAAAACGATGAAATAGATATGTATAAAAAACTAAATAATAAATTTGATGATATAATCATAGAAAAAGTGTTACATAAAAATGATATTTTAGAAATACAAAATATATTACAAGAAATATATGTTTCTGATAATATATTTGAATATGTAAGTAATCTGATTGATTCTACTAGAAATCCTGAAAAATATTGATTATGAGATTTAAAGAAATATCTAAGTTATGGTATTTCTCCTAGATGATGAATATCATTAATATCATGAGCAAAAGTTCTAGCTTTGATGGATAATAGAAGCTATGTTATTCCAGAAGATATCAAAAAAATATCAAAAAAAGTTATGTGACATAGAATTGCTTTGAATTATGAAGCAATAGCAAATGATATAAAAATAGATGATATAGTAAAAATAATTATGGATTGAGTGAATGTAATATAAAATATTATTCCTTCCCTGAATCCCTTCCTTTAAATAAAGGCAGGGGGCTCTACAATTGAACAATTAATGTATAAATTATGGATATAAATAAAAAAATAAAAACTCTAGAATTCAAATTATCAAAATTATTAAATTGATGATTATTTTGAGCATATAAGAGTAAATTTCATTGAAGTGGTTTGGAATTTGCTGAACATAGAGAATATGTATTTTGAGATTCTCTTAGAGATATAGATTGGAAAACTTATAATAAAACAGATACTCTTTATGTAAAAAAATACGAGGAAGAAAGAGATTTAAATGTTTTGTTTGTTTTGGATAATTCAAAAAGTATGGAGTTTTGAAGCCAAAATATTACAAAAAAAGAATTAATGGAAGAAGTGTTTTACTCTCTAGCTATGTCTGCTTATCTGAACAATGATAATATTTGAGCATTTGTTTTTGATGATAATGATTATAATTTTATAGAATATAAAAAATCAAAAGAAAATATTGTTAGAATATTTCAAAAACTAGATGAAAATAATGATAAAAAGAAGGTTAGTAAATTATGATCTTTTAATTCAAAAATTGAAGAAATATTAAATTTGATTTATAAAAGAAATGTAAGGAACAATTTAATTTTTATACTTACAGATGATATAGAAATAAAAAATGATAAAATTTTGAAATTATTATGAAGAGAAAATGAAATAATTTATATAAATATATTTGATTTATTAGAGATCAATATAGAAGGAATATGATGAATTAGTTCATTCAATTTATGAGGTGATTTTTTAAATATTAACTTATCTGATTCAAATAAAATAAATAAGTACAAAAAACAAATGGATCTTAAATTTACTACCTTTAAAGATTTTCTAAGAAGAAGCAATGTATGATATCTAAATTTGAATACGCAAAGTGATTTATTTAATGAATTATTATTATATTTTTATAAAGTAAAAAATTAGAAAAAATGAATGATATATATGATATAAAAAATACTTTATTAGGTTTTCCAATAAATATGATTTATAGCTTGATTTTTATTAGTACTATCATAGTTATAATTGTTTTAATTAGATATTTTCTAAAAAGAGAACCAAAAGAAAAAATAGTTAAAGAAGTTATGAAAAAACAAAAAGAACAAAAAAACTATGAAGAATTATTGATGACTTTTGAAAAAGAGTATATAACATATAAAAGTGATATTTTTTATTCTAAACTAATTGAAATACTTAGGGAAATATTAGAAGATAAAGAAAATAAAAATATTTCAAAAATGACTTTTAGTGAGATAAATTTTTTAAATATTGATGATGATTTAAAAAAACTTATAAAAGATATTTATTACAAAGAATATACTAGACTTATAACTGGAGATAATGCTAATTATAGAAAGGGATTGATTGATAAAGTTAGGGGAGAGATTTAATTATCCCCTCCTTGAATTCCTCCCTTTTACTAAAAAGGGAGGAGGCTACAATTGAGCCCCTTGCCTTTATTTAAAGGAAAGGATTCAGGATAGGAATAGTGAGCCTGTGAAAGGACAAGCTACGTTTACTGTTTACATTAATTTAAAACAACATTTTATATGATTTTAACAGACATAAATTTTTTAGATAAAACTTATTTTTTATTATTACTTATTATACCTTTTTTGGTGTACCTTTTTTATAAAAAAGAAAGTAAGTGAATAAATTATATCTTTTTGAAAGATTTAAAAAAAATATTTAAGAGAAATAGTTATATATTTTATTTAAAAATAGTTTTGTTAATTTTAATTTTTATAAATTTTATATTTATTTTAGCTAATCCAAATAAAACAAATGTTTCTGAAAATGTTGAAAAAAATGGTATAGATATAGTTATTGCTCTAGATATTTCAGCTAGTATGGATGCTAATGATTTAGTTCCAAATCGTATAGAAGCAGCAAAGACTGTTATTTCAAAATTTATATGAAAATTATCAACGGATAGATTATGATTAGTTGTATTTGCATGAAAACCTTTTACAAGTATTCCTCTTACTTTTGATTATAGTATATTAACTGAAAATATTTCTTGACTTACTACTAGTAATATTAATCAACAACAAGAATGATTGAATTGAACAGCAATATGAGATGCTATTCTAATGTCAAAAACACTATTTAAAGCTCCAAAATGAGTAAGTGAAACTGAATACAAGAATAGAGAAAAAGTAATAATTCTTCTCACAGATTGAGATGCAAATGTTTGAGTTGAACCAACTTTAGCTTGATTATCAGCTAAAAAAGAATGAATAAAAATATATACTATTTGAATATGAAGTTCAGAGTGATGATATATTACTTACGATGTTTGACCTTATAAACAACAACAAAAAATAGCTCCTATAAATGATAAAACATTGAAACAAATAGCTAGTGATACAAATGCAAAATATTTTAGAGCTGATAATAATGATACATTCTTTTCTATATTTGATGAATTAGCAAAACTAGAAAAAAACGAGATAAAAGTAGAAATAAAAAAAGAATATACAGAATACTATAAATATTTCTTATACAGTTTAGTAATACTTTTATGAATATTTACATTTATTTCAGTCTCAAAAATAGAGATAGGGAAGAGGTAAATTTAATAACCCATCCTTGTCCACAGGATGACCTAAAGGCCTAATTCCTTCCCTTATGTCTAAGGGAAGGAGGCTCAATTGTTCCTTTTAACGTATTCATAATAAAATAAAAATGGAATTAACAAATTTAAATTTTACGACATTTTTGATATTCATAAGCTTGCTTTGATTATTGTTTTTTGTTTGATATAAGACATATATTAAACAATTACAATTTAATAATAAATTTAAATTATTATCAACTAGTGAATTTTTTTATGTGAAATACATATTTTTAGTTTTATCTTTTTTTATAATTTTATTATCTATATTTTGATTTAAGGGTGGAGAAAAAAGTTCTGTTAATCAGAATAGTTGAGTAGATATGATGTTTGTAGTTGATGTTAGTAAATCTATGAATGTGGCAGATATTACTGATTGAAATTATTCATATACTAGATTAGATTCAGTAAAAGAATCTATTACTAAATTCGTTACTTCACATACTCAAGATAGGTTTTGACTTGTAGTTTTTGCTTGAGATGCAGTTTCTACTGTACCTTTGACTATTGATCATGATTTATTTTTAACTTTTTTACAAAGTGTAGATTATAGAAATTTAGTGAAACAATGATCAGATTTTGAAAAAGCTTTATCTCTTTGAGTTGAAAGATTTAATTATTCAGATAACAGGTCAAAGGCAATTATTTTTATATCTGATTGATGAGATCAAGAAGATAAAATAAATTTTGATAATATAAAACAAATCTCAAAAAAAGTTAAATGAATAAATTATTATGTTGTTTGAATTTGAACGAATGTTGGTTGAAAAATTATAAATTGAATTGATGTATTTTGATGATATAATTATGAAACTTATAATTGAGAATATGTTATTAGTAAGATAAATAAAACAAACTTAAAAAATATTGCATCAGCAGTAAATTGACAGTATTATAATGTTTCAGATGTTTGAGATTTATCTGGTTTGAATAAATATATTAATAAACTAGAAAAAAGTGTTATAAGCACAGATATAAATTGAGTTAAATCAGATTTATGAAGATTGTTAGCTATGATAAGTTTTTTATTTTTTATAATGTTTTTAGTGATGCATTTATTTAATCATAAATTTTTAAAATGAACAAAAAATTAATTATAACCATATTTGTATTAGTATTAGCTTTAATAATTATAAATATTTATTACTTAAAGGCTTTTTGTTATAATCTATATTGAAAGTATGAGTATAATAATAAATCATACGAAAATTCTGTAAAATATTTTGAAAAGGCTTGAAATAGACAGTGAATTTATAATAAAGCAAATTCTTTATATAAGCAGTGAAAATATACAGAAAGTATAAAAGAATATATGAGTATAAAATCTGAAGAAACTAGTACATTTGAGTTTAAATTAAAACATAATATTGCTAACAATTTTTATAGATTGGGACAAGCAGAAACAGATAGTAATAAAAAAATTCAAAATTGGGAAAAAACAGTTGATTACTATAAAGATGCTTTGACTATTATGTATGATGAAGAAACAAAGCAAAATCTAGAATTTGTTTTAAAAAAGATAGCAGAAGAAAAGGAAAAACAAAAAAATGAAGAAAAAGAACAAAATCAAGAAAATCAAGATAATGATAGTGAAAATAAAGATAGTAATTGAAATAATGAAACATGAACATGAAGTCAAGAACAAACAGGTTCATGAAGTCAATCAGAACAAAAAACGGGAAGTTGAAGTCAAGAACAATCAGGAACATGAAGTGAAACAGAAAAAGATAATAATTCAGAATCTTCAGCACAATCTGGAATTAAAGAAGACTGAAAATTGTCTAATCAAAGTTGATCATTAGTTGAGAATGATTGAAAAGAACAACAAAATGCAAATCAAAATTCTAACAATTCAAATGAAAATAAAACATTATCAAAAGAGCAAGAACAGGCCTTACAACAATATCAAGAATCTTTAAAACAGATGCAAAAAAATAATGCAGATAATTTCAATAAAGTATATAATGGTAATAATAGCAATGATCCTTTTGATAATTTCTTTAATGATCCATTTTTTAATAATGATTTGTTGAATTGAGATGATAAGGAAAAAGATTGGTAAGCAAAAAAATCAAAGTCCACGACTTTGATTTTTTTTAACCATACAAAATTCTTCACTTATTCTTACAAACAAATATTATTCTTATATTGTTCTTTCATTATTCATGAAATTTGATTTGTAGTATCTGTCTAAATTAGTTAGAAGTAATCAATTTCTTGTTATTAATTCTAAACTTTCATTATCGAAGTTTTTGTTGTACATATATATTAAATTTTTGTGATACTTTTTTCTTTTACTGATTTCTTTTTTTAAGATTTTCTTATCAGAAAGAATACTTACATTGGCTGAAATTTTTTTAGTATCATCATTAATAGTTTCTTTACTTTTTATGTTATCTTCTTCTATACTATTATTTATTTCTTGATACCTTGGTGTTCTGATACTTAATCTAGATAACGAAGCATTGGCTCAATTTAATGCAATTAGAAGAATAAATATTGATAGAAAAACTTTTCTAGTCATGCATAATAAATTACATAATAAATTAACAATATTATTATAATTGTTTAAATTAAGAATTAAGTAAGATTATGTAAATTGTGGTATATATTATATTTTTTTACATAAAACATCAAAAATTCATCATACGAAAGTATTCGACTATATAGATAATAAAGCCACTCTATGTACTAATTAATAGTACTATATAGGATTTATGAGGTTTTACAAATACTATAAAATAACTATAATTCACAAATTATAGTTTTAATTAAAAAAATGCAGAAATATTTAGAAATTTTATGAATTTGATTTTGATTATCAAAAGTAGAAATAAAAAAAGTATGGAGAGATAAAGCAAGTAGAAATCATCCAGATAAACATTTTTCAAATAAAGAAATGTATGAAAGAAAAATGATGGAAATAAACTGAGCATATTGATATATAATGGAAAATTATAATGATTATGTTAAAAAAATTAATGAAATAAGACATACAGAATCATATTTTTTTGATGAATGATTATATATTTATTATGTTTTAAAAGATTATGAATTAGCTTTGAAAAAATTTGATAAATCTTTAGAAATAAATCCAAAGTATGTTAATTCATATTTCATAAAAGCAAAATACTATGAAAATATTTCAGAATATGAAAAAGCTTTATCAAATTATAGTCGTGTATTAGAATATAATCCTAAATATTCAAATGCTTATACAAGTAAACTAAATTTACTTCATTTATTATGAAGAGAGAATGAAATAGAGGAATTAAATGATGTACATTTACTTAATTTTTGATGATTTTATTCTTTATATAAAAGATGAATTGTTTGTTATAATAATTGAAATAATGAGAGGGCGTCACAAATGTTGAAAAGAAGTAGAGAATTAAATCCAAACTTCTATATGGTTCAAAATACAAATAATAATATACAAGAATACAATACATTAAGACATTCGAATAATTTACCAGAAGAATTAAAGCAAAAATTTTGAATATCTAGTATTAACAAAAATAAAACTTGTGATTCTGATAATTATTTAAAAAAAGCAACAAATTTTATTAATGAACATATTTTACTTTGAAAAAAATGTATTGAGGATTCTAGCTATGATGAAGCAATTAAAAATTTTGATTTTTTGTTAAATGGTCCTATGATGAGATTACAAAACGAATTAAGTGAGGATTTAGTAACAGATTTTAAAATAGAAATATATAATAGTAAATGATTAGCTTTTTATAAACAATGAAAATATAAAGAAGCAAATAAAATGTTTGATTTAGTTCTTTCTTTTTCGTCAAATATAATTGAATTATTATCTAGAGCAAATACATTATTTGAAGAATGAAATTATAAAAATGCTATTTTATTATTAGATAGAATAGTTGTATTGGATAGCAAAAATGTTGATGCATATATAGTCAAGTGAAATTCACTAAAGAAAATGTGAGACTGATATAAAGCACTTCAACTATATAGTAAAGCATTAACAATTAATCCTAATAATAATAGAGCTATAGAAGAATTAAATATTTTAAAAAATAAATTAGTATCAGATTTAGATATGAGTACCGAAGATATTTTGGAAGTTCCAGCATTTTTAAGAAATCATTAAAGAGTAGTTTTTCAACTCTTTTTTTGATTTTATAGCATTTATTGTTATTATCAAACCAAAGTACATATTTTTTAGCAAATCCAAAATGAACAAAATATCAAGATTTTTAGAACCATTATTTGTAGAAAAAACTCTTACTATTAAATGACTTATATATTATTTTATTCGGGCTCTTTGAACAGTTTACCATGTATTATTTATACAATACCTAGTTTCAGCTATAGAAAATAATGATAAAGAAAATTTTATAAAAGTTATAATTATTTATGCAATATTTAATGTATTATATGATTTAGTTTTTTATGCAGTAAGAAATTGGTGATGGGTTATTATAGTCAATTCATATAGGAAATTTATACATAGAAAATGTTTAAATAAATTTGTATCACTCTGAAATACTCAAACGGAAAAAATATGAACTTGAAAATTGATATCAGTAATAGATAGGTGAATGGATGAATGGTCTATGTTACTAGATCAAGTGATGTTAAACTGAATGTTAGTTATTATGGCATTCTTTTTTTCACTTTATATGGTAGTTAGAGTGAATATTTCTTATTGAATTGTATTTTTGGGGGTTTATATAACTCTACATATTGTATGAGCTTATATAAATAGTTTCACTATAATTGAGAGATGAAGGAGACAAGATTATTGGATTTTGTATACAAAGCATATAGTGAAAATCATTATGTCAAAATATGAAATATTACAAACATCAAAAATATGATATGAATTAGATAAATTAGATATAATCTGAAATGAATTATCTAATTGTAGTAGAAGAATGAATAAATATGTTCACTTATTCTTTAGAATTCCAGAGTGAATTATTGCTTGGTCTAAGTTCGCTATTTTATTATATTTGTGATTTGAAATATTTGAATGAAATTCTAGTTTTGCAATTTTTGTTTGAGTATTTTGAGTTTTTACTGTACTTGATTCTGCAATTTCTAAATCTATGAATTTTTTTAAAGATTTTACTTATAAATTTATTGTTGTTGAAAAACTTTGGGATTTTTTGGATAATACTCCAGAAATACAGTGATATAATAATTGAAAGGAATTTAATTATATTTCATGAAATATAGAATTAAAAAATATAAGTTTTTCATATAGTGAAAATAAAAATGTATTTGAAAATTTTGATCTTAATATTGCTTGATGAAAAATAACAGCATTTGTTTGAAATAGTTGATGATGAAAAACAACTTTGGTAAAAATTATATCTCAATATATTAGACAAGATAGTTGAAAGGTAATTATAGATTGACAAAATTTGGAAAAAATATCACTAAAAAGTTATTATAAAAATATATGATATTTAACACAAGATCCGAGTGTATTTGATTGAACAATTTTTGATAATCTAACATATGCTTTAGAAAACAAAGATACAGAAAATTTTAAATCACAGTTAAATGATAAAATAGATGAAATAATTAAATTATCAAAATGTGAATTTATTTATGATTATAAAGACTGACTAGAAACAGAGATTTGAGAAAGATGAGTTAGACTTTCATGATGACAAAGGCAAAGACTTGCTATAGCAAAAATCATGTTAAAAGATCCAAGAATAATTATCCTAGATGAACCAACAAGTGCCTTAGATAGTTTTTCAGAAGAATTGATAACTAAAGCAATGAATAATTTATTTAAATGAAGAACAGTTCTAGTAATTGCTCATAGATTACAAACAGTTAAGCATGCAAATGAAATAATAGTAATTGAAAATTGAAAAATAGTAGAAAGATGAACACATAAAGAATTAGTAAGTATTAAATGAACTTACAAAAAGATGCTAGATTTACAAAGTGGGTTTTAGA